>WOR8_10004755_pt1 | contig 13119 bp, 5 predicted proteins | sample DeeMarSeWOR38_10_FD_19890 | JGI IMG/M metagenome (IMG submission 19890) | reverse complement strand
TGGATACCAGCCAGGCCGACTTGCTGCCCGGTGTTGTGGCTGTCTTCACCGCCCAACACGTGCCGGTCAATGAATATGGCCTGCAGATCCCTGACCAACCGGTGCTCTGTGGTCCTGGTTCCTCCAAAGAGGGGGCTGATATTGTACGTTTTGTGGGCGACCAGGTGGCTGTGGTGGTTGCCGAGTCCGAGAAAATCGCGGCCCGGGCCCGTGACTTGATCCGCGTCGACTACGAGGATTTGCCAGCCGTGACTGATCCGCGTCAGGCGATGGCCCCTGGAGCCTATCAATTGCATCCCCACGCACCCAAGAATGTAGCCACTCACGATCGTGTCGTAAAAGGTGATGTGGACGCCGCTTGGGCGGAGTGTGACGTGATTATCGAGGGCGAGTATCGCACCCCCTCTCAGGAACACGCCTATCTCCAGCCGGAGGCCGGAAGCGCCCATCTGGACGAGGAAGGGCGCATAACCGTGCGTGTTGCTGGCCAGTGGACCTGGGAGGATCAGCAGCAAATCGCTCACGCGCTGGACCTGTCTCCCGAGCGGATACGCGTCATTTACGATGCCATCGGCGGTGCCTTTGGCGGTCGGGAGGATATGAGTGTTCAGATCGTGCTGGCTTTAGCTGTGATGCGTCTCGCCGAGCGAGGTATGCGGCGGCCGGTCAAGATCATCTGGAGCCGTGAGGAGTCCATCCTCGGCCACTGCAAGCGCCATCCTATGTTCATCAAGTCCAAATGGGGCGCAACTCGCGATGGAGAGCTGGTCGCCGCCGAGGTGGAGCTCGTCAGCGATGCCGGTGCCTACATGTACACCAGCAACAAAGTCCTGGGCAATGCCACGATTACCTGTACCGGGCCTTATGAGTTTCCCAACGCGCGGGTCAACACCTATGCTGTCTACACCAACAACCTGCCTGGCGGTGCCTTCCGCGGCTTTGGTGCACCCCAGGGTCACTTCGCTGCTGAGACGCAAATGAACAAGCTGGCCGAGGTGCTGGGTATCAGCCCCGTCGAGATCCGCCTCAAAAACATCCTTGACGAAGAGAAGCTCATGTCGGTGGGTACTCCCATCCCCGGTGGCGTCGGTCTCAAGCAGGTGGTGTCGGAGGCGGCGCGTGCCGGTGGCTGGGGTCAACTGGAAGAATCGGCCCGGGTGCAACCTGCACGTCCGCCAATCTACCAGTCTGCCAGTGGGCCAGTCTCCAAAGGCCGTGGCTTTGCTGCCGGGTTCAAGAACATTGGCTTTAGCTTCGGGTACCAGGAGAATAGCTGGGCCAAGGTAGTATTAGAGGGGCAGGCCGAGATTCGGCGTGCCACGCTCTTCATCGCCGGAGCTGACGTCGGGCAAGGTCACCATACGGCTATGCTGCAAATCGCCTCTGAGGTGCTTGGCCTGGCTACGGACCGGATTCGGTTGGTCGTGTCGGATACCGCCGTCACTCAGAGTTCGGGCAGTGCGTCGGCGTCGCGGCTTACTTTCATGGCCGGCAATGCCGTGAAAGGGGCGGCCGAACGCGCACTGGCTCGCTGGCAGGATGAGGATCGTCCCGCCGTGGCTGAGTATACCTATCTGGCTCCCAAGACCACTCCCTTCGCTGAGGTCGATGGTCAGCCAAGTACACCCAATCTTGCCTATGGCTACGTGGCCCAGTCTGTGGATGTCGAGGTAGACACCGAGACTGGCGTCATTCACGTCACGCGCGTCGTCTCGGCTGACGACGTGGGTAGAGCCATCAACCCCCAACAAGTAGTGGGTCAGATTGAGGGAGCGGTAGTCCAGGCCCAGGGCTATGCGGTGCTGGAGGATTTCCAGATGGACGACGGCTACGTGCTGACGCCGCATCTCAGTACTTATCTCATCCCTGGCGTGCTCGACATCCCGGACCGCGTGGATTCGATCATTGTAGAACATCCCGATCCACGCGGACCCTATGGCGTGCGCGGCATGGCCGAGATGCCCTATCTACCCCTGGTGCCGGCCCTGGTGGCCGCCGTCCACGATGCCACAGGCGTCTGGTTTGATGATTTTCCCCTAACCCCGGAGCGCGTGCTACGCGGATTGGGTAAGATTTGAGGGCAATCAGAACGGCGACGGATCAAGATCTCAGCCATCCGGAGCAGCCAGCACAAAACACTACAGCCAGCACAAAACACTACAGGCAGCAAAAGACACTACAGGCAGCACAAAACACCTATGAGTATGATAGCATCCCGAGAAGCTGATGAGGTGCGTCCGCGAGAGAAGCAGCGCACCTTCTGGCTTGAACTGTTGTTCCTGGTGGCCATAACGGCCATCGCCGTTTTTTTGCGCTATTATAAGATTGGACAGGTGCCGCCCGGTCTCAATTCCGACGAGGCTGTCGGGGCGGTCGGTGCTCTGGAGACGTTGCGTCGCGGGCCGCAATTGTATTATGCGGGCCAGGGAGGTGGCGGCTCTCTGGGTTTCTACATCGCGGCTATTGGCTTTGCCATCTTTGGCCCCAGTGTCGAAACCATTCGAGGCACCGCCGCCTTTGCCGGAGTTGTGAGTGTGGTGGCGACCTATTTCGCCACCCGGGAGATGTTCCGCACGACCACGGGACTGGGGCGGGCCCGGACTCTGGCTATCCTGGCGGCGCTGGGGGTGGCCACCTCAATATGGCATACGAGCAGCAGCCGCGTTGCCTTTGCTGCCATTGGTGTGCCATTCTTGCAGGTCCCGGGCAACTATTTCCTGTGGCGTGGACTGAATACCGGCCGCCGGATTCACTTTGTCATCAGTGGGGTTTTCCTGGCCTCACTCATGTATATCTATCTTTCCGGCAGCTTTGCTCCCTTCGTCTACCTTCTCTTCTTTCTGCTTCAATGGTTGGTGACTGTCATCCAATCCAGGGTCCAGCGACGCGGCTCCCCACACGTGCCGCCTCCTCTCATCAAGCAACACTTCTGGAATCTCCTCATCTGTGCCGCTGTTGCTTTTGCTCTTTTCCTGCCCCTGCTCTATTTCTACCTCACCGCGCCTGACTTGGCCACCGAGCGCGCACAGCAGGCCATTTTCACCAATCCGCGCATTAATCAGGGAGATCCCTGGGGCACTTTGTGGCGCAGCTTCCGGGGAAACTTGGCCGCCTTTGGCTTTGCTACAGATTGGCTGGGTGGCAGTCCGCCGTCCAACCTCATATTCCCCGTCTTGGTGTCGTTCCTGTTCTTGCTGGGCGTCGCCATGAGTCTGTGGCGGGTGCGTTGGCCGCCCTATCTGTTTGCTTTGGTTTATTGGGCCGTGATGCTGTTGCCCAGCATCCTCTCGCCCGACATGGTCCCCCACCCACTCCGGGCCGTGGGGGCAGCTCCAGCCACGTATACTCTGGTTGCCGTGGGTGCCGTGGCGGTTGTCGATTTTGGGGTATGGGTATTTGCGCGGGTGCGCACTGCAAGTGCCGTCGACCGCGGGCTACCTGGAGTAAGTGAGGCGGCGAAGGGCCTGCCATGGCCAAGTACCATTCTGTTATCTGCCGCGATTTTGCTGCTGCTGGGCCTGGCGGTAGGACCGTCTCTGTATCGGGACTTTCGTTATTATTTGGTTGAGTGGCCTAAGACCAATGATGCCCAGGCTGGCTATCACGTGTATGCCGTGAAGTTGGCCGAGCAGATGTCCGAGGAGACTAATCCGCAGGCGACCTTCCTGTTGCCGCGTGACACCGCTGCTGGTGACGTAAACCCCAATTACACGGTTATGTTCCTGTACACCGGCCAGGCCGGCTATGCCTGGGTGGTGGACGACGAGAACACACTGGAGGCAACGCTGAGCGAGGCTGTGCAAGGGCGCGATGCTGTCCACGTCGTCCGCTGGAAGACGTCCAAGCACACCGGTGCAGACCCCAAAGAGGTGATTCGCTACTACCTGGAGAAGCATGGCGAATTTGTCGAGAGACGATCATTTGAGTATTACGACATCGATACCTATCGACTCGATCAATTGGGGCCGGACTTGATCGATGAACCTTTGGCGCCGACCTCTATTGACTTCGGTGGGCAGATTGTGCTGGGGGGGTATGCGTATGGCGATGCCTCCGGAACAGCAGAGTCCAGCGCGCCGTCTGTGCCTGCTGGAGATTTGCTGTGGGTGCGTTTGCGCTTGAGGTTGATAACGCACACAGATAAGGAGTTGAAGGCTTCGGTCATCGTGACCGACAGCGCGGGACACGTAGTAGGCCAGACCGATAAGGTTCTGCTGAACAACTTCCTTCATCAGGACTCGGAGGATTGGGAGCCGGACACCCAAGTGGATGCCTACTTCCTGGTTCCCATCGCTGCCGCCTCCGCTCCGGGTGACTATTCTTTGGGCCTGGTCATTTATGATTCGGACAGCCTGGCTCGTCTGCCGAGCCCGTCTGGCGATGCGACTCAGGTAGTGACACTGGGGACGGTTGACGTCCGCCCTGATCTATCGCCCCCTTCCCCTGAGGCACTTGGCCTGGATGTGGTTGTGAACCAGCCAGTGACGGAGGAGCTAACCTTACTCGGCCTGACCAGCTCGGCTGGTGAGACCTTGCGCCCAGGAGAGCGGGCATCGGTGACGCTCATCTGGCGCGCTGAAGATGTTCTATCCGATGATTACACGGCGTCGCTCTGGGCAACTCAGGCGGGGGATGCCTGGCCTCTTACCGATCTGCTGCCACTGGCCGGGGTAGACTACCCGACCAGCCGCTGGCAGGCCGGGCAGGTAGTGCGCGGCTGGTTCGACGGGCGCGTGCCGCCGGATATGGAAAGCGGTGACTATGCACTGAGCGTGCGTGTTTCTGACCCATCTGAGATCCTCGTAGCCGAGGTTCCTCTGGGCACGTTGCACGTCCAGGGTTGGTCTCGCCGGTTCGAGGTGCCGCCCGTGCAGTATAGGTTTGCTGCCAACTTCGCCGATCAGATCGAATTGCTGGGCTACGACTTCCAGACTGATGCCTCGATAGCGGGCCAGGAGGGGGCTGTCATCATTACCCTGTACTGGCGTGCCCTCTCCGAGATGGACGTCAACTACACAACTTTTGTTCACTTGCTTGGTCAAGCGGGGGAAGTGGTCAGTCAGGTGGACCACATACCCGGTGCTGGTGCTTTTCCGACCACCGGTTGGCTGCCCGGTGAGATTATCATCGACAAGTTTGTGGTACCGCTGTCAGAGGCTGAGTCGTTGCCTCCATTGCAGGCTGAAGTGGGCATCTACGATCCGGCGACAGGGGAGCGGCTGCTCGTAGTAGATCCACCTCAGATGGGTGACCACATTCTTCTGCCCAACACAATATCTGTTGGACCCTGATGCGGTTTAGCAATGAAGGGCCTATCCGGAAAACTTATAGCTGACCCATCCCCAAAGGGGACGTCCAGATGCGTCAGCGGGCGGGTACTCCGTCCTTGGACCGGGGCGGGCCAAGGGACTCGGGGAGAGATGCCACTCTACGGATTCTCGGGTGGGCACTTAGCGAAGAGGTTGCGTTATCTTGCTGAGGATTAGACATCCTGACCGTTACGAACTCAAATATGTTTTAGACAGAAGCCAGTATGAGCAGGTTGTCGAAGGTCTGGCAACTCATATGGAGCCCGATCCTCATAGCGAGGGTGGGCGCTACTTGGTCACGAGTTTGTATTACGATACGGCTGATTACAAGGCGTATTGGGATAAGATCGATGGGCATCGGTTTCGGCGCAAGGTGCGGGTACGGGTTTACAACGCTCAGATGGTCTCGCCTGATAGCCCATGCTTTGTCGAGATTAAGCAACGTACAAACAAAACACTTCAGAAGAAGCGCATTGCACAGCCATATTCATCGGCGATAGCCTTATGCGGATCGGGTGCCCGCGCAGATGGCAATACTGAGACCGAAAGGGCTGTGATTGACGAGGTATTGTACCTCTTCAATACCCTTCGGCTGCAACCTGCCTGTATTGTCAGCTATGATCGCTTGGCATTCAATGGTGGCGCATATGATCCTGGTCTGCGCGTAACTTTTGACACCAACTTAAAGTGTCGCACGCACGATTTGACCCTCTTGTCACAAGGCTATGCGGAAAACGACTTCTTCGTGCCCCCGCAGTGGTGTGTTATGGAGGTCAAAGTCAACAATCGCGTGCCTTATTGGCTGACTGGGGTGATCAGCAGATATCGTTGTACGTTGCGACGAATCAGCAAATATTGTACGGCTCTGGAAAAATCCAAGGCCCTGCTCCAGCAGCAACGGATCCATTATTAAGGGGAAAGGGAAATAGCCAAATGGACTTCTCAACCTGGCTTTCAAGTCTTCAGGATGCCACCAACGTGTTTACCGCCCAGGATGTGTTTCTGGTGACTATCTTGAGTTTCCTGCTGTCGCTTGGCATTGCCTGGGTCTATAAGACCACCTACAAAGGTGTTGCCTACACCCAATCCTATGTGCACACCTTGACGCTGATGACTATGGTTGTGGCCGTGGTCATGCTGATTATTGGCTCCAATATCGCTCGTGCCTTCACTCTGATTGGAGCCTTGTCCATCGTTCGTTTTCGAAATGCCATCAAAGACACCCGCGATGTAGGGTTCATTTTCTTTGCGATGGCGATCGGTATGGCTTGCGGAACGCGCTTTTATGCGTTGGCAGTTCTTTCAACGCTTATCATTGGTTTCCTCTGGTGGGTCTTGTTCAGACTCAACCTGTTTACAAAGGACATTCGAGAGCAAGTTCTCAAGGTCAGATTGCCCGCCGATATGCACTACGACACGCTGTTCGAGAGCATTTTCTCCAAATACCTCATCCGTTTCAGCCTTATCGCGGTGGAAACCGTGCAAGCGGGCACGTTGACCGAGTTGGTGTATGGCGTTGAGTTGAAGAAACAAGCTGACTCGCAAGCGCTTATGAATGAACTTCGTCAGCTCAACGCCAACAATAAGGTCGTCCTGATCACCGGATTCCAAGAAGTGGATTTGTAAGTCAGTCAAGGGGTAAGTTTTCCCATTCGAGCTATGACGGTCAAGAGAACTCACAAAATCCTTATCTGGTTGGTCATCATCGTTGGCCTGCTGTTTGGCATACAGCAAAGTTATCTTGCTGCTCCCGGCCAGAGTGCCAGCCCTCTGGTCATCAACGAGTTTCTGGCGACGAACGGGAGTGGTCTCACCGACGAAGATGGCGACTACTCAGATTGGGTTGAGATTCACAACCGTAGTAAGCTGCCCGTCAAGCTGGCGGGTTGGTCGTTGACCGACGATCCTGACCAGATCGAGAAATGGGTCTTCCCTGACGTTACCCTCGGCGGTCACGAGTATCTGGTGGTTTATGCCTCTGGCAAGGATCGAAAGGGTCTCGAGTCAGACTCGGGGCTGCATGCCAACTTCAGATTAAGCAAGGGAAGTGAGTTCCTCGCTCTTTATAGTCCAACCTCTCGCCGATTCTTGGATGCGATTGAATTGACGTATCCTGAGCAGTATAGGGATATTTCCTATGGTCGCTATGGCGACGGACTGAGCTATGCTTACTTTGTTACCCCGACCCCCGGCGGGCCCAATGACGAAGTGTCCGCGCGGGAAAGCGCTGTTTCGCCGGTGAGTTTAAGCGCTGAGCGTGGCTTCTACGATGTACCCTTCACCCTTGAGTTGAGCACCACTACACCCGGCGCCTCCATCCGTTACACTACGGATGGCAGCGAACCGACGCAGACCCATGGCACGCTTTATACCGGGCCAATTTCAATCGATGCCACCACAGCGGTTCGTGCCATGGCCTTCAAAGCGGGCTTCCTGCCATCCTACATGGGCACCCATACGTTTATCTTTCTGGACAGCGTCCTCACCCAGCCAGCACATCCCCCCGGCTTCCCATCCACCTGGGGAATCCACAAGAATGGAGAGCCGGTGGTGGCCGATTATGAGATGGATCCGGAGGTCGTCAATAGCCCGCGTGATGGTGATCTGGCGAGGAATGCCCTAAAATCAATTCCTACTCTGTCGCTGGTGACTGATGTTCAAAACCTGGATATCTACGCCAATCCCGGCGAGAGGGGTGAAGCCTGGGAGCGCCCCGTCTCGGCTGAGCTGATCTATCCCAATGGAGAGGGGACCGGTTTTCAGATCAATGCTGGTCTCAGGATCCAAGGTGGCGTGGGGCGTTCGACAATCATCCCCAAGCACTCTTTTCGCCTTTTCTTCAAAGGCAAGTATGGCGCTACGAAGCTCGAGTATCCACTTTTCCCAGACTCACCGGTACGCAGCTTCGATACGGTCACGCTCCGGGCTGGCATGAACAGAAGTTATGCCGGTAAGTTGAGAGAGCCCCGGGTGCATCTCAATTTGACCACTTATACACGCGATGAATGGTTGCGTTCCTCTCAAATCGCGATGTCCGGTATTGGGTCTCACGGCATGTTTGTCCATCTTTACCTCAATGGACTCTATTGGGGCCTGTACAACCTGGTCGAGAGGCCGGATGCTTCCTTCCTGTCATCCTATCTCGGTGGTCAGAAAGAAGATTGGTTTGTGACTACCCATAGCGGTCCGGTCAGTGGTTCACCCGACAGGTTTGAGACTCTCTACAAGCTGGCCAACGCTGGGGGCCTTGAAGATCCGCAGAAGTACGCTGAGATTACCCAGTACCTTGACATCGATCATTTCATTGACTACATCATCTTGAATTTCTACAGTGGGAACGAGGACTGGGCGCTCACCAACTTGTACGAAGGTATTCAAAACCCAGATGGGCAGGCCAAGCACTTCGTTTGGGATGGGGAGCTGACTTGGATCGATGGCGCCTGGCTTTATTCGTCCCCGCCAGACGCGCCGGTCATCAGGGTCGAGGTGCTCTTTAAGGCCTTGATGCAGAATCCCGATTTCAGAATGCAATTTGCGGACCGCATGTATAAGCACCTGTTCCACGATGGCGCTCTGACAGATGCCAATTCACAGGCTCGCTGGGAAGAAATCAACGAGCCCATCAACCTAGCCATTATTGGTGAGTCGGCCCGCTGGGGAGATGTGCGCTATGAAACGCCCATTGTCCGAGATGATTGGCTCAATGCCTACCAGAATGTGCTGACTCAAATGGACGGCAATGTCGCCAAGTGGATTGCGCTGACCCGTGAAGCTGGCTATTACCCGCCTATCGATCCACCAGAATTCAACCAACATGGAGGGCTGATCACGACGGGGTTCGAACTGACCATGGCCGCGCCCGAAGGTGTCATTTACTACACTACCGATGGCTCCGATCCTCGGCTTCCGGTGACGGACGGGGTCGCGCCTACGGCATCGGTCTATCGCTCTCCTCTCGTGCTCACCACCACGACGGCCGTCAAGGCACGGGCCTTGGCCGGCGATGTATGGAGCGCTCTTCACGAGGCCACCTTCCGCGTTCGTGAGTATGATAGCCCTCTGCGCATAACAGAGATCATGTACAATCCACCCGGTGGTGACGACTACGAGTTTATCGAGCTGAAAAATGTCGGGGACACCCACCTGGATCTCTCGGGTATGGCCTTTGAGGGTATTGCCTTTTCCTTCCCAAGTGGCACGCTTCTGCCTGCCGGTGAGTTCATGCTCCTGGTCCGGAATCCTACCGCCTTTACGGAGAGATACCCTAATGTCCCCATCGGTGGCGCCTATCAAGCCAAGCTTTCAAATAAGGGCGAACAGATCATCCTGAAGGATGGGGGTGGTAATGTCGTTACCTCGGTTCCCTATGATGACGAAAATGGCTGGCCTGTCAGCCCGGATGGTCGGGGCGACTCGTTGGTCTTGATCAATCTGGATGGTGACCCGCATAACCCGGAGAATTGGCGGGCCAGTGCCAAGCTTCACGGTTCCCCTGGCGCCGATGACTCTGGGCGAGCCCCTTACGAATGAAAATACTGACGATGCGCAGGCCAGCGTTGCCTACCACAGTTCTCCTTTTTCTCGTCTGCCTGTATGCCCTTGTCTTTGGCGTACTGGCTGCCCGAGCCTACCCCGCCCACGAGACCGGCGCCTTTGATTTGGGGGTGTATGACCAGGCGCTGTGGAACGCCGCCCACGGCCGCGGGCTGAGCTTGACATTGGTCCCCCACCTGGGCCCGACCCGCTTTGCCATCCACGTAGAGCCCATCTTGTTCCTTATCGTCCCGATCTATCGCTTTGTCACCGATGACCCGCGCCTCCTATTGTGGCTGCAAGCGGTGGTCATAGCCCTGGGTGGTCTGCCGCTCTATGGGCTTGCCCGTCGTCGGCTGTCCAACGACTGGGCTGCATTGGCTATCGTCGCTGCCTATTTCCTGTTGCCTGTCCTCGAATCAGTCAACCTGTTCGACTTTCACGCTGTGGGGCTGGCGCCTACCTTGCTTTTGACCGCCTTGTATTTTTTGGATCGCGCTCTGATTACCGCTGACGACCCGCGTGGCCTGTGGACCGGCCCTGTCATAAGTGTCGCGGGTCACAGATCGCGGATGAAATTTGCGGTTTTGAGCGCGCTCTTCCTTGTGCTGGCGCTGGGCACCAAAGAGGATATCTCGCTACACGTCTTGATGATCGGACTGTATTTACTGATATTGCGCCGTCGATGGCGGCCTGGCCTGGCACTAATCGTGCTTGGTCTGGCCTGGTTCTATGTGGCATTCTACATCATCATCCCTGCCAGCCGACCCACTGGCGCAGGCTCAGCCTACGTCGGCTTTTTCGACATCTTGGGTGACACGCCTCTGGAAATTGCGCTTGCGCCCATCCGTACGCCTGGCAAGGTTGCAGGGCTCTTGTTCACGCCCGAAAACATTCGGGCCTTAATGATGCTGAACTTGCCCCTGGCCTTTACGCCGCTGGTTGGATTGCCTATGTTCCTCCTGGCTGCACCTACCCTGGCTATCACGCTTCTCAGCAGTAACCCGTTGATGCATCAATTGGAGACCTATCACTATGCTGCGCCCGCTATCCCCTTTGTGATGCTGGCGGCCGTCGATGGGGTTGCGCGGCTTGCAAACCTGAAATCGGTGGGCCGGCCAGGCAATCACAGTTCACTGCTAGCAGATTCTCCGGGCGACAGACGCTATCGGCCCTTCGCTCCCTACTCCCTGCTCCCCAGCGCTCTTTTTCTGAGCTTGCTTGTCTTAAGCGTATCAGTGGTTTATCATCATTATCGTGGCTATTCACCGTTGGGGCGGCCGTTTCATTGGCCCAAGGTCACAGTCCACGAGCAGGTGGGCGATGAGTTGGCTGCTTCCATTCCCTCCATGATGCCCGTCGGCGCCCAGGCCGAATTGGTGCCCCTGGCCAGTCATCGGCCGTGGATTCAGATCTGGCAGGGCTCGCTCGATGAGCGGGCTGATTACCACCTGTTTGATGTGTCCCATCCGGCGTTTGTGAATCGGGATGGCGCCCAGGAAAAGTTGCTTTCGGATGTGGCGCGGGATCCCGATGTAGGCCCCGTTGCTACCCAGGATGGCTACCTGTTGCTGCAAAACGGTGCACCCCGGCGTCCGACCACGCCCGAGTTCTTCACCTTTGTGTACGTCGATCCACCCGTCAGCGCGGCCCCTGTGGCCGCTACCTTCGGAGACGAGTTGCAGTTGGTTGCCTTTGAGACTCAGCGCAACTACGCCGACCGGGAGGCCGAGCCGCTGGTCACTCTCTACTGGCGCGTTCTTTCGCCACCTGAAGAGGACTATTTCATTGCCATTTTCCTGTTGGATGAATCAGGAGAGCCGGTGGGGGCAACTCGTGATCAGCAGCCGCTGACCGTCTGGTGGCCAACCAGTCGCTGGGAGACGGGACGCACCGTTCGCCTGCTGGCCAATACCTTTCCCTGGTGGACTGGCGACCGGCGTCGCTTTGGTTACGGGGTGGCGGTGGTGCGTGGCGCTGAGCCGACTTCGGCGAGCTCAGCCGAGCCTTGGGATGTGGCTAGCCGCCTGCCTGTAGTCCGGGATGGTGGCGGGTCGGCTCCCCTGGACAGCGGTACTCTGCTGCCGCTGGTGGAGTTCAAGCGAGCGGCGGGAATCCCGTATCAGATACCGGCCGAGACGGAGGCTGAAAGCGGGGGCGGGCAATGAACGCTGGCCTGAGCTCAAGGGCGGCCCCCGGCAAGCATTCGACGGGAGACGAAGGGTCTGCTTTGCGTGGCCTGCTCCTTACTGTCTACTCCTGGCTCCTGCGCGATGAGGTAGTGGCGATCGTACTATTTGTGGGTGGTCTGGTCGCCTACGTCTCCACGCTGGCTCCGACCGTCCTCGATGGTGATGCGGCTCTCTTCCAGTACACGCCACGAGTACTGGGAGTCACTTACCCCACCGGCTACCCGACATATATCCTGTTGGGGCGTCTATGGGCAGCCTTGGTTCCCCTTGGGTCGGTCGCCTACCGCATGAATCTCTTGTCAGCGGTGTGTGGGGCGCTTGCGCTTGTGCTTCTTTACCCGGCGTCACGCCGGCTGCTGGAGAGCCGCCTGGGAGCGATGCTGGCTGTCCTTGTCTTTGCCACGCTGCCCACCTATTGGCGCTGGGCCACCGAGGCCAAGATATATACGCTGCACATCCTACTACTGAGTGGTATTCTGTTTCTGCTAACTCGTTGTCTCGAGGTGGGAAGACAGCGAGAGAGCGCGTCAGGGACTCAGGAGACACCTACCCCGTCGCAGTACCTCGCAGAGCACGCCGGATCGGGTCGAGGCACGCAGCTGCCAGAGGATAAGGCGTCGCACCAGCCAACCGCGGGATGGCGGCTGAGGCCGGGTTACCTCTTGTTGGCTGCAATTCTGTTTGGGCTGGCACTGGGCAACCACAGTACAACTGTACTGTTGGCGCCTGGTCTCTTTCTCTTTTTCTGGCTAAACTGCCGCCCCTCACACAACACGCATGACGTCTTGCGCTTTGTGCCGTTCTTGCTGCCCATCTTCCTTCTGCCTGTACTCCTATACCTGTACGTCCCGCTGCGTGCCGAGTGGCTGTTGGTCACAGAGGGCACGTGGACTGGTCTGACCGTCCCGGTGGCCGTAGCGCGGGGATTGGTATCCGATTTCTACCAGTCGGGACTGCCAGGCTTGATCCGCTACTTCACCGCGGCCGACTTCACCGGCGGGGTGGTGACCAACTGGGGATTGGTGCCGCGCCAGCTCTTGACTGTCTACTGGCCGCTGGTGCGGGATGATTTCACCCTCTGGGGG
>WOR8_10009319_pt1 | contig 13122 bp, 9 predicted proteins | sample DeeMarSeWOR38_10_FD_19890 | JGI IMG/M metagenome (IMG submission 19890) | reverse complement strand
GCCTCGATGGAGATCGTGAAGTTGGTGGCATGATGTTCGTCCGTCTCGGACACCATCAGCGGCAGCCGCAATTGCGCGCAACGCTCTCGCGACAGGGTCAGGCAGATGAGTCCACGGCCGTGCGTGGCCATGTAGTTGACGTCCTCGGGCCGCACGAGCGATGCGGCCATGATCAGGTCACCCTCGTTCTCGCGGTCCTCGTCATCGACCATGATGACCATCTTGCCTTCGCGGATGTCCGCGATGATGTCCTCGATGCTGCTGAACGGGGTATCGATCGCGCTGGGGTGCGTTGTCGTGTTGTCAGGCATAACCATGCTCTCTGAGGAAATCGATGGACAGTCCCCCGGCTTCGCCGCCGAGCATTCGCTCGATATAGCGCGCCAGCAGATCTACCTCGATGTTGACAGCCGTACCGACCTCGTAAGCGCCCATCGTCGTCGCCTCGGCTGTGTGGGGAATGATATTGAGGCCGAAGGTGTTTCCCGATACCTCGTTGATGGTAAGGCTGACGCCGTCGACGCAGATGGAGCCCTTCTTCGCAATGTAGCGAGAGAGCTCGCCGGGCACTTCGAATCTCATCCGGATCGAGCGCGCGTCGTCGCCACGTGCAATCACTTTGCCGATGCCGTCCACGTGTCCGCTCACGAGGTGCCCGCCGAGCGCGTCGCCGACGCGCAGGGCCGGCTCCAGGTTGACGGCATCGCCGACGGCTAGCTGCTTCAGCGTCGTAACGTCGAGGGTCTCGACAGAGACGTCGGTATCGAAGCCGCGGTCGAGCAAACGCACCGCGGTGAGGCACACGCCGTTGACGGATATGCTGTCGCCCACCGCGTATTCTGACCAGGGCAGATCCGCCGCCACAACCGTCATGCGGACGTCACCACCGCGCTTCTCGATGGCGCCGACAGAGCCCTTCGCTTTTACGATTCCGGTAAACATCAGCCTGCTGGTCGCGCGGTTATTCGGATATCGCAACCGACACGCCGCAGGTCCACGATGTCGAGCGACTGGCGGTCGGCCAGCCGCGACCATTCGGGAGTGCGGAACATCGCTTGCGTTTCGCTGCCCATGATATGGGGTGCCTGGTAAATCACAAGTTCGTCCACCAGCCCGCGCGACAAAAGGTGCCCGGAAACGGCGGGTCCTGCCTCGACGAGCAGGTCGTTGACCTCGCGGTCGGCGAGATCGGCAAGCACCTGCCGCACGTCGAGCACGCCCGCCACGGATCTCACGCGCACCACGTGAGCGCCGGTGTCCGCCAGCGCATGCCGCCTGCCGTCGTCCGTGCAGTAAAGGAGGGTCTCGCCGGGCCTGGCCAGCATGCCGGCCGACAGGGGCATCCGCAGCCGCGAATCCAGCACCGCCCTGAGCGGCTGCCGGCCACGGTCGTCGAGATCCTCGTGGCGAACCGTCAGTGCCGGGTCGTCGGCGAGCACCGTCCCGATCCCGGTCAGGATGGCGCCCGAGCGCGCGCGCAGCCGCTGCACGTCGGCACGGGCCTCCGGCCCGGTAATCCACTGGCTCTCGCCAGACTTCATTGCGATCGCGCCGTCGATACTACTGGCGATCTTGAGCCGGACGAACGGCCTGCCGCGCTGCACGCGGCTCAGGAACCCGGCATTCAGCTGTTGCGCGGCCGTCTGCATCAAACCGCTGCGGACCTTGATCCCGGCGGCCTCCAGCGCTGCCCGTCCGTTGCCGCTGACAGCGGGAAATGGATCCTCGATGGCGATGACCGCTTCGCGAATCCCCGCCTCGACCAGGGCCGGCGCACAGGGCGGCGTCTTGCCCTCGTGCGAGCAGGGTTCCAGCGTCAGGTAGGCCGTCGCGCCGCGTGCCCGCTCGCCTGCAGCCGCAAGTGCATTGATCTCTGCATGTGCCTCGCCCGCACGCTCGTGCCAGCCCTCGCCGACGATCTCGCCATCGCGGACCAGCACGCAGCCCACCATCGGGTTCGGATGGGCCGTGTAGATGCCGCGTTCCGCGAGGCGCAGGGCGCGCGCCATGAATGCGCTGTCCGCGGCCGAGAAATCAGCCATAAACGGGCCTTATCGGTTCTTCTTGCCCAGCAGCTCGGGCAACAATGACATCTGCTCGCGGCTGGCAGCCGCTTCCGAGATTCGCTGCAGTCGCTTGATCTCTTCTTCGAACTCGGTCACGTCCTGGAAACGACGATACACCGAGGCGAAGCGGACGTAGGCGACCTCGTCCAGTGCACGCAACTCCTCCATGACCAGCTCACCGACGAGCCGCGAAGGCACCTCCCGCTCGCCCATGGTCCTGAGCTTGTGCACGAGACGCCCGATGGACTGCTCCAGCGCCTCGCTCGGCACGGGCCGCTTCTCGAGCGCGCGAACCATGCTGTAGCGCAGCTTGTCCTCGTCGAAGGGCTGGCGGCTGTTGTCGTTCTTTACCAGCCGCGGCATGACGAGTTCCGCCGTCTCGAAGGTGGTGAACCGCTCGTTGCAGTCCAGGCACTGCCGGCGCCTGCGAATCTGACGGCCCTCGCCCGCAAGGCGGGAGTCGATTACTTTCGTTTCTTCGTTGGCGCAGAAAGGGCAATGCATTTAGGCGGTGTTCAGTCGTAAACCGGGAATCGCGCGCAAAGTTCCAGGACCTCGCCGCGCACCCGATCGATGGTCTGCTCGTTGTCGATGTCGTCCAGTATATCCGCAATCCACCCGGTCAGCAGGCGCGTCTCCTCGACGCCGAAGCCGCGCGTGGTGATCGCCGGCGTGCCGAGCCGCAGGCCGCTGGTGACGAAAGGTGACTGCGGATCGTTGGGCACTGCGTTCTTGTTGACGGTGATATTGGCCCGGCCGAGCGCCGCGTCCGCGTCCTTGCCGGTGATGCCGTGCTCGATGAGGCTCACGAGCATCAGGTGATTGTCGGTGCCGCCGGAGACTATCGGGTAGCCGCGTTCCTCGAGAACGCTTGCCATCACCTTTGCGTTCTCGCAGACGTGCTCCTGGTAGACCTTGAATCCGGGCTCCATCGCCTCCTTGAACGCCACTGCCTTCGCCGCGATGACATGCATCAGCGGGCCACCCTGGATGCCCGGAAACACCAGCGAGTTGAACTTCTTGGTCAGCTCGGGGTGCTCGCGCGCCAGGATGAGGCCGCCGCGCGGTCCGCGCAGCGTCTTGTGCGTCGTGGTCGTCACCACGTCGGCATGCGGCAGCGGGTTCGGGTAGTGGCCGGTGGCCACCAGGCCCGCCACGTGCGCCATGTCCACCATCAGGTACGCGCCGACGCTATCCGCGATCTCGCGGAAGCGAGACCAGTCGACGACGCGCGAGTAGGCGGAGAATCCGGCGATGACCAGCTTCGGCTTGTGCTCGGTCGCCAGAGCCTGCACCTGGTCGTAATCGATCAGAGCTGTCTCGTGGTCGAGTCCGTACTGGATGGCGTTGTACAGGCGCCCCGAAAAATTGACCTTGGTGCCGTGCGTCAGGTGTCCGCCCTCGGCCAGGCTCATGCCCAGCAGCGTGTCTCCCGGATTCAGGAGCGCCATGCACACCGCGGTGTTCGCCTGCGAGCCAGAGTGCGGCTGGACGTTCGCATAGTCGGCGCCAAACAGCGCCTTCGCGCGCTCGATAGCGAGTGTTTCGGCGTCGTCCACGAACTCGCAGCCACCGTAGTAGCGCTTGCCCGGGTAACCCTCCGCGTACTTGTTCGTCAGCACCGAGCCCTGCGCCGCCATGACCCGCTGGCTCGCGTAATTCTCGGAGGCAATCAGTTCGATGTGCTCTTCCTGCCGCCGCTGCTCGAGCTGGATCGCTTCGGCGAGTTCGGGATCGAATTCCTCGAGCGGGCGATCAGTGTGGGTGGCGGATACGGGCTTGGTTGCAACCATGAGCGAGGTTCTCCGGGATCTGGAATGCTGTTCGGGGGCGGGAAAAAAGGGCGATCTTACCTGCAAAACGGCGCGCTGTAGAGGCCGGTTTACCGCAATGGGCTCAGCCGGCCTCGACGAATGCCTGCACCACTCGCGTCCAGGCGCGCGCAATATTCTCGCGGTTGTAGCCGCCGCCCCCGGTGCCGACCAGGCGACCGCCGCAGTGCTTGTCGGCGAGGCGGCACAGCGTCGCCGCGGCGTCCGCGTGCGCCTGTTCGGAAAAGCACAGATGCGTAATCGGGTCGCCCTCGAGGCTGTCAGCGCCGCACTGGAAAATGATGAATTCGGGCTCGGCAGCATCGAGGTATGCCTCGACGCGGCGCCACGCCATGCGGAATTCCGCGTCATCGGCACCCGGTGCCAGCGGCACGTTGAGCTTGGTACCCCGCGCCCTGCCGGTGCCGGTCTCCTCGGCGGCGCCGGTTCCCGGGTACAGGTAGCGGCCGTCCTCGTGAATATCCGCAAAAATGATGTCGGGGTCGTCGACGAAACCGTAGAAGACGCCGTCGCCGTGATGCGCATCGATATCCACGTAGGCAATTCGGGCCAGTCCGTGACGCTGACGCAGATACTCGGTTGCGACACCGCAGTCGTTGAACACGCAGAAACCCGCGGCCCGGTCGCGCGCGGCATGATGCAGGCCGGCGATAGGCACGAACGCCCGTTTCGCTTCACCGTGCATGATGGCGTCGACGGCCGCGAGCGTGGTGCCGACGACGTCCGACGCGGCGTCGAAAATTCCGGGCAGCGCCGGCGTATCGCCGTCGTCGAGGTAACCCCTGCCCTCCTTCGACATTCGCGATACCTTGTCGATGTACTCGGGCGTGTGAAACAGCAGCAATTCGTCGACGGTCGCCCGCCGCGGCGTCATGTAGCGCACGGCATCGCCGAGATCGGCCGCCGCCAGCTCGCCGTGGAACACGTCGTGGCGGTCAGTGCCGAAAGGATGCGGATCGCCGAATCCGTAGGCCGCGATCTCGCTGCCTTTGTAAACAAGTACCGGGTCACTCATGGGCATTACGGGCCGATTTGCTATCGCCGCAGCATACCGGATAATGCGCGCTCCTTAACCATCACCCGACAGAAATGGCGCAATACATTTACACGATGAACCGGGTCGCCAAGGTGGTCCCGCCGAAACGCCAGATCATCCACGACATCTCGCTGAGCTTCTTCCCCGGCGCCAAGATCGGCGTGCTCGGGCTGAACGGCTCCGGCAAATCGACGCTGCTGCGCATCATGGCGGGCATCGACACCGAGATCGACGGCGAGGCGCGACCGCAGCCGGGCATCAAGATCGGCTATCTCCCCCAGGAGCCCGAACTGGATCCGGCAAAGGACGTGCGTGGCAACGTCGAGGAAGGCGTCGCGGAGACCAAGGCGCTGGTTGACCGGTTCAACGAGATCAGCGAGAAGTTCGCCGAGCCGATGTCCGACGACGAGATGAACGCCCTGCTCGAGGAACAGGGCAAGCTGCAGGACTCGATCGACGCGGCAGGCGCGTGGGAGCTGGAGCGCAAGCTCGAGATCGCGGCCGACGCACTGCGGCTGCCGCCGTGGGATGCCGACGTCAGCAGGCTCTCGGGCGGTGAAAAACGCCGCGTCGCACTTTGCAGGCTGTTGCTGTCGCAGCCGGACATGCTGCTCCTTGACGAGCCCACCAACCATCTCGACGCGGAATCGGTCGCCTGGCTGGAGCGATTCCTCGACGAGTACCCGAGCACCGTCATCGCGGTCACCCACGACCGCTACTTCCTGGACAACGTGGCCGGCTGGATACTCGAACTCGACCGCGGCCACGGCATCCCGTGGGAAGGCAACTACTCGTCGTGGCTCGAGCAGAAGGAAAATCGCCTCGCCAACGAAGAGGCGACCGAGAAAGCCCGCCGCAAGGCGATGCAGGCCGAGCTCGAGTGGGTGCGTTCGAACCCGAAAGGCCGCCACGCCAAGTCGAAGGCGCGCCTGCGGCAGTTCGAGGAGATTTCCTCGTCCAACTACCAGAAGCGCAACGAGACCAACGAGATCTACATTCCGCCGGGCCCGCGACTCGGTGACGTGGTGCTCGAGGTCGACAACCTGCGCAAGGGCTTCGGCGACAAGCTGCTGATCGACGGCTTGAGTTTCCAGCTGCCCCCGGGCGGCATCGTGGGCGTAATCGGCCCGAACGGCGCGGGTAAAACGACGCTGTTCCGCATGATCACGGGTGAAGAGCAGCCGGATTCCGGCAGCATCCGGCTGGGCGATACCGTGCAGCTGGCCAGCGTCGACCAGTCCCGCGACAGCCTCGACGACAGCAAGACCGTCTGGGAGGAAATCTCCGACGGCCAGGACCTCATCAAGGTCGGCAACTACGAAACGCCATCGCGCCGTTACGTCGGCCGCTTCAATTTCCGCGGCGCAGAGCAACAGCAGAAGATCGGGCTGCTGTCGGGCGGCGAGCGGAATCGCGTGCACCTCGCCAAGATGCTGCGGTCGGGCGGCAACCTGCTGTTGCTCGACGAGCCGACCAATGATCTCGACGTCGAAACCCTGCGCGCGCTGGAGCAGGCTCTGCTCGAGTTCCCAGGGTCGGCCGTCGTGATCTCGCACGATCGCTGGTTCCTGGATCGTATCTGCACGCACATCCTGGCTTTCGAGGGCGATTCGGTCGTGACCTGGTTCACCGGCAACTACGCCGACTACGAGGAAGATCGCAAGCGCCGCCTCGGCGCCGAGGCCGACAGCCCGCACCGCATCAAGTACAGGCGCCTCGGCGAATAGTCATCAGATTATGTCCAAGGGCTGCTGGCATGGTAAAACCTTGGTGCATACTCGTAATACCGGTACGGCGCGCCGTGCTGGACAGGCACCAGGGTTTGTTGAGCGAGGGTGACGAGCAAATCGGGCTCGAGTGCCCGTATTGCAACGTCTACTCGCACATGACGCCGCAGTCGATCCCGAACGCCGCCGACCTCATCGAAACCCGCCCCAGGCATGTCGGCCTCGTCTACCAGTGCGATGCCTGCCATGCGCCCGTTTTCCTGCGTTTCGCGACGAAGTCGTTCAGCGACGACCGGGTCGAACTGTATCGCAACTTCGTCGAGCTCGAGCGCCCCAAGGAGCGTTTCGCGTATTCCTACCTGCCGAAACACACGGAAGTCCTGTTCCGAGAGGCACTGTCCTGTTATTCGAGCGGCAACTTCAATGCATTCGCATCGATGTGCCGGCGCTCGGCCGTCAGCGCCTACGCCGCGCTCGGTGAGGGCGGTAAGCTGCGAGCGTTCGAGGAGGTGATGGTGGCGCAGGACATCGCCGGCATCGACGACGACGCGTTCACGCCGATCAAGGCGGTCCTGTTCGACGCGGGCGAGGAGGAGCTGCTGCCCCTGCTCAATCGCGTCCAGGCAGGCATCCTGCTCGAAGTGATGAAAGACATGCTTTACCAGTGCTTCGTGCGCCGCGGCAAGCTGACGCGGGCGCTGAAGGTGCGGCGTTTCTTCGTCCAGGAAGGCAACGAAGACCTCGCCTCGTCGGCCTGATTAGCCCACGGCCACCCGCGCATTGCGGAACATGCGCATCCAGGGGCCGTCTTCGCCCCAGTTGTCAGGATGCCAGGAATTCTGGCGAGCCAGGGCAACCCGCTCCGGATGCGGCATCATGATCGTCACGCGACCGTCTTCATTGGCGAGACCGCAGATCCCGTCACGCGAGCCGTTCGGATTGGCCGGATACTGGTCCGCCACCTGGCCGTAATTGTCCACGTAGCGCAGCGCTACCGTGTACGAGGCGGCGTAACGCGTGTCGTCACTGGCGAAGACCGCGCGCCCTTCGCCGTGCGAGGTCGCTATCGGCATGCGCGAGCCTGCCATGCCGTTCAGGAACAGCGACGGGCTCTCCACGACCTCGACGAGGCTCAGCCGCGCCTCGAACTGCTCGGAGCGGTTGCGCAGGAAGCGCGGCCAGTTGTCCGACCCCGGAATCAACTCGCGCAGGTGTGACAACATCTGGCAACCATTGCAGACACCGAGGGCGAAGCTGTCGCTGCGCTCGAAAAACGCCTGGAACTGATCGCGGGTGCGCGAATGGTAGAGGATCGACTTCGCCCATCCGCCGCCGGCACCGAGCACGTCGCCGAACGAGAACCCGCCGCAGGCGACCAGACCCTGGTAGTTCGCGAGATCGTCGCGGCCTTCCAGCAGGTCGCTCATGTGCACGTCAACGACCATGAATCCTGCCCGCATGAAGGCCGCCGCCATCTCGTACTGACTGTTCACACCTTGCTCGCGCAATATCGCGACCCGCGGCTTCACGCCGCCGCGGAACGGCATCGCGATGTCGTTATTGGCGTCGAAGGTGAGGTCCACGTTCAGGCCGGGATCGTCGTCATCCAGAATGCGGTCGAATTCCTCCCGCGCCGTGGCGGGGTTATCGCGCAGCGCCTGTATCCGGTAGCCGGTTTCCGACCAGGCACGCTGCAGGTCCCTGCGTTCGAAGTGCAGCGGCGGATTGTCGCCGTCGCGAATCGTCAGCACCGGCTTTCTCTCTACGCGGCCGATCGCACGCGCGCCGATCCCGTGCCGGTCGAGTACCATCTGTACCTGGGTCAGCTTGCCCTTGGTAACCTGGACGACCGCGCCCGCTTCCTCGCTGAACAGCTGAGCCAGGAGACTTTCGCGCGAACCGCTGAGCTGCAGCGATACGCCGAGACGGCTCGCGAACATCATCTCGGCAACCGTTGCGAGCAGCCCGCCGTCGCTGCGATCATGATAGGCGAGCAGCATGTCCCGCGACGCCAGCTCCTGGATGGCCGCAAAGAAATTTCGGAGCAGCCCGGGATTGTCGATATCGGGGGCTTCGCCACCGACGCGATTGAAAGACTGTGCGAGGCAGGAGCCGCCGAGCCGATTGGCGCCACCGCCGAGATCGAACAGCAGCAAGTAGCTCTGCTCCTGCGTCGCCCTGAGCTTGGGAGTCAGCTGCCGCGTCACGTCGGTGACGGGCGCAAATGCGGATACGATGAGCGATACCGGCGCAACAACCTGGTACTCCTCCCCATCCTGCTGCCACCGGGTACGCATCGAAAGAGAGTCCTTGCCCACCGGGATGGCAATGCCCAGTTTTCGGCACATGTCGTTGGCGACCGTCTTCACTGTGTCGAACAGGCTCGCGTCTTCGCCGCTGTGGTCCGCCGCCGCCATCCAGTTTGCCGACAGGCGCACCTTGTCGATGCCGTCGATCGCGGCCGCCGCGATATTCGTGACGGCCTCGGCGACCGCCATGCGACCCGATGCGGGCGCATTGAATGCAGCGAGCGGCGTGCGCTCGCCCATTGCCATCGCCTCGCCCGTCTTGCCCTCGAAGCCCGACATCGTGATCGCAACGTCGCTGACCGGCACCTGCCAGGGCCCGATCAACTGGTCGCGGGCGCTGAGCCCGCCGACGGTGCGGTCGCCGATGTGGATCAGGAAACCCTTGTTGGCCACGGCGGGAAAACGCAGCACACGAAACACCGCGTCTTCCAGCCCTATATCGGTCAGATCGATCTCGCGCGCAGGAAGCGCGACCCGCGCTACGTCGCGCGTCATCTTGGGCGGATTGCCGAGCAACATCTGCATGGGCATGTCCACCGGCATGTTATCGAACTCGCGGTCGGTGACGACGAGCCTGCCGTCATCGGTGAGCGTACCGATGATCGAGACGGGGCAACGCTCGCGGTCGCAGAGCGTCTCGAACTCTTCGATCCGGTCCGCCGCGACGATGAGCACGTAACGTTCCTGCGCTTCGTTGCACCATATCCCCATCGGCGACATGCCGGGCTCGGCGTTGGCGACGTCGCGCAACTCGATGCGTGCGCCGTGCTTGCTATGGTCCACTGCTTCCGGCACCGCGTTGGAAAGTCCGCCGGCGCCCACGTCGTGGATCAGCAGTATGGGGTTGTCTTCGCCCATCGCCCAGCAGCGGTCGATGACTTCCTGCGCACGCCGCTGCATCTCGGGGTTGCCGCGCTGCACGGACGCGAAATCGAGGTCGACGCTGGAGGTACCGCTGGCGACGCTCGACGCCGCCCCACCGCCGAGCCCGATGAGCATTGCGGGCCCGCCGATCGTCACGACTTTTGCGCCGACCGGCACATCGATCTTCTTCGCGTGTTCCTCGCGCACATTGCCGACGCCGCCGGCGATCATGATGGGCTTGTGGTAGCCACGCATCTCGTTCGCCGGAAGCTCGGGCGACCGCCACTCGAAGGTGCGGAAGTACCCGCACAGATTGGGCCGCCCGAATTCGTTATTGAAGGCGGCCCCGCCTATCGGCCCCTCGATCATGATGTCCAGCGGCGTCGCCATGCGGTCGGGATGCGGGAAATCCGACTCCCACGGCTGCGGATAGCCAGGGATCCTCAGGTGCGAGACCGTGTAGCCGGTCAGGCCGGCTTTGGGCTTGGCACCGAGGCCGGTGGCGCCCTCGTCACGAATCTCGCCGCCCGAACCCGTCGCCGCGCCCGGAAAGGGCGAGATAGCCGTGGGATGATTGTGCGTTTCCACCTTCATCAGGATATGGACGGGCTCGCTGCAATAGGTGTACTCGCGGCTCTCCGGTGCCGGCATCAGCCGTGACGTGGTCCATCCCTCGATGACCGCGGCGTTGTCCGAATAGGCCGAGATCACGCCGTCCGGACTCGCTTCGGTCGTAGTACGGATCATGCCGAACAGGCGTTCCTGTTGCGGTTCGCCGTCGATGATCCAGTCCGCATTGAAGATCTTGTGCCGGCAATGTTCGGAATTGGCCTGCGCGAACATCATCAATTCGGCGTCGGTCGGATCGCGCGCCAGCTCCGTGTAGCTGGCGAGCAGGTAATCGATTTCGTCGTCAGACAATGCGAGACCGAGTTCGACATTCGCCGCTGCCAGTGCCGCGCGGCCCGACTCCAGAACCGCGACCGTGGTCAGCGCGGCCGGCTCCTGCACCTGGAACAACGCGCGCGCGTCGGCGCTCGATTCGAGCACCGTCTCGGTCATCCGGTCGAAGAGCAGCCGCGATAACTGCAACAGTTCGTCCTGTGCGGGCCGCCCGCTGAACTTGAGCGCGTAACAGATGCCGCGCTCGATCCGACGTACGGCCGCCAGGTCGCAGGCGAGCGCGATGTCCGTCGCCTTGCTGGACCAGGGGGAAATCGTGCCGTGACGCGGCACGACGTAAAGCTTCGAGGTGCCTTTCGACAGCCTGCCGGGTGCCTCGCCCGACAGCAGCAGCGCTTCGAGCCGCCCGCGGTGTTCCGCGGAGAGCGGCGCGGTCAGGTCGATGAAATAGACATAGCGCGCCTCGACCCCCGTGACACGCCCGTCCGCCTGGCGCAGCGCGTTGGCCAGCTTCTCGAGGCGGAAATCGGACAGTGCCGGCTGACCGGCCAGTTCCAGCATGTCGACGGGTGTCTGAGTCACGACATCAGCGGCAGGTTTCGACAAGCGTGGCGGCCTTACTAAAGGGAACGGTTGGATAGCACGCGATCATACTAGACACGCAACCTGCTGCAAGCGCCACTCCCTGACTCCCTCTCCCGCAGGGCACTCGCATCGTCCGTCCGAATACGGCGTTGATTCCCGAAAGTCCGGTGGCAAGGAGCCCGGTTCCGGGTGTTTGTCTCCGGGCTGCTCGCTGCGCTCGCTTCAGGCCTCGGAGACAAACACCCGGAACCGGGCTCCATCAGGCACGGTCGCAGGGCTCAGGCGCGCCGGGCGTTTGTCGACCGAAGTAAAGCGCAGCGAAGCGAGCCATGAGGGAGATAAATGACCGGCGCGCCTGACCGCGGTCAAATCGTACGAGGTAAACGGCGTAGGACCGCGTGCTATCTATTTCTGGGAGTCGGTGGGGGTGTAGATCGGCATCGGGAACTGGGTGACGTTGCCTTCGGCCTTGGTGATCTTGGATGTGCCCTGCTTTTCCACTTCGTCGATGCGGATGATCGAGTGCATCGGCAGGTAGGTGCGCTTGACGTTCTCGAACTCCGACTTGATCCGCTCTTCGGACGGGTCGACGACGACACTCGTGCGCTCGCCGAAAACGAGCTCCTCGACTTCGATGAAGCCGAACAGGCCGCCGTGGCTGACTTCGCGCGCGTAGATTTCGTAAACCTGTCCCTGGCTGACGAATACGATTTTGTACAGTGTCTTGTTGCTCATGGTCGCTCGCCTAAAGGTGACACAGCGGCGCGAATTTCGCCACTGCCGCGCTACAGGCCATATCTGGTCAGCAAATCGCGATCTCAAGGGTGAGGAGGCGCATTTTCAGCCCGATTATGTGAACTGCTTGGCAGCGTAAGCGCTTCATTCAACGCAGTATTTCCACTGGGCTACTGCACGCGCGGCGGAATGCCGTGCGGCGGCGACATTACGGGACAGGCATGCCGCTCAAACTGGAGATCATCAGCGAACACCGCGACATCGTCGGCGACGATGCGGTGCGCGAGTTCCGGACGCAGGGAGGCACCATCGGCCGTTCCCTGAACAACGACTGGATCCTGCCCGATCCCGACAAGTTCATCTCCGGCAAGCACGCCACGATCGACTGCAAGGGCGGCATCTACTACATCGTCGACATCAGCACCAACGGCGTGTACATCAACGACGAACGCAAGCCGATTGGCAAAGGCAATCCGCGCCGGCTTTTCAACGGCGACCTCCTGCACCTCGGCGACTTCGAAATCCAGGTGTCGATCGATGAAGGCGAAGACCTCGAGATGCCGGCCGCCCCGAAGCCAACTGTAGTACCGGATCACATCGAGCAACTCGTCGAGGAAGACCGGATAAGAACGGGCGTCCAGCTGCTCGATGAAGACGAAATCACAGGCGACGTGGCCTTCGAATCGGTGCTGTATACAGGCGACGATGTGGAGCCACCGGTCGACGCGATGCCCGCGGAAGAAGTCGGGCTCGACGTGCCGCTGCTCGAGCCCGAAGCCCCCCCACATCCGGCCGTCAAGGTGACCAAGGACGATCTGTTCGATGCGTTCCTCGACGGACTGCAAGTCAGTCGCGCCGAATTGCACCCGTCGATCGACGTTGCCGAGGCGATGTACAACGCTGGCGAAATCCTGCGCGAATTCACCAGCGGCATCGAAAAACTCCTCGAGAACCGCGCCGACCTCAAACTGGCGTTCCGGCTCGACCAGACGACGATCCTCCCGCGGCGCAATAACCCGATCAAGCTGTCGAAGAATACCGGCGACCTGATCAAGCAGTTGCTGG
>WOR8_10004753_pt1 | contig 13122 bp, 14 predicted proteins | sample DeeMarSeWOR38_10_FD_19890 | JGI IMG/M metagenome (IMG submission 19890) | reverse complement strand
GAGCAAAGGCGCTAAAATCAGTCGGGATTAGCTTCTCATAATCGGGATAGTTACCATCCCAACCGAAATACTTATAGCGGATTAGCTCGGTGTCAATAATAAGGCTCATACCGTCAAGGCTCTCTCCGCTAGGCTCAAAGGTAACCCTTGCCCGCTTGGCTCTCTTAAGAGCACTGATAATGCCCTTGAGGTCATCACGGTTGATTAAGGCTTGCCCCTCTCCATCATCGTAGTCAAGGCCAATCAGTGCTAGCCTAAAACCATCGGCACTAACCATAGTGAGCTTCCCCTCTTTGGCCACAAAGTTGACGCATTGTAATGCAGGGCGATTGTCATCAGTGGCGGTAAAGGGTAACACCCTTGATAGTGCTTCCGATAATTCACTAGCTCCGACATTGGGCTTGACGGAGTTATTAGGGCTTACCCTAACATCGCAAAGGGTAACTGGCGTATTATCGCCAATCCACTCACTATCGGCTAGGTAACTGGTATTAGCTCCGCAGATTACTTTAAGCCTCTTATCTGTAGCCCGCAACCTGCTGGCACTACCGTTAGACGGTATCAGTTTAACCACATTACTACCGCCTAGAGCTTTGAGGTATCCGAGAAAGCCTTTACGCCCTATGGTCAAGTCCATCAGCACTACTCTGTCGGCTAATGCCCTTGACAGGGCGTTTACCAGTGTCGCCTTATGGGCGACAAAGCCCTCACCTGAACGCTTGCCCTCTATATTCAGTTGTTCTATTTGAACACCCCCTATTGGCTATCCGATAGTGGGCAAGGCTATCGGCTTCACCTAGTAGTAAGCTATCCGACTACCCGCAACCCGCTGGCATAATCGGTGCTTCCACTATATATAGGGCATTGAGAAGGGTAAAAAGTGTCTAGTTTACTAGCTTTTTTTGCTCTCTCTCGCGCCACTTGCCAAGATAGAGCTTGTCGGCGTTGTTTAACGGTATACCCTTATGCCTCTTACTGGCTATCTGGACTAACCGTCTAGGGCAACCGAGTAGCCAAGTTCTGGCATCAATCCAAGCGTCAAGGTCAATTGCCTTATCATCGGTTACCGTGTCAATTAGCTCGGTAGTGTTACCATCACCATCATATATATCGGCATTGAGGCTTAAGATAGTGAATTGTCGCTTGATTGCCCTCCAATACTTCTGGCACTCATAAGAGGCTATCCGTAGCATAGCTACATCGGATAATTGACCGCCACCGTTGTTATCTTTAGCCAGTTGAGCTTGGGCAAGGCTCAATATAATGGTATGGTTTAAATCCTCTCTATCCTGATACCTTGCCTTGCGTTGATACCTGTCGGCTATGGTGATATACTTGCCATAGTCTAGCACTGTGGGTGTCCCCCTTTGTTAGATTTGCCCTAGCTCGGCTAACCACTGGCTAGGGCATATTATTTGCCCGATAGACTTGGGCAAGCGTTCAGGTCAAGGCTCTATCATATTCAGTTGTTAAGGTGCTTTTTTGTGTTTGCTAACTTAATTATTGAACAAAAAGTCAAATTGAGATATTTCAAGAACGAGTTAGATTATGTCGGTAATCTCCCCGGGAGAGTGGTAAATTTAAACAAGAATAAACGAGCCTACAAGGAGGACTGCCGTTGAGCTACCGACTTAATAGGGAATTGGTAGATGGGGTGGAAAATGTCCCTCTGGGAATACCCGAGGTAGGACCCTATTTAAAATTCGTAAGAAATTGGTCCTTGTTATCTGTCCCAGACCAGGGAAATTCTAACAGCGGTTGGCTTATAAAACGGGGGTAGGGTCAATGAGAACCCGCCAACCCTCTTTGACTTCTAAAAAGGACCGCCAGATTCTAAGCCTCACACTCGTTCGTGGATTATTCGGTTAAAAAAGGAGCCTTTATCCTATATGTAACAAAACAAGCCGTGAGGATACGTGCGAAAAGATTTAAAAGAGCAACTTCTTTTTTACGTATTGTCTTACCTCTTCGGCGGAATCTAGATCCAACACCTCTCCAACTATGTTCTTTGCATTAGTCATTTTTAACTGGGAAATCGTCTGTTTAATAACAGGAATAGCTGGAGGGCTCATACTGAGTTCATCGATGCCCAGTCCCAATAGAATGGGTAGGGCTAGCTTATCACCGGCTAGCTCTCCACACAACCCCACCCAGATACCGGCCTCATGCCCTGCCTTAACCGCCTGGTGAATCATACGCAACACCGCGGGATGAAGTGCATCGCTTAAAGACGCTACTCGGGCATTAGTACGGTCTGCCGCCATAACGTACTGGCTTAAGTCATTGGTACCAATACTGAAGAAGTCCACCTCTCTGGCGAGGCAATCGGCAATGACAACAGCCGACGGCACTTCTATCATAATGCCTAGTTCCATTGACTCATCAAAAGGTATTTGAACTCGCCTGAGTTCAGCCTGTGCCTTACTGAGCAAATTCTTGGCGTTTTGCACTTCTTTAACTGAGGAAACCATCGGGAGCATTACTTTAAGCTGATGCCCCGGGCTGGCACGGAGTATCGCCCTCATCTGAGTTTTAAAGAGATCGGGATGGTCTAGGCAGAATCTTATACCACGCTGTCCCAGAAAAGGATTAGCTTCGACCTCTAGACTGAGATAGGGAAGCTGTTTATCCCCACCCACATCTAGGCAACGGATGATGAGGGGACGTTTACCGAGCAACTCAGCGATGCTTCGGTAAGTAGTAAGTTGTTCCTCTTCGGAGGGAGCAGTTACCCTCCCCATGAAAAGAAACTCGGTTCGCAAAACACCTATCTCTTCAGCACCCTGGCTTAGAGCAGAGCGTACCTCGGCGATGTTATTTATATTAGCCGCAACTCTAATACGCCGACCATCGGCGGTTACTGCTGATTTCCGACTCGCTTTTTGTGCCGCCTTTTGAGAGAATAGCCAAGCTTTTTGCTTCTTCTGGAATGTCCCAATATCATCTGGGTTCACCAACACCCATCCTTCTTTCCCGTCGAGTACCAGTTGAACGCCGTCAGCAAGGCACATCACTTCTGGCCCAACGCCAACTACTGCCGGTATACCGAGTGCTCGTGCCAGAATAGCACTATGGGAGTTGGCGCCACCGCTTGCGGTACAAATGCCCAACACCTTGCCAGGCTCCAGTCGGGCGATATCAGACGGTTCTAAATCAGTAGCAACCAAAATAGCTGGTTTAGTCAGCGCAAAGGGTGCGAGGGTACCACCCGCAAGTAGCCGCAATACTTGCATCTTCAAATCAGCTAAATCAGCACTTCGAGAACGAATATAGGGGTCTTCAATTGCCTGATAGGATTCAATCATGCCATCAATCACCTGCTGCCAGGATACTTCGGCATTGTCCTTTTGCTCAAATATCCTCCGGTGTACCATTTCGAGCAGTACCGGATCTTCCAAAAAGAGGAGATGAGCATCGAAGATGGTTGCCTCATATTCACCTGCATCTACTGATATGCGTGTTCGCATTGCTCGTATCTCCCGCTGGACAGCACCGATTGCTACCTGTAATCGCTGCCACTCAGCTTCAGGGTTATCAACCTTCGCCAGAGATATCTCGGTGACATGAGGCTGATAAATAACTGCTGGACCGATAGCAATCCCGGGGGCAGCTGGAATACCAGCCATTTTACCTTTAGCTGGTATCAGTTCCGCAGCGACCCTTGTCTCAATAAGGTCTGCTATATCTTTCTCCGTCTCACCTAAATTGCTTTCCACCAGGGCCCTGAGAGCAACAAGTGCCTCCTCGGCGTCAGGCCCCACAGCACTGACTGCTATTTCGTGGCCCTGGCGCACCCCCAGAGTGGTTATCAGATTAATACTCTTGGCGCTGACAGCACCGCTGTTCCTAGTGATGTTGCGCACGGTGATGTCAGATTGGTATTGAGCGGCTGTGGTCACAAACCGTGCTGCCGGCCTGGCATGGATGCCCAGGCGGTTTTGTATGGTAAGACACATCTCCTCCATCGGCGCTTCAGTTTTTCGAGGAGTCTTTATGGAAATTTCAGAAACTTCTACCTTCAGTTGAGACGCTTTGGCAGCCAATGCCCCGCGCGCCTCATCCATAACCTGTTCGAGGGTTCCGCCAGCTTCTGAGCTAACCGCAGCGGCGATTGTTCCTTCTACCAATGGTGCCTCGCAGAGGCGCACTTTTGCCCGCTGCTCCTCGGTTAGAAACTCCAAAGATGCTTCAGCGCTTAATAGAGCGCTGCCTATGTCCATTAAGACGACAACTCCGTCGCCGCTGTATACGGACTTGATAGCTTCGTGAATCTGTGTGGCATCGGTACCGAAAGGGTTTTCTGGATCATCAATTCCGCCCACTGCTGCTAGTGGTACTTCCTGCCGAAGCATCTGCTTAGCCAGTGCTTGCACGGCTTCGGCAAGCTGGGCACTATGGGCCACGATTACAATGCCGACCACCTTGTCTGCTCCTTTTAAGAGACTGCATCGTGCAGGGCTTTAATAATAAGATATACAGAGGTTGCCCCGGGATCCTGATGGCCGATGGCTCGTTCGCCGAGGTAGCTAGCCCGGCCTTTCCTGGCAATCAAGGGGATGGTATCTTTCATTCCCTGTTCGGCGGCAGCTACCGTTTGCCCCAGGGCCTCAGCTATGCCCACACCGTCTTCGGCAGCTTGTTCAAAGGCTTTCACCGCGGGTGTTAGAGCATCTACCATGGTCTTATCCCCAACCTGTGCTTTACCGCGCTCAATAACCCCTGATAGCCCGGCTTTGAGAACACCAGCCAATTCAGTTGTGTTTAATTCATGTTTCCCTGAAGCGACTGTGCCTGCTCTGAGAAACAAGGTGCCATATAACGGCCCGCTCGCTCCACCCACCGAAGAAATTAGCGCCATACCGGTACTTTTAAAAATACTGCCGATGTCTTTGTCCGCAATAGTGGATAATTGGCTGTTTACCTTTTTGAAGCCTCGTTCCATGTTGATACCGTGGTCAGCATCACCAATAGCGGCATCAAGCTGCGTTAAAAATTCCTTGTTTGCTTCCATGACGTGCCCTATGGCCTGCAACCATTTCACAATCTGTTCTTTGGTCACTACGTCATACTCCCCAACGCAGAGCCGGGGTCTTCACCGGGGCATCCCACAGCTTGATAAATTCATCATCCATCCTGAGAAGAGTGATAGAACAACCCTGCATTTCCAGCGAAGTGATATAGGAACCAATCAGATTCCGCACGATCTTCAATCCCTTCTTCTCACAAATTTCAGCCAGCCTTCGGTAGACAATATACAACTCGGCAACAGGTGTACCGCCCATGCCGTTCACAAAAGCAAGCACCCGGTCGCCAGATTTAAAGGTTTGGTTCGTGATCTCGATGTTCACCCAGGTGCCCTTCGTCTCATTCCATTCCCGAACAATGCGTGTATAAGCCGGGTCTTCAATTATCGAAAGAGCCAGCAAATCGGTGATGGCATCGGCAGCTTCTAGCGATTTACGTTCCCGACCTGGCTCACCATGAATACCTATGCCGACTTCCATCTCATCATCACCTAACTCAAAAGTAGGGGCACCCCTGGCAGGTACCGTACAGGATGAAAGTGCTATTCCCATGCTCCGACCATTGCTATTGATTCGCCGACATAAATCTGCCAACCGCTTCAAATCACAGCCACTCTCGGCAGCAGCTCCGCAGATCTTCTCAGCAAGCACCGTTGTGCCAACACCACGCCGTCCCTGAGTGTACAGGCTATCCTTTACGGCAACATCATCGTCAATCAGGATATTGGTAACACGAATCCCTTCAGATTGAGCAAGCTCGGCTGCCATCTCAAAGTTCATTACATCGCCGCTATAATTTTTCACAATGTTAAGGACGCCGGCGCCAACATGTACTGTTTTAATCGCTTCCAATATCTGGTCAGGCGTCGGCGAAGTAAAGACTTCTCCAGGGCAGGCAGCATCCAGCATCCCCATCCCAACGAAACCAGCGTGCATCGGCTCGTGTCCGCTGCCTCCTCCAGAAATAAGGACTACTTTGTTCTGTACCGGAGCATCAGCCCGATAGACGAAGTTTGGTTCAAAATGCACTTTAATGATATCGGAATGAGCAGCTGCCATACCCGCCAAATTCTCAAGCACTACATCTTCCGGTTTATTGACCAATTTTTTCATGAAATCTCCTTATTTCACCGACGATTGGATATAGAACGCCGCTTTTACTGAATTGTAGAGTGTTGTTCTATCCCACAACAATATTCAAGAACAATGACTGTGGGTCGTCAACATTTAAGGCACAATTTACTAATGTACACTTTAGCCAGCTTACTTGGTCATGTCAAGCTCCCTTATCTCCCGATTGTGCTTAAGTCTTATCTGTAATGTTTTTTACTTTGTCTCCTTTCTCCGGGCCAGGATATGCTCTCTGCGGCCGCAATAGACATCAGCAGGAATAACATTAACCAAGGCTTCGTGTTATCGCCAGCCCTTATATAAGCTCCACGATTGCAGCACGTTGAGGATAGACATATTGATTAAATATGTTTAATATGTTAATAATGGGCGAATATAGTAATTGGGGGCATGTAATGTTGCACGAGGAATCCAGTTTTCAAGGTTTGAAGGACTTCAACATCTATTACCAGAAATGGCTCCCCCCTGCGGGTGTTAAAGCAGTACTGCTGGTTTCGCATGGCTTTGCCGAACACAGTGGCCGGTACAACAATGTGGTCAATTATTTCGTGCCCAAAGGGTATGCCGTCTATGCCCTCGATCACCGAGGCCACGGCAGGTCAGACGGCGAGCGTGTCCAGGTCGACGATTTTTATGATTACGTTATAGACCTGAGGACGTTTTTCAGTCTTGTCCGGCGGGAAACTCCCAGCGATAAGATATTTTTAGTCGGCCACAGCATGGGCTCGGCAATCGCTCTTTTGTACACGGCGGAGTATCAGCGGGATTTGGACGGGTTGATTACCTCCGGAGGAGGAATGGCGAAGCCAGGAGACCCTCCGATGCCCAGGCATCCTGCCGGTCAGCCCCTTCCCACCGCGATGTTGAGCCGCGATCGGGCTGTAATTGAAGCCTACGAGAATGATCCCCTCGTCTATCGCGGCCCTATTCCCGAAGGGTTGCAGCTTTTTAGCATCATGGGTAAATTCCCGGAAATCGTCCCTCAAATATCCATTCCCGTTCTCATCATGGCGGGAAATGGGGGCCCGGACGGTGCGCGCAGTCAGGTACTGTATGAATACATTGGTTCCAGGGACAAGACGCTCAAACTATACGAAGGCTTGCTCCACGAGATTTTTAATGAGCCGGAATATCCCCAGGTAATGTCCGATATGGAAAGCTGGCTGGACGCCCATCTTTAGATATCCACGAGTTAAGAAGTCTGCGTGTAATAATTTAAGGAGAAATAAAGATGCGAAAATCATTTATTTGCCCGACGAAATATGTGCAAGGCGAAGATGAAATATTGAACCTGGGGTATTTTGTCAAGACCTTCGGTGTGTCAGCCCTGTTAATCGCCCATCCCGATGATGTGGCGCGTGTCAGAGACAAACTGGATGCTACTGCAGCCAACTTCGGGGTTACGTTCATTGAGGGTGGATTCTGTGGAGAATGTTCACGTCCTGAAATAAAAAGGTTGAAAGACACAGCGATAGAGAAAAACTGCAATTGCACAATTGGCCTCGGCGGCGGCAAAGCCATTGATACCGCTAAATGTGTTGCTCAGGGAGAAGCGCTGATCATCGTACCAACAATTGCCGCCACAGATGCTCCAACGAGCCATTCTGCGGTGATTTACACTCCTGAGGGTGCATTTGAAGACTATGACTACTTCAAACAAAGTCCTAGCGTCGTACTGGTTGATACTACTGTGATAGCCAGGGCTCCCACTCGTTTCCTTGTATCCGGCATGGGGGATGCATTGTCTACTTATTTTGAAGCCAGGGCTACGGTAAATTCTTACTCCAATGTAAATGCCGGGTTGCCATGCGGATACCGTGAGGGTGCATGTGGACCGGCTAAAAGTACTAACGCTGCATTAGCGCTTGCCACATTATGTTATAAGACACTTCTTCAAGACGGTTTGAAAGCCAAATTAGCTTGCGATTTAAACATGGTCACACCGGCGCTCGAGAATATTATTGAAGCAAATATTCTCCTTTCTGGACTCGGGTTTGAGAGTGGTGGATTAGCCGCTGCACACGCCATCCATGATGGTCTGACGATCTTGGCGGGAACACATAAATATTTCCATGGCGAAAAAGTTGCTTTTGGCACACTGGCTCAACTGATACTGGAAAATAGTCCAATTGAAGAGATTCATGAAGTATTGGATTTCTGCTTGGAAGTTGGACTTCCTGTTTGTCTTGCTGACATAGGTGTAGAAAACATCTCCGAAGATGAACTAAGAGCTGTCGCTGAAAAATCTTGCATAGCTGAAGAATCGATCCATTCGATGCCCTTTCCGATAACGGTAACTAATGTATCATCGGCGATACTGGTAGCTGACAGAATCGGAAAAGAATATAAAAACCGAAAAGTTTGTAAATGAAAAAAATCAATTAACCGGAAAACACGTCATCGAAATACGCAATGGCGTAGTGATGTTGTGTCCTGAACCGGAGTTAAAAAAATACAAGATCATCAAAAAGGAATAATCGAGGAGAACAAGGACTTTAACTCCCGGCAAAATATCCATGCAGCTAACGAACGTATCCCTGTTGAGGCCTTAACCTTTGGGGCTGATGCTATCTTTAAGGTTCTACGGCGATTTGTGAAGTAGACTACAAATAGCCTCCCTCTAGTTTACATAGGGGTCGTAGACTAATTCACAATTGTCCGGGTTCCTGCTATTAACTAGGGTAACAACAACTCATTAAGGGACATCAGAAGAATCTATAAAAGTGTGATTATTCGGTGCCTCGAAAATCATCTTGGTTTCTTTTAATCATTGCCTGAGTCCAGCTCGATTATCGTGTTCCTCCCAGCCTTGTTCTCGCCCTTACCAAGTACTATGATTAACATTGATTATATGGATAGTTCAATACGATTACCGAGCTTACTAACCCTCGCAATAAAAGAGTAGAACGAATGCTATGCTATATAGAGTAAAAAGGGGAGAGATCATTCGAGCTGGAAAGGTATTGGCCGATGCCTTTCAGCATGATCCGCTCTGGAACAAAATTTTTGAAGGAGAACCTGATATTGAGAAGAGGTTCCGCGCCCACTCTGAGGTGCCCGTAAGGTATTGTCTGAAGTATGGTGAGGTTTATGCTCCCTCGGAAGACTTAGAAGGAGTTGTAGCATGGGTCCCAGGGAAGTATGCTGACATGACCGCATGGCACATAATACGTAGCGGAGCCATGGGTGCAGCGATGAGAATGGGATTGAATGCTTCAAAGAAGCTTGGACCTATCTTCAAACCGATTACCGAAGATCGTCATGAACATATGGTCAAGAGTAACTACTTATACCTGCTGGTCGTCGGCGTCGCTACCAAATTGCAGGGAAAGGGATTTGGAAGGAAGTTGATAAAGGCAGCAATTGAGAAGTCCGAACGTGAAGGACTCCAACTCTACCTTGAGACTGAAACTGAAGAGAATGTAAAGATGTATGAACACTTCGGTTTCCGGCTGCTCAAGAGGGTCACTCTACCAATAGTTGATCTTCCTATGTGGGAAATGGTCAGGGGACCGCAGGTCTAAATTATATTGTTTAAGTAGCAAGCGCTTGGATTTTCACTCAACAAAATAGTACCTTTTTTGAATACTTACTCATGAGACCAGCAAGATTGTCAATTACGTCGAGAGTACTAACTTCATTGTTGACAATAGAATTCCCCGGGGCTACACTCGTTTTGTACACTTGCATGTTGACCTCCAGAATTATATGAAAAGGAGGTAAACAATCATGTCTCTTGTACCAGCCTTCGAAATAGGCGTCTGGAACGCTTGGATTTTTATTCTTGGCCTTGGCCTAATAAATTACGGCCTGGGCTTTTTAATTGCTAAGGAATCAATGCTATCCACGTGGCCTGACTATAGTCAAAAAGAGCAAAGACTCTTTGGTATTTTCATGGTTGTTTGGGTAGCTCCGTGGATCTATAGCATTTTCTTGCCGTTACAGCTAGGCTCCGCCTTGTTTTACCCCGGCCTTGCCATTTATTTGCTGGGTATCGTTTTTCTTGCTATTGCAGTGATAAATCATGCTACCACCCCAATGGGTAAACCGGTTACCAAAGGATTAAATAGCATATCGAGGCACCCTATGAACCTTAGCTGGTTCTTGGCATACATTGGCACAGGTATCGCCTGTGCTTCCTGGATTTTCTTGCTATGCGGGATATTATTCATAATCTTAGGGCAGATTCTGGCAGTCGCCGAAGAACGCGGCTGCCTCGAAGAGTACGGCGACGCCTATCGGGAATACATGAATAAAACACCAAGATGGATAGGAATACAGAAATCTTAACTATTATAAAGAAAGGAGGAAATCAAAATGGCGAAATTCATGATAGAGGAAACATTATCATCCCAGACTTATGCAGATCTGATGCACAATTCGGAAGACCGTGTCATGGTACTCAAACCACTTTTTGAGTCGGTTGGTTGTAAACTAGAGCAAGGATATGGTTCTGCTATCGAGAATAAGTCCTATCTGATAGTCGAATCTCCTGACCTAGAAACCGTATTCATGGTGGGTGTGAACTTCATAGCGAGTGGATCAGCTTCATATATCAAGTATATTCCGCTTATAACTTTGCCCGAAGCAGTAAATATATGCAAGAAAGCAGCCAGTTTAAGCTATAGACCTCCGGGGAAATAATATAACAGACATAACTACTATAGACTTATAGCTGGTATTACCACAGAAGCGAATGACTCTTAGTGAGGAGGGCATGATGGCAAAGCAACATCCGAATGTCATGCGTTATATGCAGACTATTCAAGCGTTCAACGATAATGACCTTGATGCAGCTGGTAAATATTGCAGCGATAACATAGTATATAAGATTGCTGGTAGAAGCCAAATCGCCGGTGAATATTGTGGTATTGAGCAATTCGATAAAGCTCTAAAGCTTGTGAAGGAACTTAGTGAAGGAACAATCAAATTCGAGCCTCAGGTAGTGCTGGCGAACGACCAGGCCGTGATGGTATATGGGCATGCGACGGCTCAGCGAGAGGGCAAGAAATTAGACATCGATCACGCCTACCTGTATCGATTTAATGAAGAAGGAAAAATCATTGAAGGAAGGACAATCCCGGTAGACTTGTATGCTTTCGATGAATTTTGGTCGTAGTTTTACTCCAAGAATGTTCTGGAGGCTATCATGGGTACTACGAGAGATATAGCTGAATTTGCCTACAAGACTACTTTCGATGACTTTGATTCTGGTCTTGTAAAACATGTCAAGGATATACTTCTGAGCGGTGTCGGTATGACTATGGCCGGTATCAATACACCTACAGGCCAAACTATAATAAGTTACATTAAAGAATTCGCGACAATTGAAGAAGCCGGAGTTTTAGGAGCCGGGTTTCGTTCTTCAGCAGAGTACGCGGCCTTGGCAAACGGAACTACCTCCCACTCAACAGAATTAGAGGATGACAGCTTTCCCGAAGGTATATACAGTGTAGGAATTTTCCCCGGCATCTTGGCTCTTGGAGAAAAACTTCACGTATCGGGAAAGCAGGTCATTGAGGCATTTGTAATAGCCTGGGACATAGCTGCAAAGTTGGCTTTACCTCTGATTCCATTGCTTGCTAGTCGTGGCATGCGTCCTGCCTTTACCACGATAGGTGTAGCAGCCTCCTCAGCTAAACTTTTGAAACTCGATATAGAGAAAATGATAATGGCACTGAGTGTTGTCACTTCTCATACTCACTGGGCTGTGTTAAGCCAGACCGGTACGGGTGCACATCTATTTGAAGCGGGGCTTGCTGGGAGGAACGGGATAGCTTCGGCAATGTTGGCCAAGTATGGTCTCACCGGTCGGCCAGACATCTTTGAGACATCTCGAGGGTATTTACAAGGCGTAGCCGGTGAAGCCTATCAATTCCCGAAATTGGGAGAGCCGTACCGCGTGAAGAACGCTGGTATTAAGAAGTATCCTTGCTGCTATCTGGAAATGCACCCAATTGATGGTTTTATTGAACTCATAGATACTCATAACATTTTAGCTGACGATGTAGAAATTGTACAGGTTGATGTTGCTCCAACATTCGTTAATTATGTACGATTTCATCACCCAAAAGATGAAGAGGAGGCGAGATTTAGCTTACCACATAGTTTAGCCTGTTGTTTTGTAGACAAGAAGCCATGGATAGAGAGTTACGCTGTTGAAAGGGTGAAGAACCCTCAGGTTTCGGCCCTCCGAGACAAGGTAAAAATGATTGTCCATCCGGAGTGGGCTAATCCCAATCTGCCCTAGGGTGGGGAAATTCCCATAACTATCAGACTGAAAGACGGAACAGAATACAAAAAGATATGTCCCAAGCCTACTGACCCAATCAATGTCAGTGATGAGGAAGTTATGGATAAGTATATGAAGTGTGCTTTGAAAGTCCTCTCTCATGATCGTGCAGCGCAGATTGCCGAGATAATACTGGCGCTGGAGAAGGTGCAGGATATATCGGAACTGATGACTCTTTGCACTTTTTCTGATAAACAATAAAGGTGGCCTGTCTTTTTAAACGCACCCAAAATCCGAAAGGAGAGATGAAAAAATGGAAACGCCAGAAGTTATGCAGGTTTTCGAAAGGTTGATTGGGTCAGTCTGGACATTCTCCGCTCTATCTTATGCGGCTGAAAAAGGAATCTTGGAACAACTTGACGAGCCTAGAAGGCTATCGCATATCAGTGAGAATACTAGAATCCCAATCACGTTGGTAGAGCGTATACTAGATATTCTTATCGCTCTAAGTCTAGCAAAGCGCGAAGGCGATACTTATCAAGCAGATAAAGGCCTATTGCCTCTTGTTACTCCTCCGAGGAAGACATTCTTTATGGGAAACCTGAAGTCTAATTATTTCGAAAGTAGAAATCTAATCGATAGCGCTAAAGAAACAGAAACAGAGCTTGGGTGGAACTTCACGGAACCTGAGATTCTCCAATCCCTAGGCAGGGCAGCCTTTCGCCTCGGTGATTC
>WOR8_10005383_pt1 | contig 13129 bp, 8 predicted proteins | sample DeeMarSeWOR38_10_FD_19890 | JGI IMG/M metagenome (IMG submission 19890) | reverse complement strand
CTCGCTGTTGGATTTTGGCTCATTTCATCCTCCATTCCGTTTACTGGTGAAGGATGATTTTACCCGAACTCGGTTTAGTATGCGATTGCCCTGATTTGAGCCTTTAGGGCTATTGCCATGAGGCGCGCCGTAAAGTATAATGAGAGAGGCATGAGAGGAATCTCTGGGTCAAGGGGGAGGTAGCGAGACGTGCCTTTAAAGGTGCTGCTTGTTGAAAGTGGATCCAAAGACTCACATTCTGTGGAGCCAGACCTGCTGAAGCGGGGTGATGAAGTTGTTGTAACCCACACTCCTCGTAAAGTCCCATCTTTGGCTATGGCCGAATGGCCTGACCTGATCGTTGTCAATGTGTGTGCCGGTTTGCTGGACCTTGACAAAATATGTCGGGCGCTGGACGAAACTCGGCTTGACCTTCCTCGTCTCATCGTCTTGCGCGATGAGACGCACAATCATACTGAGAATGATGTCTTCCTGCTCATTCCTTACAGTTCGCGCCAGCTTGCGCAGCGCATCAATAAGGCGATCGGTAACCAGAACAACCGCTTCTTACGGGTTGGAGACATCAGCGTCGATGCTTGGAAACGTCGGGTTCAGCGGAGGGGGCGGATTGAACATCTCACTCCCAAGCAATTCAAGCTGCTTGAGCTCTTCATAGGGCACGATGGCGAGGTGTTAAATCGCGGTATGATTATGAAGCAAGTGTGGGAAACCGATTACCTGGGTGACACCCGTACACTCGACGTTCATATCCGATGGTTGCGCGAGAAGCTTGAGGATGATCCCAGTCATCCCCATCATATTGTCACTGTACGTGGCGTCGGCTATTGCTTCTCTTCAGAACCTCACGCCAGTGGGACGGTGGGGACCTAGTGCCCTGTCAAGGCCAAATTGGACGCGTAATTTTGACAACCATGGCGCCCGTTCTTAACAGTCAAATCACGCAAAGCGGGACTGGGTACGAGTGTATCTGTCTCAATAGGCTTAGTGTCCCCTTCAGATGCGGTCCCGGAGTTGGGTCACCCGCCCTACCTTATCTGCCCCACGGCCTTTCCACGCTAGTCAATCCCCACAGATTTCACGAAATCCTTGCGCTGTTCACGTGTTGACTGTGATAGAATGAATATCGCACTTTTCCCTCAGCAGGCGCCCTATGAGGAGCCATTGAAGGCTTCTCCCGTCGGTTGTCTACACTGTTCTGTAAGATTGCTCAATCTCCGTACAAAGAGCCTATCCGAATAACCGTAGGGAGGCATCCCGATGCCGTCCGCTGACGCATGGGGATGCGCCGGCTACGGGGTTTGTCGGATAGGCACTAAGTAGACTGTGTTAATGTGTGGGGGATTTCGAAGAGCGAAGCGATGGATACCAAGAGTCACATCCCTGCGAAGGAATGGCGCTGGGCCCTGACTTGGGCCGGGGTGATTCTGGCTGTCAGTTGCTTGCCCTACCTAATTGCCTGGGGCACGACGCCGCCTGGCTATCAGTTTGGCGGAATCCTGGTTAATCCTCTTGATGGTAACTCGTATCTGGCCAAGATGCGCCAGGGATGGGCCGGGATGTGGCAATTTCACCTGACCTACACACCCGAGGCCCACGACGGGGCGTCCATCATTTACCTGTTCTATCTTGGCCTGGGGCACGTGGCCCGATTGATGGATCTTCCCTTGGTTCTTCTCTACCACGGGGCGCGTTTGCTCTCTGGCTTGGCTCTCTTGGTGGCTGTCTATGCCTTCCTAGCTCGCCTCACAGTAGATCCCTTTGAGCGAAGGCTGGCTTTTTTGCTGGTCGGCATATCGGCAGGGTTGGGTTGGCTGGGATTGGTATTGGGTGCCTTTCCCATAGACCTGTGGGTACCAGAAGCCTTTGCCTTCTTCAGTCTGCTGAGTAACCCGCACTTTCCGCTGGCCATGGCCTTGATGCTGGTCGTCCTGATGGGAGTGGTATGGCCGGCACGCGGGGTTCGCCGCTGGCTGATTCCTGGATTAGCCGCGTTGGCTTTGGTCCTGGTTCATCCCTTGGCGTTGATCCCCGTCTATGCCACGTTGGCCTCCTATCTGCTGCTGCGCCGCTGGCTTGATCGCAAATGGCCATTGGCCGGTCTGGCTGCCGCCATAGGAGTCGGTCTGTTTTCGTTTCCGGTTTTGCTTTATGGTTATTGGATATACACGACTAACCCGGCTATGTCGGCGTGGGCGACACAAAATGTGACACCAGCACCACACGTGCTGGATCTGATTCTGGGCTATGGGCTGCTAGGGCTGCTGGCAGTTCTGGGTGGGATCATGGTGATCCGCGAGCGCGACTGGGGTGGATTAGCTCTGCTAAGCTGGAGTATTGTGACGCTGGTGCTGGTCTACGTGCCTTTTGCGCTGCAACGCCGCTTTCTTACTGGCCTGGGCCTCCCGCTAGCCATGCTGGCCGCGATAGGGCTGAGCCGCTGGCTCTCTCCAAAGCTATCCAACGAGCGGGCACGTCTGGTAGGTGTACTGACAATTGGTATAAGCGCACTGGGCAGCCTCTTCTTGCTGGCCGTCCTGACCTTAGGGGTATTGAGCCGCCAGGGCCAACCTGATCTTTTTGCCCGATTCTACCTGTCGCAAGACGAGGAAGCAGCTATGGGATGGCTGTTATCCCACGCGCAGGGCACCCTAGTCCTGTCTGCCCCGCGCACGGGAATGTTGCTGCCTGGTCGGAGCGGGGTGCGCGTCTTCGCCGGACATCCCTTTGAGACGATCGACGCCGAAGCAAAGCAGCTCCAGGCCGAAGCCTTCTTTCGGGGTGAGTTGACGGCCGAAGAATGGCAAAGACTGAATGCGCAATATCGCATCCGTTACGTGTTCGTCGGCCCAACCGAGCAGGCGCTCGGGGGTGGGGCTGATTACCTGAACGGACTCGCGCCGGTTTTTCAACAGGGTGAGGTGAGCCTCTACCACCTTCCCGAGACTTCGTTGCAGAGGTAATTTGTTCATGATCAAATGGGAGGCTAGACCTCAAATGATCTTTATACTTATTGTTGCTCTTGTTGCCATACTGTTGTTGGTTAGTGGGCAGACATTACTCAAGGTGGGGCTCAACGACATCGGCGGAGTGAGTCTGTTCGATGGGAACCCGGTGGGCAGCCTGCTTGGCCTGTTTCGCACACCCTGGATTATCTTGGGCTTTGTTTGCTATGGGATTAGTGCTATCTTATGGCTAGACGTGCTCTCCAGGCTTGACTTCAGCCTGGCCTTCCCAATGGTTAGTCTCACCTACGTCTTTGCGCTCTTGATTGGACGCTTTATCTTTCACGAAACGGTCGGTCTGGAGCGGATCCTGGGCGTATTCTTTATCTTATGCGGACTGTTCTTCGTCATTCGCAGCGGACGCTGACCTATATCACGTAGCTGGTCGACTTTGACACCCGTGAAAGCGTGGCAAGTATGGTGCTTTCCCTCTCTCAACAACATGCGAACTGGAAGGCAGTCGCGATGTTGCTGCTCGCTGTGCTATTTCTCTTCGCGCCGACCCTACGCCACCCCAACTATCTGCTCTACCCCACCTACAGCCCACATTCCGACTTGACCGTCAGCCATTGGCCCAAAGCGTATCTGATGGCTCGGACCTGGGGGGACACCCGCTCGCTACCCCTATGGACTCCGGCCAACCTGAGTGGTATGCCACTCGCCGCCAATCAGGTAGCCATGCGCTTCTACCCTCTGGCCTGGCTATTTTTGTTTTTGCCTCTTAATCTGGTATTCAACTTGCTTTACGTATTTCATCTGTTCTGGGGTGGCTTGGGTGTCTTTTGGTTGCTGCGCGCCGGTATTGATTTGGACTCCATCCCAGCCTTGGTCGGTGCACTGACCTTCGCCCTGGGCGGCAAGCTGCTGGCCCACGCCGCCGGAGGACACGTGATTGTAGTAGCAGCAATGGCCTGGATGCCGTGGGCATTATTGGGGACACACCAATTATTGCGTGAAGGGCGTTTACGCTGGGCTGCCCTGGCGGCGGTGGCCCTGGCCATGCAAATCGCCACCGATGTGCGTATCACGCTTTACACCGCGTATTTTCTGTTGGCCTACGTCTTGTGGGAATTGCTGGTGGTTGAGGGTGGGCGGTGGACAGGCTTGCGCTTTTCCCTCCCCCGTCTGGCTATCATCCCAGCCTTGGCCTTCCTGCTGGGTGCAGCCCAATTTCTGCCACTGCTGGAACTGGCTGGCTACAGCAATCGGTCTCTGCCCCCGGAAGAAGCCGCTAATTTTGCAATGTCGCCGCTCACCTTGCTTGTCGGCCTTCTGTTGCCTGATGCCCAAGCGGGTCATGAGCTAGTGGTATACCTTGGTCTGGTTTCCTTGGTGCTGGCTTTCCTTGGCCTCAGCCGGGCCGATCGACGCACCTGGTTTTTTGGCGCGGTGGTTTTGGTGGCGGCCATCTATGCCCTGGGGCCAGCCACCCCGCTCTTTGATCTTGTCTATCGCTGGCTGCCAGGCTTTCGCTGGGTGCGGGCGCCTGCTCGTGTCTTCCTGCCGGCTTCGCTGGCGGTCGCCATCCTGGCCGGGATGGGAGTGCAGCGGTTGGCCAGGCGCCAGATTCACTGGTCGATGCCGGGCGCTCTGGCGCTAGGTGTGCTCACGTTGGGGCTAGGATTAGGGCTGGCGGTTCTCTTTGGACAGGTCAATCGGGCTACATTGGGGTTGGCTTTGCTCCCCTCGATCTCTCTACTGATGATCGGGTTGATGGTTAGCAGGCGCCTATCGCCTCGCCTGGCGTTGCCAGGACTGGCTCTACTCGTCTTCGCTGACCTGGCCTCTTTCGACGTGACTGCGATGCGCTTCGTCTCGCCCACCGACGCTTTTGCCAATCGAGCGGTCGCCGCCGACTACCTCGCCGGTCAATCGGATCTGTTCCGCACCTATTCGCCCAGCTACAGCCTGCCGTCCCATGTGGCGGCAGGCGCCGATCTACAGACCGCAGACGGCGTCGAGGGGGTCCACCTGGCTGCCTACGATCGCTTTATGGCACTAGCCGGCGGCTACGAGGACCCGAGTTTCAGCGTCACCATCCCGCCTTTTCCCTCTGATCTTGAATTGGACGAAGCCTTCCGTGATATCCAGCCCGATCTGCGCTTGCTGGGATTGCTCAATGTGGAGTACCTGGTAGCAGCTTTTCCTATGGACTGGCCTGGCTTGACCTTCGTTACCCAAGTAGACGGCACGTACGTGTATCGCAACCTACACGCTTTGCCGCGGGCCTGGGTCATACACTCTCCCGCACAGACCGACGGCAGTTGGGCCGCCCAACTGTCCGTCCTGGCCGACCAGGGGGCTCAGGCCATTGCCACCGGGGAGTCCCTGGCCCGGGTTACGCGGCATGAGGCTGACCGCATCGAGGTCGAAGCCCAGGCTTCAGAGAAGGGCGTGCTCGTCTTCAGCGAGATTTGGTATCCCGGCTGGCGAGCGACGGTGGATGGTGAAGCGCAGCCTGTGGAGCCGGTGGCAGACATTCTGCGGGGTGTTCAAGTCCCCCCGGGCACTCATCATATTGTCCTGCTATACGAGCCGGCGTCGGTTCGCTGGGGAGGGCGGTTGGCGCTGGCAGGTTGGGTGGCTATTGCGACCGGAGGCATCAGCCTGCTCGTACGTCGCGCCGTGAGGCCGAAGCGGGAGGTGAGTTGATACTGAAAGCTTGGCATCACTTACCATATTCTAATTGCTGAAGATAGGCGAAGCTCGTGACCCTTGTTTCGATGAAACCGAAGCTCGAAAAGCTCATCCCGCCTATTGTCATCACGCTAGTACCTTTGCTGCTCTTCTGGCGCTTGGTTTTTGCGGGTGAGGTCCTCTACTGGGGGGTGCCCCTGTACCAGTTTTATCCGTGGCATACCTTGGTGGTAGAGGCGATTCGGTCTGGTCAATTGCCTCTGTGGACTGATTTGCTGGGCAACGGCACGCCGCTTCTGGCCAATCACCAGTCTGCCACCTTTTATCCGCCCAACCTAATTTATTGGGTGATGTCGGTAGAGCGGGCGATGGGCTACTCGGTGGTGCTACATATTATTCTGGCTGGGCTCTTGACCTATGCCTGGGGCCGAACCATTGGGCTCTCACGTTTTGGTGCGATAGTCCTCGGGTTGTCCTTTATGCTGAGTGGCTTTTTTGTGAGCCGCACCCAATTCATCACCATCGTCAATGGGGCTGCCTGGCTTCCCCTTCTTTTTCTGCTGGCCGAACGGCTAGTCCGTCGTCGAACCATGCTGGATGCGATCTGGTTGAGCGTGGCGATGGCATTACAGTTTCTAGCTGGTCATGCACAGCTATGGTTCTACAGCCTGTGGGTTGTGGTGGCCTACGTTTTGGCGCGCACATGGTCAATGCGCCGAGAATGGCACGGGAACACAGGTTCGTGGCCCCGGTATGGACATGTCCTTGCCTTGCTGGCTGGCGGGGTAATCCTGTCGCTTGGCTTGTCGGCTATCCAATTACTGCCCACAGCCGAGTTGTCGCTCCACTCGCAGCGGGTGGACGGGCTAGACCCAGAGGAAGCAATGACCTATTCCTTCTGGCCCTGGCGTTTGTTGACGCTAGCCATCCCCAACCTATTTGGTAGCCCTGCCACCGGCGACTATTGGGGCTACGCGACCTATTGGGAGGATGCAGCATACATAGGCGTGTTGCCTCTCGTTCTGGCATTGAGTGCCGTGTGGGGATGGGCGCGTCGCTGGCTTTCTTTGAGAAAACAGGCGAGAGCAGCAAAGCCCTCAGCAGCAACGTCTCAGGGGGCAGGTGCTGAGACTGACGGCTTCTTGATCGTATTCTTCCTTTTGCTAGTCCTCTTCTCACTAGCTATGGCGATGGGCAAGAACACACCCATCTATCCATTCGTCTTTGAGTACGTGCCTGGCTTCGGAGCCTTTCGCTCGCCTGCCAGGTTTATCCTGTTCTATACCTTCGGCATCAGCACACTGGCCGGCATAGGTGCCGACCGGTTCCGATTGACCTATCGCACCCAATACGTTGCCCGGCTGACAGTGGCTGGCGCGGCGGCCATGCTGGCTGTCTCGCTGCTGATAGGGCAAATGGGCTTGATGATCAAACCCACCTTTGCCCCGGCCTTTACCCATTTCGCTATTTTGCTGACTCTCTCGGCTATGTTGTTGCTCCTGTACCCCACTGGTGGTGGGCTGCGTAACCAAGAGTCGGGTGACCTGGACCCGCGGGTGGCTCGCTCACCACTGCCACCCTGGGCCTGGCGTGCTCTCGTCGTCTCCTTTATCCTTGTTGATCTGGCACTCTTCGCGGTACCCTTGACACCGACCATTGAGCCAGCCCTCTACACGATCACGACGGACGCAGATCGTTTTCTTCTGGCTCGCGCCGACGACGACCGGCTGTTTGCAGCTTATGATTACGACTATGCCACCAAATTCAACACTTACTTCGACTTCTCTGGTTGGGGCTCATCTGACCTGATGCATTGGCTGTCATTCCGGGAAACATTGGTGCCCAATCTCAACTTCTTCAGTCGTAGCCTCAGTGTCAACAATGACGACCCACTGGTGGTAGGGCGCTGGCGTGACCTGATGGACCTACTGCGTATCGAGGACTGGCCCAGCCGCCAAAGATTGTTGCGACTGATGAACGTCGGCTACGTGTTAGCTGAGAGCCCACCTCCCGGCCTGTTGCCAGTGCGCGATGTGGTCCATCTATATCGCCTGACCGAATCCATGCCCCGCGCTTGGGTAGTGCCGCAAGGCCGGGTTATCCCTGGCCCCGATGAGTTGCTATCTGAACTGACAGCTGACAGCTTTGATCCGACTGCCGTGGTGTTGCTGGAGTCAGGGCCGAATTCAAGCCAGTTGGGTGACTTGGATCCAGCAAGTGAGGTCACCTCTGTCGAGCCTCAGTCTTTGCCTGGAACCATCTCTTTGCGTGAAGAGTGGAACAGTCGTACAATAGATCTCGTTATGTCGCAGCCGGGCTACCTGGTGCTGGCTTACACTTATTATCCCGGCTGGCGTGCAACAGTAGATGGTCGGCTGACTGAGATTCTGCGCGCCAACTATGCGTTTATGGCCTTACCCTTGGAGCCAGGTGAGCACCAAGTGATGTTGCGCTATCAGCCAGTTTCCTTGGTGGTGGGGGCGGTTATTACGGGGCTGTCTTTCCTGGTGGTGAGTGGGACAGCCGGCCTGCGGATTATCTGGAATCTTCGAATTGAGGCAAATGGACGACGGTGAAGACTACTGTCATTATTCCCACCTATAATGAACGCGACAACTTGGCTGATCTGACTGAACAGATCCTTAACTTGGGGATTGACGCCCACGTCATCGTGGTGGATGACAACTCACCCGACGGTACTGGCCGGGTAGCCGATGAATTGGCTGCCTCCAATGGGCACGTGCGTGTCCTTCACCGTCCTGGCAAACTGGGACTGGGCACAGCCTATATTGCTGGCTTCAAGCAAGCTTTGGCTGAGGGGGCTGATCGGGTGGTGACTATGGATGCTGACTTCTCGCACCGCCCGCGCTATATCCCGGCCCTCGTATCGCTGATGGATCAGTACCAGCTGGGCATTGGTTCACGCTACGTGCCTGGTGGTGGCGTGACGGCCGATTGGGGGGTTCATCGCAAATTCTTGAGCTGGGGAGCCAATCACTTCGCCCGGCTGATGCTGGGGCTGAAAGCCCACGACTGTACTGCGGGCTTTCGTTGCTATCAGCGCGAGGTGCTGCAGAGTATTGACTTGGATCGCATCTTTTCCAACGGCTATTCATTTCTCATTGAGATGCTCTACAAATGCCAGTGTATGGGATATAGCATAGGTGAGACACCCATCACCTTTGAGAATCGTTATCGAGGTACCTCGAAAATTTCGCAGGCTGAGATATACAAGGCCATGTACACAGTGCTGAGGCTTGCCTCAGCGCGGACGGCCTTTTGGCGACGATCGGGCCGATGCATTTCGCCACCCCCCGAAAGTGAGGCGGACAGTGCCCCCGAGAGAGGCTTGTGACATGGGATGAACGGTAAAGGCCGCCGCCTTGATGTCGAGCGCAGGTATGCGCTCGCTGTCGTTCTTGTGGGGGGACTCGCCTTGCGTCTGTTGATGGCTTGGTCCTCGACCGACATCCTGGTGCAGAAGACACTCCCCGACGATGCCTTCTATTATTTCGCCATCGCGCGTAACGTGTGGTTAGGACACGGGGTTTCGGTGGATGGCGTTACCCCAACCAACGGATTCCATCCCCTGTGGGCACTTACTTTGTTGCTCCCTTTCGCTGTCAGCCACGGCGGCGACTTGCCCCTTCACTTGAGCTTGAGTCTGGCTGCCCTTTTTGACGTAGGCGCTGCCTGGCTGGCTTACCTGATAGTGCGGCGCGTTGCAGGATCAACATGGGGAGGGGTGCTGGCGGCGGGCTTTTATGCCTTCAATCCGGTGGTGGCAATGGAATCGCTCAATGGTCTGGAGACAGCCTTGGGCGTTTTTTGTTTTGCCCTGACTTCCTTCGTTTATCTCACACGTATCGCTCAACAGAGAAGGGTGGTCATCCGCGATTGGGCCTTGCTGGGTTTGGCAATCGGGCTGATGCTGCTAGCCCGCACTGATAGCGTTCTTTTTGCCTTACTTCTTGGTCTGCATGCCCTTTGGCGGGGACGCCACGCCCTGCTGCTCACGGCCACCGGCTTGACTCTGGCCGTCGTCATAACGGGGTTAGTGCTAGCGCCGTGGCTGGCTTGGAATCTGGCCACCTTCGGAACCATTGTCCAGTCCAGCGCCATAGCTGCTCCCTCAGTCTTTCGCCGCGCGCTCTTCGAACCGCTGGCAAATGGTGTGCCGTTTTCTCAAGTCTGGCGAGGTGGTTTCTTGCCGGTCATCAATCTGTCGTTGTTGCTGGCCTTCTGGTACGCCGGTTTGCCGTGGGTGGCCTTGGCTGTTGCGGCGATTCTAAAGCGGGTGTTGCTCCCGCCAGGTAGCGAAGGGGAGGCAGGAACAAGGATACGTAACGGCTATCCAGGGCAGTTGCTCCTACCTTTGATAGGGGCAGTCCTCCCCCTACTGGTACACACCCTCATCCGCTGGTATCCCCGAAGCTGGTATTATGTGCCGCTGGCGTGGGCCAGCGCACTGGCGGTGGGGCCAGCCCTGGCGCGGATTGGGGCCAGTTTGAACGCTGTTGAGAGGGGAAAGGCACTAGCGCGGGTTGGGCTGGCGGCAGTAGTTGTAGTCTTGGTCTTGCAAGGGGTCAATTGGTGGCGTAAGGGTTTCTATCCCTGGCAAAGCCACATGCTGGCCGGTGCGCGCTGGATGGCGACGCAGGCCCCACAGAACGCAGTGGTTGCCTCATTTAACAGCGGCCTTCAAGCATATTACGGCGACCGCCCGATCATCAATTTGGACGGGGTGGTAGATTGGGGCGCGATCCGGGCAGGGGAGAGCCGCTCGCTGTTGGATTATGCACAGCAACGGGGTGCAACGCATCTAGTCGATTACCAGGCTTATGTCTTCACTCAGTTCGCGCCCTACCTGGAACCGGGTTTTGCGGATTGTCTGGCGCCGGTGGCCACTCTATCGCCCGAGTTCCCGCCGTATGGCAGCGTGGTCGCCTATCGCATCGAGCCCGATTGCCCGCTGGAGCAGAGAGCACAATAAAATGTCCAAAACTAGCCCCTCATCCTCACCCGATGCTGATACCGGTTGGTTGACGCTGGAGAGGTTGCTGACTGTCCTGACTTTCATTGCCGTCTTCACCATGGCAGTTCGTGTACCGGCTGACAGCGATACCTGGTGGCACCTGCTCAGCGGCCGCTACATTGTAGAGAATAAAACCATCCCTCTCACCGACCCCTTCTCCCACACTCGGTTGGGCGAGCCCTGGATCGACCACGGCTGGCTGGCACAGATCCTGCTCTACGGCCTCTATGCGCTGGGCGGCTGGGCTGGACTCTCGCTGGGTGTTGCCGGCTTGGTTACTCTGGCCTTCGTCTTCGTTTACCTCCAGAGCGTTGGCAACCCTTTCTTGCGTGCCTTTGGAGTGGTTTGGGGTGCTATTACCGCGTCGGTCGTGTGGGTCGCGCGTCCCCAAATTGTCTCGTTCTTCCTGACAGCTTTGGTTGCCTATCTACTGGACCGCTACAAGCGGCACAATGACAAAACGCTCCTATGGCTGCCACTGATCCTGCTTCTTTGGGCCAACGTCCACGGAGGCTACGCCATTGCCTTCATTCTCATGCTGTGCTATGTGGTTGGTGAGGGGACCAATCTGCTGACCAGGCACCGCGAGGATCCGGTACTTTCATGGCGCCAATTGCTGCGCCTGTTATTGGTGATGGGGCTTTGTTTTCTGGTGGTGGGCATTAACCCCCACACGTGGCAAATGTGGCTGTATCCCTTCCGCACCGTGGGCATCGGTGTGTTGCGTGATTTCATCCAGGAATGGCAATCACCCAATTTTCATCTGGCTTGGCAGCAGCCGTTCATCTTGCTATTGCTGCTGACGGTGCTGGGGTTGACCAGATCTGGCCGCCGTGCCGACTTTACCGACCTGGCGCTGTTTGCTGTCTGGACCATAGTGGCTTTGCTGGCCGGGCGCAACATCGCCATTTTTGCCCTGGTGGCTGTGCCAATCTTCGTGCGTTATGGCACGCTCGCCTGGGACCAGCAATTGGAGGATTGGAGAGAAACTGACTGGGCACGGCCCCTGCTGGAGGCAGCCAGTCGGCCAATGGCGGGTGGGCGCATGCTCAGCATAATCAACTGGTTGCTGTTGGCGCTGATCGCGATTGCAGCTTTGGTCAAGATTTCCCTGCCATTGGCACCTGGTGCAGTGGATAAAGCAACGCGCGCATCGCTGCCAGTAGACGCCGTTGCCTACGTGCAGGCCCAACGCCCTCCTGGTCCTATGTTCAATAGCTATAATTGGGGGGGGTATCTGCTATATACTCTCTGGCCCGACTACCCGGTTTTTGTGGACGGACGTACCGACCTCTACGACGATGCTTTTTTGCGCCAGTACATCAACATCTATGTCGCCGATGACGGCTGGCAGGAATTGCTGAACCAGTACCAGATCCGATTGGTCATCGTCGAGACCAACAGTATACTCGCCAAGTTCCTACGCACAGACCCTGCGTGGCGAGAGGCCTACCGCGACGAAATGGCGGTGGTCTTCACCCGTGAAGCAGCTTCTCGATGACCAAAAGAGCCTTGAGGGCTTCAGGGCGGGGAGGTGGTGCAACCTTTAAGCACCAGTCTACTCTGGTTCCCAGGTTTTGGGAAAACGGCTAGAACGGTAGGGCAGGGGTTTGGGCTTGAACAACCTGCTGAAGCATCTCGTCTCCTGAATCGCTCCGCAAATCGACGCTCAGCAGGCCAATACCGGGCTCGCCGTTTCCAAGATATAGACGTATTCCCTCCTGTGTTGGCCCTGAGTGCGTGTCCGTAATGACGACTAAGGGCCCTTCGTCGGCAGCTTTCTGTCGTAGCCAGGCAACGGTCTCGGACAGACCATATCCGGCGGGCCAGCCGCTGATATATTGCCAGCGGTCTATGGCTGTAAAGCGTGAATGTTCTGGATCCCTGATGAGTTCATAGTCGAAGACCAGACTGGGTAAGAGTGTTACAAGGCACAAAACTACCAGCGAGACCTTCTCGTTCCTGAGGCGGGTATGCTGGGGCAGAAGCGATGCCAGATCAATCAGCATTCGAGCCGCCAAGATCACTATCAGTGGGATCATAGGCAGCAGGTAGCGACTGTACCATACGTCCTTGGCTAGCAGGATGTAAAAGCTTGGGGTCAACAGAAGCAGAACACCGATCAACGCCGTCTCTCGTTCTCTATTCCGCAGTCCGTACACGAGGCGCACAGCGGCCAGTAGCAGGATGGGCCAGGTTACATATGTGGTGAGGTCTAGCCAGGTCTCTCCCAGGCCATACAGGCGCCAGCTCCCAGCCGACATCTGAGGCCCAACAGGATTCAATACGCTGCGGACTGCTACACTAAAGAACTGACGTGGGAACTCAAGCGCGGTGGGCAGAGCGATCAGAGGAGCTAGGAGGTAAGGTCTGATCAGAATCTTAAGTGATTGGGTTTCTTTCCTCAGGAGAACGAAGGCTAAGACTGGGATGGCGAAGTAAATCAACCCGTTTA
>WOR8_10004744_pt1 | contig 13142 bp, 13 predicted proteins | sample DeeMarSeWOR38_10_FD_19890 | JGI IMG/M metagenome (IMG submission 19890) | reverse complement strand
TCATATGTTAGTCTAATTTTAATGGTCTCATTTTACTTTCTTGGCTTCTATTACGTATTTTTCACAGAATATAGTCAAATCTCTTTTTATACCCCCTTTCAATACCGTATTCATTACAATGTTTTATTCTCCATACTAGGCATGTCTTATATAATACATGTTATCTCAACTCGCAAAAGTATATCTTTTACAACGAATGACTTTCTCATGTTAATGGTGGTGATATTTCTTTTCTTTCTTCCAAGGGATTATATCTGGACCAATCATATTCGAAGCATAGCTGTAAAATCCTTCTTGATTTTCATCTGCATTGAACTAGTTTTCGAAAGACTCAAAACAAAAATAAATTTTACGCTCCCACCAGCAATTCTCGCCCTTGGATTAAATGCCTTTGTCTCTTTTTTACCTTTCATTATATGAGGTGATTAGATGAAAACAGTGATCTTGGCAGGAGGTTTCGGCACGCGAATCAGTGAAGAAAGTGCCATCAGACCGAAACCTATGGTGGAAATTGGTGGTTACCCCATTATCTGGCATATTATGAAAATCTATTCAGCCCACGGGATCAACGACTTTATTATCTGCTGTGGCTACAAAGGATATATGATTAAAGAATTCTTTTCCAAATACTTTCTCCATATGTCGGATGTTACCTTTGACTTGAAAAATAATAATATGAAAGTTCACCAGAACAATGTTGAGCCATGGAAGGTGACATTAATCGATACCGGCGAGAATACTATGACCGGCGGACGTATGAAACGGGTTAGGGACCATGTAGGTGACGAGACCTTTTGTCTCACCTATGGAGATGGTGTGAGCGATATTAATATCGCAGAGTTGATAAAATTTCACCGACGAGAAAAGACCTTGGCTACCCTGACGGCGGTGCAATCGCCGGGGCGCTTCGGAGCCCTAGTTCTAAAAAAAGACCAAACCAAAATTGCCAGATTTAGAGAAAAGCCTCAAGACCGCGATGCTTTCATCAACGGCGGCTTTTTTGTCTGCGAACCCGAAGTCATGGATTACATTCAGGGCGATTCAACTGTTTGGGAGAGGGAGCCCCTGGAAAATCTTACCCGTGAAGGAATGCTTGCTGCCTTCAGGCACGATGGGTTTTGGCATCCTATGGATACGCTTAGAGATAAGAATGTGCTCGAAGAGATGTGGCAGAGCGGCAATGCTCCTTGGAAGGTCTGGTAATGACCTCGCAGTTCTGGAAAGGGAAAAAGGTCCTGATCACCGGCCATACCGGGTTCAAGGGAAGCTGGCTTTCGCTCTGGCTAAAAAGGAAGGGAGCTTTTGTCATAGGGTATTCCTTGCCACCACCGACAAGCCCCAACTTGTTCGAAGTAGCCAAGGTAGGCGCAGGCATGATAACTGTCACGGAGGACATCCGCGATTTCGACCATCTTTTGCGAGCTCTTACTGAACATCAGCCTGAAATCATATTTCACATGGCTGCCCAATCACTGGTGCGCTACTCATATTTTCATCCAGTGGAGACTTATTCCACCAATGTCATGGGGACAGTTAATGTGCTGGAGGCAGTTCGCCGGTCAGAGTGTGTAAGAGTGCTCGTAAATATCACCAGCGACAAGTGTTATGAAAACAGGGAATGGGTTTGGGGGTATCGGGAGAATGATCCTTTGGGAGGGCATGATCCTTATTCAAGCAGCAAGGGATGTGCTGAGCTGGTTACCTCGGCATATCGCAATTGTTATTTTCCCCTTGACGATTATCAACGCCATGGAGTAGCAGTGGCAAGCGCCAGAGCAGGAAACGTGATCGGCGGAGGAGACTGGGCTAAGGATCGGCTAATTCCAGACATTATGAAGGCGTTTCTAGAAAACCGCCCTGTAATTATTCGCAACCCGGATGCTATACGCCCCTGGCAATATGTGCTGGAACCACTGTCAGGATATTTGCTTCTAGCCGAACTTATGTGGCTTTACGGGCCTGATTTTTCCCAAGGATGGAACTTCGGGCCCAATGACACTGATACCAAACCGGTTTCTTGGATTGTTGAGCATCTGGCCGCCATTTGGGGAAATGGAGCCAAGTGGGAGTTAGACTCCAGTGAGAATCCCCATGAGTCCCATTATTTAAAGCTGGACTGCTCAAAGGCAAGAAGAGCGCTCAACTGGTTACCAAGGCTGTGGCTTAATACAGCTCTGCAATGGACTGCCGAATGGTATCGTAGTTACCGAGAGAATGAAAATATGCGCCAGGTTACAGAGGAACAAATTGCGCGCTATGAAGCCCTGGAAGCAGTATGAATTTTAAGGAAACGAAACTGGGCGGAGCTTTCGTAATTGACCTAGAAATGCTAGAGGACAATCGTGGTTTTTTTGCACGTGCCTGGTGTAAGAGGGAATTTGAAGCGCAGGGTTTGATTGGAAAGTTGGCGCAGAGTAATATTTCTTTTACCAGAAAAGCAGGCACGCTAAGAGGCATGCACTACCAGGTTGCTCCTCATGCGGAAGCCAAGCTGGTCCGCTGCACCATGGGTGCAATCTACGATGTGATTATCGATTTGCGTCCCCACTCACGCACATATTTGGAGTGGATGGCAGTGGAATTGTCAGCAGACAACCACAAAATGGTCTATGTACCGGAAGGGTTTGCCCATGGCTACCAGACTTTGGTGGATAGCACTGAAGTCTTCTATCAGGTGTCGCAATTCTATGCGCTTGCTGCCGAACGGGGAGTGCGCTACGATGACCCGGTTTTTGAAATTACCTGGCCAATGGACGTGGGGCTGATTTCCGATAAAGACAGAAGCTGGCCTGATTACAGACCCTAGCCCGTATATTTCATGAATTGCTGTCGCGAAACCAGGAAGGATGGCCATATCCGTGGCCGCAGCAAGTGATTCATGAAATATACGGGCTAAAACCCTCACATGCTATGTGCTATGCACTCCGCGTAATTGATTGGAGGCTCACAGATGATCATTGTTGACAAAGCCCTCGAGAAGAGACAGCAGGATGGGAATCCCATCCGAGTGGGGTTAGTAGGGGCTGGATACATTGGACGGGGCATAGCCTTCCAGATTGAGAAATTTATGACAGGTATGCGGCTGGTGGCGATTTCAAACCGAACCCTCTCTAAAGCAGAGAGAGCTTACAGAGAAGCAGGTGTTGATTCCATTAAGAATGTGGACACAGTTAGCAAGCTGGAAGCATCCATTGCACGCGGCCATTATGCCATTACCAATGATGCACTCCTGCTATGTGAAGCAGAAGGCATCGATGCCATAATTGAGGCGACGGGTGCAGTTGAGTTCAGTGCCCATGTGGCGACAAAAGCCATAGCAGATCACAAACACATCATTTTGATGAATGCTGAACTCGACGCTACCCTTGGCCCCATCCTCAAAGTATATGCGGACCGCGCAGGAGTTATCATCACCAATGCGGATGGTGATCAGCCTGGGGTCATGATGAATCTTTTTCGGTTTGTGAGAACTATTGGCTACGAACCGGTGCTGGTTGGCAATATAAAGGGCTTGCAGGATAATTATCGAACTCCAGAAACGCAAGAGGCTTTTGCCGCAAAACACGGCATAACAGCGCTGATGGCTACTTCATTCGCTGACGGCACCAAGATATCCATGGAAAACGCAGTCGTTGCCAATGCCACGGGCTTCAGAGTAGGTAAAAGGGGTATGTACGGTCCTGAGTGCACTCACGTCAAGGAGGCCGCAAACCTATTCCCTGTTGATCAAATGCTCAGCGGAGGTTTGGTCGACTACATCCTTGGCGCCGAACCCGGCCCTGGAGTATTTGTCCTGGGATACAACGAGCACCCTACTGTGCAGCACTATATGAGACATCTGAAGATGGGCACTGGACCATTTTATGTTTTCTACACGCCCTATCACTTATGCCACTTCGAAGCGCCATTGACCGTCGCTCGTGCCGTCCTATTTGGCGATGCGACCGTGGCACCGCTCGCTGGTCCAGTGTGCGACGTGATCACCGTTGCCAAGAGAGACCTCAGGGCCGGTGAGATTTTAGACGGCATCGGTGGGTACACCTGTTATGGAGTTTTAGAGAACTTCGATGTATCTCGCGCTCAGAATCTTTTGCCCATGGGTCTTGCCGAAGATTGTCGGTTGAAACGGGATATTTTCAAGGATCAAGCAATCTCATACGGCGACGTGGAAATTCCTGAAAATAGATTGTGTGACAGATTACGACATGAACAAAACAACTATTTCACGCAATCCGGGGCCTAGCAATGGTAAAGGTTGTCTATTTAATTTTAACCCATACCAACCCCGAACAAATCTTCAGGCTTGCAAGGTCTCTCAGCAGTGGAAACTCCGCTTCCCATACAGTCATTCATCATAATTACAGCTCCTCTTACCTTGACCCCGCTCCTTTTGAACCGTTAAGGAATGTCCACTTCGTTAAAGACCCTGTCCGTGTCAGGTGGGGAGAATTTTCACTCACCCAGGCCATATTGCACAGCATGGAATGGATCAGTAGTAAGTTAAAATTTGACTGGTTGTTTTTTATCTCTGGCCAAGACTACCCAATACAGCCCATAAGAGAGATCGAAAAATTCCTGAACAACACAAACTATGATGGTTTCATTCGCGCTGTTCCTCTGGAAAAAGCTATCCCCTGCGGTCCCGTCGAATGTCCGCTAAACAGTTCCAGCCAAGAACCTTGCGTGGACTGCATCGAGCGTTACTATTACCAATACTGTAAATTGCCAGCCTTCCCCTATTATTCCAGCTTGCCGGTTATCTTCACGAATTCACTCAGGAAAGCGAGAAAGCGTTTCAACAGAACCCAGTCTCTCTTCCGCATTAGACCCTTACCGGACCCGGCAGGCCGAAGGACGAAATTTGGAGTCAAGCCCTTTTGGAGCCCTTTCAATTCCAGCTTCGAGTGCTACAAGGGTTCCTTGTGGTTCACTGTGAACTTTAGGTCTGTTTCATATCTCAGAGACTTTGTCCAAAAAAATCAGAGAATTGTTGACTACTACCGGCGCACAATCCATCCGGACGAGTCATTTTTTGCAACTGTCTTGCTAAACAATCGTGATTTGAATCTGCTCAACGACGATAAACGTTTCATTAGCTGGAAAAGTGACCGGTCACCGAATCCTGACGTGCTTGGGGTAAAGGATTTTGACCGCATCGTCGCGTCGAAAAAACATTTTGCCCGTAAATTTGATATCAATCAGGATGCTGAGATATTAGACAAGCTTGACCATTATATTAAGATCTTGTAGGCACTTGTTAAATATCTGCAATTAGAATTGATACATTACTCAGTTTGTTTATTTTTTTCTAATTTTGGTATCTTATAGTAAATTATATTTTTTAAATAAATGTTACTTTTTTTATAAACGGTTTGTACAGTAAACTGATTTGAATTGTCTACAATAAACATATTAGTAGTTAGCTATAGGAATTTAATATGAGTATCAAGGCCAGTTTTTTCAGTAGATTGACAAGTTCAAACTTAGAATCCAAGTTAGTCACCGTCATCAAACCCGGTTCCGGCTGGCAATTTGTTGATTTCAATGAGCTTAGAGAGTATCGGGATTTATTCTTTTTTCTTGTCTGGCGTGACATCAAAGTACTCTACGCCCAGACAATATTAGGGTTCTCATGGGCTTTATTGCAACCACTTGCACAAATTGTAATTTTTACAATCATTTTTGGCAAAGTCGCCAAAATTGCAACTGATGGTATCCCATACATGCTGTTCTCCACGGTTGCCATCATTCCTTGGACATACATGTCGCAGGCAATGTCTGGATCCAGCCAGAGCTTGGTGACAAATCAACGCATGCTGAAGAAGATCTACTTTCCACGGTTAATATTTCCAATGGCACCGGTGCTTGCTAGGCTTGTTGACTTTGGAATTTCTCTTATTATTCTTTTACCTGTACTTATTTGGTACGATATAATGCCCACCTGGAAGATTTTGCTTCTGCCCGTATTTGTGATTCAGATGATCTGCGTTGCCGCTGGCTTCGGTATGTGGTCTTCCACGCTTGCCGTAAGATTCCGTGACGTGAAACATGCTATGCCCTTTGTCACAAGAATGTTGATGTACTCAGCACCAATTGTGTATTCCGCATCACCAATTTCTGAAAAGTACAGATTGCTCTACTCGCTCAATCCGATTGTTGGCGTAATCGAGGGGTTTCGTTCCTGTGTGCTAAACACGCCATTAGTGTGGTCATACATTTGGCCAAGTATATTGGTATCAATTATCTTTTTCGTTAGTGGCATATTATATTTCAAACGCATGGAATGGCTTTTTGCAGATGTCGTCTAAGGGAAAATATTTTATGGATTCAAGAGATATTGCGATTCAGGTCAAAAATATGAGCAAGTGCTATCGTATTGGATTAAAGGAGGAAATTCGCGATAGCTTCGGGAGTGCCCTGCTTGCCTTTATTAAGAGTCCTTTAAATAATTACCGTAAGTTTCGTTCTCTTTACAAGTTTGACGATATGAGACCTGATGCAAATGAGGAATCTGAAAAGAGTTCTTCAGATCTTATATGGGCTCTCAATGATATTTCCTTTGACATCAAGCAAGGTGAAGTCTTCGGAGTTATAGGAAACAACGGGGCAGGGAAAACTACCCTATTGAAGATTCTCTCAAAAATTACTAACCCCTCAAAAGGATATGCTAAGATCATCGGCCGAGTCGCCAGCCTTCTAGAAGTGGGTACTGGTTTCCATCATGAACTTACCGGGCGCGAAAATATTTATCTCAACGGTACAATTCTTGGCATGTCAAAAAAAGAAATTGACTTGAAGTTCGATGATATAGTGGAGTTCGCTGGGGCAGAGGTAGGGAAGTTTATTGATACACCAGTCAAGCGATATTCCAGCGGGATGGAAGTGCGTCTTGCCTTTTCGGTTGCAGCACACCTGGAGCCGGAAATCTTGTTAGTGGATGAGGTGCTTGCTGTAGGTGATGCTGCCTTTCAGAAAAAATGTATAGGTAAAATGAGATCTGTCGCACACGAGGGTCGTACTGTGTTGTTCGTAAGTCATAATATGGGCGCGATAACTCAATTATGCGGGCGGGCGCTATGGCTTGAAAAAGGTCAAATTAAGCAGTGCGGACCTTCTTCTGAAGTCGTTGCTTCATATCTATCGCACGACACGGAAGGAAAGGCAATCTGGAGTAATCCTTTTGCTGGACCAACTGACAAGGAAGTGCTGACTAGATCTGTGCGCCTGTTATCAAAGGATAACCAACCAACTCATATTACTGCATTTGATAGTTCATTCAAAGTTGAACTAGTGTACGACGTACTCGAACCTATACGGGACTTGTCCGTGGTCTTTCAGTTGATCAACTCTCAGGGTACGTTAGTGTTTGAGGCAATGGACACAGACGTGCCTGAGTGGAAAGGACACACCCGGGTGCCAGGAAAGTACCTTGCAGTATGTGAGGTTCCGGGAAATCTCCTCAAACCTGACCGCTACTACGTGTCAGTGGTTTCATTTGTTGAGAATGTGAAAATTATCGAGGTCTATCAGGGAGTGTTGACTTTCGATGTGTCGGAAATGGGTTACACCCTCAATCTCGGCCGCAGAGGTGTCGTATCACCTGTACTAGAATGGCAGGTCACTCGAACTGGAAGGATAGATGGTTTGGCGGAGAACGAATGAGGTAGCACTCTCCATAATGCCACTCTCAACCAAAGTTGGTCGCTCCCATCTGCGAAATCTAGGAAAATCGATTCAGGCAGATCATACTGTGGCCAGTGGTTATCTCGATGAGGTAGACACTTTCAACGAACGTAGTTCGTTACGGATAGAGAAAAGGCCTATTAAAGCTAAAGTCTTCTGGAGAGAGGCATAGGTTTGCGTAAAGCATTTTCGACCGTGGCACGGTACTTGATGGGAACCATTACTCACGTTTCAACGTCTGACTCAGTGGCCGCACTAACTTTCGACGACGGACCACATGCTGAATTCACCCCCCGAGTGCTTGAAATTCTAGATAGATATAAGGCTGTCGGAACCTTTTTTATGACTGGCGAAGCCGCTAAACAGCACCCAGACCTCGTCAGAGAAGTTGCACAAGCTGGACACGCGATTGGTAACCATTCCTGGGATCATTCATCCTTTCCGCTCCTGACCGGGAAAGAGCGACGCACTCAAATCCGTCGCTGCGAAGAGGTTGTCGCCCCATACGGACAAAAGCTGTTCAGACCTCCTTACGGTCATCAGAACATAGCTTCACGCCTGGATCTCCTATGGCTCGGATACCGAGTTATCACCTGGAATGTAAACACCAGAGACTGGCTGGACCACGATCCAAACTGGATTGTAGAACGTCTCATGAAAAAAGTGCAGCCTGGAAGTGTAATCCTCTTCCATGATTCACTGAACCTTGCACTTAAGGAAGGCTATGCCCAACGGTGGCCCACGATTGAAGCGGTGAATATTCTTCTAAAGAGAATTGGCGACCAGTATCGCTTTGTAACTATCCCGAAGCTGTTAGAGCACGGGCGTCCAATAAGGCAGAATTGGTACAAGGAGGCCGATGAAGATTGGCTGAGTGATCTCAAAAAGATAAAAGTCTGAGATCTTGTATCAGTTTCAGTATGGTAAGTACAAATGATCTTTTGATGATGATGGAGTGACTACACACGCATTCACAAGAAGCAGGAACAATCATGAAGTTGAGTGTAATCATACCTTGCCTTAATTGCGCCTCTACCATCGGGGCACAACTTGACGCCTTGACGTCACAAAAGTGGTCGGAGCCATGGGAGGTCCTTTTTTGCGATAATGGATCTACCGATCAGTCTCAAACTATTGTGAAGCGCTACATGGACCTAATACCACGTCTTAGGATTGTTGACGCATCAATGCGAAGAGGTCAGCCATACGCCTTAAATACTGGCGCAAAGGAAGCCGAGGGTGAGGCTTTGGCATTCTGCGACGCTGATGACGAAGTAGGCTCGGGCTGGTTGGCTGTTATGGGTCAAGCCTTGGAAGAGTATGATTTTGTCGCTGCCCGTTTTGACATCCAGAAGTTAAATGCCACCTGGGTACAGAAAACTAGGAAAAATTCACAGCTATACGGTCTTCAAAAATACACCTATCCTGATTATCTACCCCATGCAGGTGGCGGTACTCTGGGTGTTAAACGGTCAGTGCATGATGCTGTTGGCGGCTTCGACGAGTCTTTTCCAATACTCCATGATACAGATTACTGCTGGAAAATTCAGCACCGAGGAACAGAACTACACTTCGTTTCAAACGCGGTAGTTCACGTCCGCTTCCATGATACATTGAGCGGAATTTATCGCCAGGGTCGCAATTACGGGGAGTATAACGTCAAACTCTACAAGAAATACCGTAATATGGGTATGGGCAAACTTTCGTTGGGAACAGGCCTGAAAAACTGGGCCAACCTATTGAGAACCTTGCCACAAGTGCGAAATCAGGAAAAGCTTGCCAGATATGTGAGGATTCTTGGATGGAACGTAGGTCGCTTGAAAGGCTGCATCAAGTACCGGGTCATTGCACTTTGATTCAATTTGGTGGGAGTTGTATGCCCGCTAATTTCATTCTTTTATTGGATCAGTCGCAACCAGACTTGAAGCGCTCTAGTTCTAACATTTGCTCTCCCAGCGTATTTTCTGAGTAGGGAGTTTGAAGGGAATGATGTAGACACTCACCCGTCCCCTGGCCAGTATCTGTTTTTTCTAGAAGATGAAAAGGTGGTCAAACATGGGCGCTTCTTACTGTAAGGGAGATTACCAAAGGTTCCGTCTATTAGCGAGATACTGGACTCGTCTCTGGATGCTCTGTGCAGGAATGAGCACTTTTGGTCGTGTTGCTACCCGTCTCGCTACCTGGTTCGCTCCCCCTTACAAAGCACGCGTCCCACTCTCATACATGAACCGATACGGGTATGTTTCACCCAATGCCGATATCTGTCATTCAAATGTTCAACTTGGCCTAAATGTTTACATTGGCGATCGTGTGCTGATCTTCCAGAGGAAGACAGGTGGTTCAGTGCAGCTCGGTGACCGGGTCTGCATTTATAGAGACACAATAATTGAGACAGGACCTGGAGGTTCTCTCACAGTTGGTGCTGAATCTAGCATCCACCCTCGATGCCAAATAATGTCTTACCTTGCTCCCATTCAAATTGGCTCAGGAGTGATGATCGCGCCCAATTGTGCACTTTATTCCTATGACCATGGTGTAGCAGCGAACATGCCGATACGTAAGCAACCCCTGCAAACGAAGGGAGGTATATTTATAGGTGAGGAAGCTTGGCTTGGTGTCGGGGCTATCGTATTGAGTGGAGTATCGATAGGAAAGGGTGCTGTGATTGGAGCAGGTTCAGTCGTAAAAGATGACGTTCCCGATGGGACTATTGCTGTCGGTGCACCGGCACGAATTATCAAACATCGCCACAAGAGTATCTGACGTTATTGAGGATATTAATGAACAATACTGTATCTCCACTAGTCACAATAGCTATTCCTACTTATAATAGAGCCGATGGTCATTTAAAGGAAGCTTTAGAGAGTGCCCTACGTCAAACCTATACTAACGCTGAAATAATAGTTTCCGACAATTGCTCCACAGATGATACTGAAAAGGTCGTTAGAAGCTTTTTCGATAAGAGGATCAGATATTTCAGACATGAAAAAAATATTGGCGCCAATAATAATTTCAATTTTTGTCTAAATAATGCAAGAGGCGACTTCTTCCTACTCTTATGCGATGACGACATGATTGATCCTGATTTTGTCGAAATCTGCATGAGGGCGGATTGCCATGGTACAGATGTCGGTATTATCAGAACTGGAACGCGTATCATCGATACAAACGGAAATGTGCTTTCCAAGCGTTCTAATAGAGTAGATGGCCTTTCGACTACAGATTTTTTCATAGGGTGGTTTACTGGTAAGACGTCTCTGTACCTCTGCAGTACACTATTTAACACCGATCGATTAAAGGAAATAGGTGGTTTTAAGTCCAAAACCAATCTCTTTCAAGATGTCGTCGCTGAGGTTCAACTGGCGGCGAAGTACGGAAGAGTGGACATATATGATGTAAAGGCTAGCTTTCGTAGGCATCCTGAGAATATGGGCTCTGCCTCTAAAACTACTGAGTGGTCTGAAGATTGCTTATATTTGCTTGACTTAATGAGTGATTTGGTATCTGAGGACGAAGATTTAATAAGACAAAAAGGTATGCCTTTTTTATGCAGGAAGGTATACTTGCAGGCTAGAAATATTGAGTCGCCAATTACGCGTTTCCTTACCTATTTTTCAATGTATAAAAAATTTGATTATAGCTATTCTCCATTTCATTTTATCTGGTCGAGAAATCTTAAACGCTTAGCCACATATTTCAAGAATAGAATGTAGTTTTCGTTTTTACTATCGTCTTTTTGTTTATTCACATAGCTAATCTGGTTTTTTGTAGAATATTTCAAGATATGAAAATTGCCTATTTTGTCAACGCATTTCCAGTCCTGTCTGAGAGCTTTATTCAAAATCAGATCATTGGAATGATTGAGCGGGGGCATGATGTTAATATATATGCGAATATTCATCTTAATGCTCAATGCATGCATAGCGAAGTTGAAAAATACAAACTAATCGAATTGACACGTTTCTTTAGAGTTCCACGGAAATATACCACTCGCTTGCTCAAGGCAATACCTCTTATAGTCAGCAATCGGGGCAATATTCGCGTGTCGACCATAGCGCGCTCTATTAATGTATTCAAGTATGGGCGAGAGGCGCTCTCGTTGAATTTGTTTTATAATGCAATGTCAATGTTTAGGAAAAAACATTATGATATTCTCCATTGTCAGTTTGGCCCCCTCGGTGTAAAAGTTTTGCACCTTAAACAAATCGGTGCTATCAGCGGCACTCTTGTAACTTCATTTAGGGGGTATGACATTACAAATTACTTGCTCAAGAAGCCAGGAATTTATAATCAATTGTATCGCGAGGGGGATTTGTTCCTCCCTGTCAGCCAAAGACTAAAGCAACTGATTGTCGAGGATGGATGTGAAGAAAAGAAAATAATAGTCCACCACTCAGGTATCGATTGTACAAAGTTTATGTATTTTGAGCGAAATAGATCAGAATGTGAACCAACTAAGGTGCTAACGATAGCAAGATTGATCGAAAAGAAAGGCATAGAGTATGCCCTTCAAGCGGTTGCAAATGTTATCTCATCAGGCAGGCCCATTAAGTACACCATAGTAGGCGACGGCCCGTTGCAACTTAATCTTGAAATCATGGCACGAGACTTGGGCATTGCAGAGCACGTGAACTGGGTCGGTTCAGCCAATCATGACGCGATCATCAGCTTTTTGCAGGATGCTCATATTTTCCTCTCCCCAAGTGTTACAGCGTCGAATGGCGACCAAGAGGGAATTCCCAACGCTATAAAAGAGGCGATGGCAACCGGCCTACCCGTGCTCACTACTATCCATGGTGGCATTCCGGAACTAGTTAAAGATGGGATCACAGGCTTTCTCGTCCCTGAGCGAGACGTAGATGCGCTTGCTGAACGCCTAGGCTACCTAATCGACCGAGAAGAACAATGGCAAGGGATGGGTACTTCGGGTCGCATGCATGTTTACAAGAATTATGAAATAAATACATTGAATGACAGGTTGGAAAACATTTACGAAAATTCATGTGCCAATTATAATATCGTACCAATATAGAGAAAGAATAAGCACTAACCGAGCAAAACGCCCATATGTTTTATCATATGACCGGTTTTTACAGTTGAAAATAATTCGAGCATCATTTATAGAGATCTAGACCTGCTTATCAGGACGTCATACCTTTCCTACTAGCCGCAAAGATTATCACAGATTTACTTTATACAACCACAGCATAAAAAATAATGAAATCTCTCCAAATAAGACACCTTTTTAAACGCTCCATTAGGAGAGTCCAATCCTTGCAATCTTCTCTAAACAAACATTTGATTGTTGGCGGTGTAGTAAGATCGGGTAAAACCATTTTCTGCAAAAAACTAGTTGAGACATTTTCTATTTCACATATACCTGTTGATAAAATGGTCGTTTCGTTGCACAATGTTTTTCCATCATACAATATTAGACACTCTAATATTAACTATCAGGA
>WOR8_10004739_pt1 | contig 13147 bp, 13 predicted proteins | sample DeeMarSeWOR38_10_FD_19890 | JGI IMG/M metagenome (IMG submission 19890) | reverse complement strand
CGCAAAACGTCGAGATCCTTCACCTCATGCTTTAGATTGGTATTTTGCCTGCGTAATTCGGTGGAGTCTCTATAGAGGCGGTGTCCCCAGTACCCTCCCATGCCCAACAACACCAATGAAAATACCAGCAGACCAATGCAAATGTGTAAATAGACTTGGGGGACGGAGAAGGTTCGAGGACCTCTGTTGCCAGAACGCATCCACATTATTGTAAATGTTTTCTTCTTCATCCCACCACTTGGAACCTGGAGATTGATGGAGGTTTTCTTGCACTGGTTTGCTGTTGCGAGTTTCTGTCTCTAATTTCCTGTGCCATTTTTTCCATGGTGTATCAAAAACCATACCACAGGCTTTTGTTGTGCTGTACTACCATGGTGCTGCAGCAACTGGCCAATCTAGCTGCTTGCCAGCAAAAACAAAGTCTGCAAAAATAACAAGCCTCGCTTCGCAAACAGAGGACGCCACTCCCCCGCAGAAAGTCAGTGCAACTGATGTGCCAGGATTTCTTGTACAGTGTTAGGCAGAGAATTACATCCAAATCTTTCAAATTCTCCTCACCAAACTCCCATCCTGGCGCTCAGGCTAAACGTCCCCTGTCAAGGCTTGACCTCGTAACACGCTTGACACGGATGCAGTGCAAGTATGAGGTTCAAGAAATAGCCACTGACTCAAGTGTGTGCAAAGGGCACACCTTCAAAGGGCAGGCAGGACCGCTGAGATCGGCCGTTAGATTCCAAAAGAGGAGGAATTATGTCACTGGTAATAATTCGCAAGATCCTAGCTTGGTGTGCAGTAATCAACATTGGATTTCTGCTGTGGTGGTTCTTATTCTTCATCGCGGCCCACGATTGGATATATCGCTTTCATAGGAAATGGTTCAAGTTATCTATTGAGGAATTCGATACCATTCACTATAAGTGTATGGCAATTTATAAAATAAGCATATTCGTGCTCAACCTGGTACCGTATTTTGCCTTGCGAATTGTTGGCTGATTCGCCAACATTGTGCCCCATCTGACCTGTTGTGCTTGCCTCTGCAAGCTCAGACTCGCTCCATCAGCCCGGGGGTAACCGAGATTGGGACAGACAATCAATATGACTTTAGCCGTGAGCTGCATTTGACTGAGTCGGTTCCACCTTTTACTACTGGGTCTATGGGCGCGATCTTTTCATTGCCTGGAAGGAGGTCATTACGTGGCGATTTTACCTGGCTGCATGGTACCCGTAGCGAGAACTCTTGATGGTTTCGAAAAACGTTATGATGACAAGATCAGGGCACCGAGAGGAAATATTTTTCTGCAAAACCTAGAGTCACACTTCATTTTCAACCTCGGTGTGGGGAGCGCGCTAATGAGGTGCGGCCTGCAGTGGGCAAAAATTACCGGCCGTGACCAAGAACACTATCGAAAAACCACTCAATTAGCCTCGAAAATTACATGGACTGTCTCTTCGAGAGGAATCTCACCGACCTCGATTGGCGTTCGGGCTGCCGCGGCCGTGGCCTCCATCCTCAATAGCGGAGCGGGCCCTCGAGGTGTATAGCTGAGTTTTACAATTTTCTTGATTGTAAGTCCCCCTGCCCTAGCCAGATCTGCTGCGATATCTTTGGCTTGATTCACTGCCTGAACCGCAGCCTCTTTCCTCAATTTCTCCTCAGCGTCACTACTGAATGTTAGGCTCCCGATACGACTTACGCCTGCCTTTGCTGCCTCATCTATAAAAGTCCCAACCTGGTTGATCTCTTTAGTTTCCACTATGACCGTATTGGTTACCCGGTAACCTCTAGGTTGAAACCTGTCCTCTTTATCGTATACGGGAGTCAGACTAAAACCTGATGTCCTTATTTTGATATTGTCTCCCCCAATGGCTTTGAGAGCACTTAGCACCGTTTCGGTTTGCTTTGCATTTCCACGCACCGCCTGCTGAGCCCTTGTACTGTTCGTCTCAACGGCAAATGTCACGGTGACGACATTCGGCATGGTCATGACCCGCGCCTTTCCCACTACCTCGATTGTTGATGCTTGGGGCTTTTCTTGAGCGTAGCTCACTTGAGCAAACCATAGGAAAATACAAACAATACAGCTGATAAGGCCTAATTTTCCGTTCATGGGGCATCTCCTTGCTAGCCCAGATGTTTCATGAATTGGTGTTGCGAGATCACTGAGATGGGCGGGCCTGCCCCACCATGCGAGCGAGGCGAGGCGGGCGGGCCACCCAATTAATAGAACTATAGCAGGTTACAAACTGAAAGGGAAATATGTCGACATCAGTCATTACTATCAAAATAACCACGAGAATAAAAGGAAAATTGGCACACTCCGTCTTGTTCTTGAGCCGGGTTTTAGAGCAGCAGTCTGGGAGTTGTGTTCAGTGGATCATTTCCGAAAAGTCTGTCACCGAACCCCTTTCTCCACTATATGAGGGTTTGCAGAACAGTCTGCCTTCAACGCAATGTTCCTCCTTGCTAATTCCATACACGTGCTCCTGGCCGGAACGACCCCGGAGGGTAACTAGGCCCAGGTCAACCATAGGAAGCAAGCCTTGGACAAGATCGGCTGTTTGGGAGCACAGGACGATCTCACTCTTTAGATTCTTGTTTGCCATGCTGGACAAGCGAAAGGCAGAATTTGTAGTGTCTCCTACCAGGGTTAGATCGGTAACCCTCCAACCGTAATGGGACATGGTGACCTTGCCGGTGGTGATTCCCCATCCCAGCCGCAATGATTCGACCGCAGGGTTTACCCCGGATAGTTTAGCCCGTATCTGATCCACGGTCTGAGCCTGTTTCAGAGCGGTCATGCAAGCCGCCGCTGCCTGTTCCTTGCTCAGGTGGGATCCATGTTCCCAGAAAGCGTAAACCTCGTCTCCGTTGTAGTCTTTAACAGTACCTTGGTGTTCATGTACGATGGAGGAGAATGTCTGGATTATTTCCTTCATTAACTCGTATACCCAGTAAGACTCCTCCATTTGGGAAATACTGCAGAAACCTCTGATATCGGCAACCACATTGGTTACAATAACCTCCCTGGGTGTGACCAGGGTTTGGGTTGACTCCATTTCCTCATCTCGGCCTACGTCTGCAGTATATGGACATCTTACGTAGATGTGAGTCTCCCCCAGACGTACCACATCGCCATCCTCGAGTGACCGTGTAGATCCTGCTGCCAAACGCACATTATTCACCCAGGTACCGTTTTTGCTCAGATCTCTGAGTATTGGCTGAGTGCCAGTCAGGTTAATTTCCACATGATCCCTTGAAACCGCAGGGTGCTTCAAGATAATTCGCCTAGTGTCATCTATGCCTTTGCAGATTCTTCCTATAAAGATCCGGTCAACTATGTCGAGTCGACGCACCCTTTTCTTTTCGTCGATCCATTCTAGGTATGGACTTGACATGGCCTGAATCCCCCCACTTTGTAGAAAAGAGAGTTACATGAAGCCTGCTTGCTTTAGTGCAGCGGTCGTGCCAAATATCTGAGAGTCAATTATAAGCAATTGATATAGCAGCTATCTTAATGCAGGTGCTCTCTTGAGCGGGGGCTAGCAAGGAGAATCTTTTATGGGAAAATCGCTAAATGAGTTGGCATACTTTTAAAGTATATCTAAAAACATCAAATATTTTAGTATGTTGTATGGTTCAACCAAGTTGGCACCAAAGTGTCAACTTGGTTGGCAGTACCTCCTATAGGACCCGGGAAATCTCCAGGCGAACCGTACCACCTCCGGTAATTTCGCAAGGGTCGAGACATTGAATGTAGGCTTCCTTCGAATCTCCACGGGAGAGCCCCATCTCCTTGGCCTCTACGCCTTTGGCGAGAGCTACATAATAGGGAAGAATCGAGGCCAATGAGTGCATGCACACGATGTCGGTTTTTTCAGTATCCAGGATGTATCCCTCTTGCAGGGTTATTGTATTGCCAACCTCGTAGACAGGGCATCTACCCTTGATTTCCACAATCTTTACGATCAATTTCATTCATCACCCCCAGGCTTTTTGCTCATACTATGATGTTCTGCGCCTCGAATCTTCCCGTGCTTACAGGAGCAGCTAACTTGCCGAAGAATAAGGTAGTTAACCCTCTAGCCCGTACACGGCGTCAATCATTTTTCTTCTTTCTGGGTTAGGACAACAGTCCAGCTCAGAAGTCAGACGTGCTTCATGTAACGGGATGTTTTCATCCGGATATCGACAAAGGAAGACTCCATCCACTTCTTCGGAATTCCCACCTAAGGGTATTTCCCTGGATTTGATAAGTATTTTAGCTTTTACAAAGCGACAGCGTGCATCGCTTGCCGGATACGTTCTGGCAAAGCAGTACCGCCGCACAAACCATAGGTCTTGAGACATGGTTTTTTGCCATTTTCTCATTTTCATTATCCTTTCTCGGGTAAAGGCCCTTTTGCGGGTCTCCCATTAATAATTTGGATGGTCTCGCCATACCATGTAGGAGGCTCAAAGGACCGTGTGGAATCACATTGCACTGCTTCCGTAATTGCTACCTGCGGCCCATATCGCAGAGACGGTAATATTTTCGCCCCCGCGAATACCGTCATATTCACTGTTGGAAACAATAACGTTGTCTCACCAGCATCATTTCAGTGTTAGATGCAATGGACAATTTTTGTGCCAGATTTCAGGCGACGGTGGGCTTAATGCTGTGAGGGATTCAACACGTTGATATAGTACGATATTTTTCTGATCAGAGGGCTCGAACCGGAGGGGCATTCAGACGATCAATTTCGAAAATGTGCCAACTAAGTTAGCAGGCTTCTCAATGAATAAAAAAAATATATGTACTTTGCACACCTTAGGCAACGCAAACGTGGTTAACCCTTGATGCCAACTTGGTTAGCAAACACATGATGAAAAGGGGCTACATGTATCGCCCTTTGACCAGACGGGCGAGAATGACAGGGATGGTCTTCTGTCTCATGACCCGGTTGAGGAAGATTACTGTTGCCGAGAGAACAATCATGCCAAGATCTCGAAAGGTACCAAAAAGGGCTGATGTTATTATCTCCCGCCAACCGCTGTGTCCGAAGCTTACATTCACTTCCACAGGCCACCAGAACGAAACCGGAGAACTTGTTAGGATTGCGTCCGCTACGACATGAGAGAAGATAAGGAGAAAGCAGAGCAGGAAACGTATCTTGGGGATTTTCGGGCAGCATCGCCAACTATTAGAGGCAATAAAAGCCATAATCAAGGCAAACAAAAGACTGTGAGTCGGGCCACGATGAAAGACATTTCCGTTGCCGTGCACCACGAGTCCGATTAACACGTCTATGTCGGGAAGATTGGTAAGGGCGATGACGCACACGAGGATCTTCCAGAGGGGGCCGTTATTACTCGATTTGCCATAAAGATCATGGATGGCCAGACCAGCTGCTGTATGTCCCAGGGGCAAGGGCATGAAGGAAAACCTTACGATCCGAGATTTTGGATTTAAGATTGCAGGTTACAGATCGTATATTTCGGATGTGGGATTGCGGATTTATACTTTACATTCATCTGCCTTTTTCCAAAATCTACGATCTCAAATATAAAATCAGCAATTTGAATTGCCCCCTCTGTAACAATAAGCATGCCAGTGTCCATTTTTTTAACAAATAACAAATTATTACAGCTGTATAGACTCTTTTTAGATCAGGAATGCAACAAGGATTTCTGGGAATTTACGGCATGTAAGTGGGAAAAGAATTGCTACTTATGGAGGTTTTTTTGCTACCGCAAACCGGTTCTCTAGAGGCAGAAAGGATAGCCTATTATACACTTGATACACAAACAATTGCAGATTTAAGATTTCAGAATGTAGATTGTGGACATCGGATAGGTGGTAGCGGAATTTCACAGCTTCGACTGGCTTAAATCTAAAATCTCCAATCTAAAAGAAAGGTGTGCCATGTCAACGATAAATCTTAGGAACATCCCAGACGATCTGCACCGGAAAGCAAAAGCCAGAGCAGCAATGGAAGGAGTCTCATTGAAGCAAATCACACTCAGGCTCCTAGAGGAGTACCTAGAAGGAGTCTGTTAATGTATCCGGATATCTGACCAATGGTGGGCGGACTGTGGCTCTATTTGTCTAGCATTTCCTCCTTCAGACTCTTTTGGGCGGGCTTGTCAGACAGCCATATACCGAACAAGGCCTGCTTAAAAGTAAGTCCTTCTATTCTGGATTTCAACGCACTATTCTTGTAAACCTCCAATCCATTGGCGGGTGAGTAGATCAATTCAAAAATATCGTTTTCCTCAATCTTCTCTTTAAAAACGGCGATGAATTCTTCTATCTGGCTCTTAATGGGTTCGGTGTTACCCTTGGTGGCATTTTCAAATCCTTCCCTCGTTGCATTTTCCATCTTTTTACTGGTAATCAAGGAAGAGATTATATGAAGCCTGATGGCCATTGGCTCATCACCTTCTATGATCTCCTGTGGATTACTGTTCTTGTTCTGAAGATAGAGGCCGCCAACATAAAGATCCATAAAAAACTTGCTGCGCACACCTGCACCGTTCAAGATCAGCTCGCTCGTGCCAGCCTCGAGCGACTCGGGCATGGTAATGCCCTCAATCTCTCTGGCGTTACTTACAGGACTCATGATCAGAAGGATTACCACGAGGGGAATGCAATACTTTCTAACCATCTCACTCTCCTTTGACAGGCTCTCTTTGGTACAATCCGGTTCTTTTTGGGCAAGGAGGACTCCTATTCCTTTTTCTTGCCGTCTTTGGCGAGTTCTCTTTCTATGGCAGCCTGGAATCCCGCGAAACTCCTGTCCCTCAGCAGCCTCCCATTAATAAAGATGGTTGGGATCCCTCGCACTCCAGCGTTTTTCCCTTCCCTCACATCACGTTCGACTGTCGCCTTTATTTCAGGGGCTTGCACGTCTTGATCGAACTTCGCCGTATCCAAACCCACTTGTTGGGCGATTTCTCGGATCTTCTCTTGGTTTAGTCGATTGTAATTTTTGTAGAGTTCATCGTGAAATTCCCAAAACTTACCTTGTCTGTTAGCTGCCAGGGCAGCCACAGCCGCCTGCCGGGCATACGTGTGATTTGGAAGGGGAAAGTTTTTTATGGCCAGTTTGACTACCTTCGGGTATGTCTCGAACACCTGTTCGAGTAGAGGCGAAAGCCTAGCACAGTAGGGTCATTGAAAATCGCTGAAAATTGCTATTTCTACCGGAGCATCGGCTGGCCCTTTGAAAGGAGAATTGGAAAGGTCGATATCTTTAACAAAATCTAAAAGGAGTATGTGAACTTGCTTGTTCTTTTTACTCGTAAGAAGAATTACGTCTTCCCACGGTCCAACTTCAATGCCATCCACCTGTCTTCCCACCGAAATCTTGCCCTGGAGCTCGCCCTCTACCGAGTAAATAAGAATGCTTCCCTCATCGGTCAAAACATATATATGTTGTCCGTTGAGAGAGGCAGCCAAATCGAGAGGTGGAGTTTCCAGGTTCAATGTTTGTTTCACATCTCCTTCCACCGCTCCGTTGACAGGCGAGAATGTGGTTAACATAATTAGTGTTATAAGCAAGAAAACAGCCGATCGTTTTTTCATTGTAGGTCCCTTGTATCCCGCGGCTGCTTGCGAAGCACGGCGTTTTGCTCTCCTCAGCAGCCACGAAAAAAGTATCAGAACTCGTATTTAAACAAACTCAAAAATACGCCTCCAGATGGCGTAGGTATGTAGCCCATCTCCACTGAGGTGCTTTTATATCCCATCCCTATAGTTGGGAAAACTGCAGGGGCGATACCTTTCACGTTTATCGCGGCGTTATTCCCATACCCATAGAGAATACCTGCGTACACATTTCCCTGGTAAAAAAAATTGCGACTCTCATGAAAGGGGTATTTGTTTGTGTTGAATCTCTTACCACCAAAGTATGTTGGGTCGTTCCAGGTGTTTATGTATCTAGATACAACGTAATTATCGTATGAGGCGACGACCATTTTAAGATTTTCATTCGGGTCGTCAGATTGGTCAACATGCCTTGCAAATAAGCCGACCATTAAAGACATCTCACGAGAATCCGGCTTTCGCGAAGAGTCCGCCATCTTATCGTAGGAAAGGTTTTTCACTGTATCATCCACCTGAGGCTCGTCCGACTGATCCCCTAACTTTGCGGTCAAGGTAAACTCCGGTAACGAGTCTTCAGGCGCAGGCTCACCAGGATAATCAGCCGCTCCTGCTGATAATGGTAGGAGAAAGAATCCTGCGAGCATAAAATAGCCTAACAGTCTCGTCAAGTTTTCCCCCCAGTGAGGTTTGATGAATTGGCGAACGGTGCTCCATGCGGAAGCTTCTCGACCGCCATTCCCCTCTAGTAACCCCCAGATCCGAAGTAGGGTATCACAAAGCATGTGAAGTATAAAAGGGGTTATACTGTTTCCTTTTCTATTTTTTCAGGATTCACGGAAGAAGCGGAGGGTCAAGATCCTGACGGCTGGCGCCATATTTCGAGTATGGTTAGATCATCAGTGGCCTCGGCATCTCCTCGCCAAGCGCTGACCTCTTCCAATAGCTTGCATCCCCACGGTGGACCTGGGGTTGTATTGACGTATTTGGGTAGTCGGTGGCTACCGAAGAACTCACCTCTGTAATTCTGCGCTTCGGTAACCCCGTCAGTTATGAACAAAATCGATTGCCCTGGTTCCAGGATGATCTCCCGTATCTCGTAATCAGGTTTAGGTATGACCCCCAGAGGTATTCCTCTCAGACCGGGGAGTTTACCCAGTCCTTTTCCCACACACCACAGGGGAAATAAATGTCCCCCCCGAACCAGTTGTATTCTCCCGGTTGCCGGCCAATATCTTGCCATTACAATGGTGGCAAAAAAGCCTTCTTTGGCTAGGAGAGAGTACATGGCACTATTTACACTCTCCAGAATCTTATCAACCTCTTTGTCTGCTCTAGCCTCGCTTCTTATCCTCGCCCACAAGGCTACCATTATCAAGGCCGCGGGAAGTCCTTTGCCGCAGACATCAGCCACGTAGGTTAGCCAACTGCCATCGGCCATCTGAATAAGATCATATAGATCACCACCAACAAAGGCTGCCGGCAGCGACACAGCCCAAGCATTGCTGTCACCCGCCATCTGGGGGCATTGCGGGCAAAACTGCGCTTGAATGTGAGAGGCCGCTTCAAGTTCAATCTGCAATTTTTGTTGCTTGAGTTGGGTCTCCAGAAGTCTGGATCTTATGATGGCCACACCGGCCAAATGGGCAAAGCTGTCTAAAATTTCTTCATCTTCCTTAGTAAAACAAGGTCCTTCTTTGGAGTTTAGAACCTCGATTACACCCAGAAGTTCCTCGCCGTAGACAATAGGTACGCAAAGGAGTGTTCTGGTTTCAAAGCCGGTGTAATGGTCAGCGTATTTGAAAAATCTTTTGTCTCGCTGTACATCCCGGATGATGACAGGCTTGCGGTTTGCTGCAACCCAGCCGGCGAGCCCCTCGCCCATTTTCAATTCCACCTTACTTTTCAGGATCTGTTCAGTTTCCTCCCCCAAAGCCTCATTCTTAGCCAGGGCGAATTCGAGAACATCAGCTGTTGGATTGTAAAGCAACAGCGACGAAGCCTCGGCATTGGTAACTTCCTGGGCCAAGTCCAGAAGCTGGGGCAGCAATTCGTTCAAAGACTCTATATGTGCCAAAGACTGGTTTGCCTTGACAAGATTTTTGAGCCGTTTGGAAAGACTGACCTCGCTGGCAGAATATCCTTCCATATGCTAGAAAAAATCCCTTCGAGGAATCGCCATTCTAGAGCGAAAGCCTTGAGTACAAGTACGAGAATAATGAGAGACTAAGTGATTTGCTGATTTGCAGGGGAAGTCTGCAGCAGTGTCCCCCTTGTCCTTTGTTGGAATCTCTGTCCGATTAGAATACGCAATAACTCAAAATACCATACAAAAGCGGTGACAGTCAAAATAAGCAGGGGAATCAATCTTTAACCGAATGCAATCTGTCGCGGTTGGTGACCTCGTTGGCGAGATGTGGGAGAACAGATCTCTCCGCAAGGACTGGGGCCCTCCTGGCCGTTGGCTTCACCCTAATCTAAACCACCATGGCTATACCGAATAGACTCCCTATATGGGCTCCTTGATCCAGGAAGTGAATGAGGAACCAGGGCCATACATTGCTCATTTTCATCTTTTCTGCTTTTCTGTTCTTGCCAGTTATCCAACCAAGTAACTCTGACCGTTTCACATGTATCCTGCCAGGGCCATATAGCTTGACTTCCACTCTACAGCGTAAAAAATCTATAGCAAAGTGCAGGGCTAGGACCAAAAGGGCGCCCCTTAGCCACAGCTTACCCAACAGGAGCAGAAAGAGGCCGGCAAACACTCCATGCACCGCACTATGGTAGCTGATTGCGAGAAGTTGATCCGGCAGTTCCTGGCTGCGCTTAAGAACAGCAAGTCTGTAAGATGAAAAAACCGCGTCCCCCATCACGTGGGACACAAGCAAGAGGAAGAAGGTGCTTAGAGTCATACCACTGGCCAGTTTGTAAAAACGGTTGTGGTGAATGAGCAGCGGTGTAGCCTCGCTAAAACCTGCTCGCCAAAGGAACAATGCTCCCGCAGGGTGATCAGGAATAGCACCTATGGAGGGTTTATCAGTATGTTGTGGGATCCGAAATGTACCTGGTTACTTCAATCTCTTGGTGAATTCCTCTACTTTCTTCTCCAGTTTACTGATCACGCTTCTGACTTTGTTCAGGACTGCTGCTGCATGCTGGTCGTTCACCGAGTCTGGCTCGAGTTCACTAACAGCTTCCCCTATCTCTGCAACCGCGTCACTGAGAAGGCTATTTAGGTGCTGTGCAGCTTCAAGCTGTTTCTGGATTAAGATAATATCCTGAACGGTAAGTTTGCGCTGTGACAACTTCAGCTCCCTTTCTCTTTTGATGGTTAAGAGTCCGGTGTGCTCACTCTATTCTTGGAGGTAATGCGTAGGAGTATCTTCTCTAGCCCGGATATTTTATGAATTGCTGTCGCGAGACCATGAAGATGGGCGTGCCGACTGGCAACCGTCCCGCGGTACCGCGGGATTGGTTCCGAACCGCACCTGAAGGGTACAGCGCAAGGGCCGACACTCGAGGACGCCAGGAAGGATGGCCATATCCGTGGTCGCAGTCACGCCAGGACGTGAATTCATGAAATATCCGGGCTAGATTGCCGCTGAGAGGTAGCTTAGCACATGTACGTGCAAATGGTCAAAAGAGATTTGCCTCCGGCTAGTCTTGATCCATTACTTGTCGGACAACATTCAACATCTGCCTGATGTCATAAGGCTTGCTAACAAAGCCCTTGGCGCCGTTTTTCAGGATTTTTCTGGTTGGCCCATCAGGGGAGTAGCCGCTGGCAATGGCTATCCTCGCTTCAGGGTTGATTTTCAGAAGCTCAGCAAGGCAGTGTTTGCCTCCCATGCCCTGCATTATGAGATCTAGAATTACTAGTCCGATCTTCTCGTGCCCTTCCTGGTAGATTTGTAGGGCACTCTCGCCGTCAGCAGCCGTAAGAACTGTGTAGCCAAATTCCTCAAGGATCTGACTGCCAAGGATGCGAAGTGATTCCTCGTCATCCACCAAAAGAATGGTCTCTGTGCCCCCTGGAGAAACGCCTAACTCTTCCTGTGGTCTGACAATATCGTCCGTAGAGGTGATGGCTGGAAAATAAACCTTGAAGGTGGTGCCCTCACCTCGTTCACTGTAGCAGGTTATGTGACCTTTGTGGCTTTTGACAATTCCATACACCGTGGCCAGGCCAAGGCCGGTGCCTTTGCCGGTTTCTTTGGTTGTATAAAAGGGTTCAAAGATGTGTTCCAAGGTCTTTCTGCTCATGCCGTGACCGCTATCGGAGACTGTAAGCTGGACATATTCCCCCGGGTGGACTTCGGGATGCATTGCGCAGTAATGCTCATCCAGACTCACATTGACCGTTTCCACAAGCAACCTACCCCCTTCTGGCATTGCATCTTTGGCATTTACCGCTAGGTTCATCAGGACTTGCTCCACCTGACCAGGGTCTGCGTTGACGATTTTGAGGTCTTCGGCCAGATGGAACTCCATCTGGATCATCTTGGGAATCGTCCTCTCTAACAACTGCCTTACATTCTCGACTTTATGGTTCAGATCAATGGGCCGCAGCTCGCTTTCTGCTTTGCGACTGAAGGTGAGTAACTGTTGCGTGAGATCCGCCCCTCTCTGGGCAGCGCGAATGATTTGACCGAGCTCTTTTTGCCCATACTCTTCCTTCCCTTGTCTCATTTGAAGCAACTGGGCATAGCCCTGAACCGCTTGCAGCAGGTTGTTGAAGTCGTGGGCAATGCCGCCGGCCAGGGTTCCCACAGCTTCCATCTTCTGGGCCTGGCGGAACTGGGCTTGTATTTGTTCTCTTTCCTCTTCCGCCCGCTTGCGCTCGGCAATCTCAGCCCGCAGTTCCTCATTGATCAGAGAAAGTTCAGCAGTCTTAGTTTTTACCTGCGCCCTTAGAATCACACCCGCGACTAAAAACAACACCACTAATCCCCCTGCCAATGTCAACAATGGTACGAACCATTTTGGCAATTCCCAATGTCCATTTTTGGGTGTCCATTTATCCAGGGACTGGTGGTAAATTGATGTCTTCTCAGCTTTCAAGGGTGCCAGATGTTTGTCTATAGCGCGGATGAGTTCGCCGTGCTTCTTCTTTGGCACGGCAAAGTGGATATCTGCTGGGCTCAAAATAATGGGGCTTCTGCTTACCTTGTAATGTTTTTCGAATTCCAACCCATATAATCGATCTACAACTCCAGCATCGACTCTTTTTTGATCAATTAATTCAAGTACTGCATCATAGTCGTAAGCTTCTATAAATCTACATTTTATTTTATATTGTTCAGCAAGTTTTCTAAAATTATTGTAGTGTATATCGTTATGAATAACTGCTATTTTTTTGTTATCTAGATTAACTATCTGACTTATGTTGGATTTTTTTTGAGTATATATGATACCCCAATCTGAAAATACATTTTCATAGGTGAAGTCGTATACATTGTTTCTTTTTCTCGAATATTCGATGCCAACCAGTAAATCGATCTCTTCCCTTTCAAGTCTCTCGAGACCATCTGTCAAATTGCCCGGGACAAATGCTATTTTCC
>WOR8_10009259_pt1 | contig 13151 bp, 12 predicted proteins | sample DeeMarSeWOR38_10_FD_19890 | JGI IMG/M metagenome (IMG submission 19890) | reverse complement strand
AAATTTTGACTTTCCACCCTGTCGAACTCCCTGTGCGCCCGGAACGTATGCAACTTCACCACCGATCAGTATGGATTTGAAAGTGATCTCAGGGCTAATATTAAACCGATTCGAACTCAGCCCCACCCCGAGCAGTTCTCTGCGGCGGAACATTTTGAACGCATAAGTGGAATCTGGGATACCGTATCCAATAGCTAAGCGAACACCGATGCGGAAAAAAAATTGGTAAAACTTATAACTGAACGGGATAGTACTGTCATCCCCGGCCCGGATATAACGGGAGCACTGTGCTAGGATGGCTCCATTTTCCATTTCAGTGTACATCTGCGGAATCAGGTTGATCGGATCAACATTATCTGCTGAGACGAAAATACAGTAGCGGCCAGACCCGTATGCAGTTCCATAGCGCACAACTGCGCCATATCCACGCCTGTGCAAGGAACGCTGAATGACATGAACAGGAATAAGTCCTTGATGCTGTTTTGCCCATTTGCTCGAAACAGCGAATGTTTCATCTTCGCTGATGTCATCCACAACGATGATCTCATAGGTGAACGATTGTTCCTTGAGTGTTGAATAGACATTATCGAGCGTGCCAATGATATTCTCAACTTCATTCAAGCATGGGATGACAATCGTTAAATCAACTTCAGGTTCCGTATTTTTACCCACTTCAGATAACTGGAGAGGGTCCTTTGGTAGGTTGTTTGTCATAAAAGGATTTATCCTGTTACAGTACTCTACTCAGTAATGGTTTCATTAGTATTGATGGTATCGTTTGAATATCTTCCCTGCAAGAAATAATACACCGTGACTGCAATCAAAATAATAAATAGCGCAGGAAAACTATTATTTAGGAAATATGGCTTATATTTAAACGGAAAGAGCAACGAAGCATAAGAGATTGAAATAATCAAAACGAGAAGAATAGAAGTTACTTTGTTAACGCTTGAGCCACTCAATTTTGGCACACTGCTTAGAAATATCGCAAGTGGTGCTACCAGCATGGGTAAAGTGTAATCTACACTGACCGGGATAATCAGCGCGCAAATCGTGCATACCAGCAATAAGTATGGATTAAAGCCGTTCTTTCTATTTCGGTATACGTAGATAATGATAGATAACAGGCAAAAAACAATGATTAACAGTAGCAGCCGTTCGAAGTTTTTTGCATTTTGCTGAAAGAATTGAATAATCTTTTCAGAAAATAAACCATACCCGTCTTTTACAAAATTAAAAACAAAATTTCCGAGGGCGTGATTGCCATTCCAGAGAAATGTCGGGGTTTCTACACGGAATAATAAGGCATCGACAAAGTTCAAGAGATTCCTGTACCCAAGCACAAAAAGCAGGGCTACGTTCAATAAACCCAGTCCAATCATCCGTCTGATATTCCCCTTCCAGTCATTCCAATTTTTGATGAACATCGGAATAAAAAAAAATGGAACAATTTTCAAATGAACCGATAACGAGAAGAGCACATAAGCTAAGTATCGGAATTGATAATGCCGGTGGAATAGATAGATAGCCAACATACACAACAGGAAAGCCATGCTGTAGTATTGTCCCCGTTCCAATTCGAACAAAAAGCCGTAAGAAAATAGCCCGGTAACAGATAACAGAACAATCAGCGAAGCATCCTTTTTCGGGTTGAATAAAACCGGCAGCAATAAAGTGGCCAGCAAATAACTCAAAATCGTCAGGAAGGTCACAAGGAAATACGAATTCGGATATGAAAACAACGTCAGCGGCGATAACAGAACATATGTCAGTGGCGGGTAGTGTGAATCGGGATATGGCGACATCCCTGTCGTTACCCAATCCGTCACATATCCCATGGTGAAATTCATATCAACCCCAATCGGATATTTATCAGGCAAATAACGATAGAAATACTCCATCCTACGGTCTGCGTTAAAGAAGGACGGGGAAACAAATAACCAGAGGTAGACAATCACAAAGCCAATCACGAACCAGACGCTTACCGGCAGACTCAATAAACGCTCCATCCCTGCTTTGAGTCTGCCACCTATATCGACTTGTTTATCTGGCACAAGAAATGCTACCGATAAACCGAACACCGACAACAGAATCCCGACCAGAATACCTGCAATCTGTGCTGCCTGGATGCCACCATCGCCAAACCCCAAATAATCAACAAAGATAGATATCAACGCCCCGGCAAAGCCTATAGCAGTAATCCCGTACCCGATTTTTCTACTTGACATCTAAATCACTCTCAAACCGAAGCATGTAAGTATCCATGCAATAACCTGACAACTGTATCGCTCACATTCTCGACCAGGTATTCTGGTGGGGCGAACCACCCCTCCTTCTGATCGAGCACGAGCCCTGCGCAACGGAGGATACTCTCACTATCTGCACCCGTCAGGATGTTGCTGCCGCATTCCAGGGTTTCGGGGCGTTCGGTCACATCTCGCAACGTGACGTTAGCTACTTTGAAAATCGCGCATTCTTCCTGTACTGTTCCACTATCGCTTAGTACGCAGGCGGCGTTTTGTTCGAGCTTGATAAAATCAAAAAAGCCAAAGGGTTGCAAAAAGTGGACGTTCGAATTCTTATTGATGACACCAAAGCTCATCATGCGAGCTTTCGTATGCGGATGGGTGCTGACAATGACCGGCATATCATACGCTTGCTGAATCTGCTCCAGCGTCAGGGTCAACTCCCGCAGGCGGGCTTCGATGTCTACGTTTTCGGCACGATGGAGCGTGACCAGAAAATATTTAGCGGGAGCAAGTTCAAGGTTCTGCAAGATCGTGGAGCCCTGAATTTGGAGGTCATAATACTGGATGACTTCGTAGATCGGATTGCCAGTCACGAATATCCGTTGTCCCGTAATCCCCTCGCGTAGCAAATTTTGGCGGCTGCGCTCGGTGTAGGGCATGAGCACATCGCTGCTGTGGTCTATGATGCGGCGGTTGACTTCTTCAGGCACGCGGTCATCGTAACAGCGGTTGCCGGCTTCCATATGATAGACAGGGATGCCGTAGCGTTTAGCAACGATGGCAGAAAGGGCGCTATTGGTATCGCCCAGGATGAGAAGTTTGTTGGGTTTTTCATCTTTGAGTAATTTTTCAGTTGCAGCCAGCAAGATGCCAAGCTGCTCGCCAAGGCTGCCTTTGGCGTTCAGGTAATGGTCCGGTGCGCGCACGCCCAACTGCTGAAAAAAGACATCGTTCAAATTCGGATCATAGTTTTGCCCAGTGTGAACCAGCACATGCTGGCTGGTTCGATCTAGTTTTTCGATGATGCGGCTCAAACGGATGATCTCCGGGCGTGTGCCCAAAACGGTCATGACTTTCATCTATTTATCTGCTCCGTACCATTTCTCATAAACCGGCCACTCCTCCGCCAACCCGGAGAGCATCTCATCCCAATCGGGAGCCTGCCACCCGGTCGCAACGCTGAAGCGTGTGCCGACCAGGCTGCGGTCGCAGTAGAAATTATCGTCCGGTTCGATCTGGATATCCTCCCACCCAAGTTTTTCTCGCAAAGCAACCAGCAGGTCATATTTCGAAATCGGTTCGCTGGCAACCTGGTACAGACCAATCAAGTCCGGTCGTGTTTCGATCAAATCGCTGATCAAGCTTGCCAGCACGCGCGTCGAAAACCCCGAGTAAATAGCCTGCTGGTAGCCCTTGATGCGTTGTCCGCGCTGCTGGGAGAACCAGCTCAACAGGCTGGAAAAAGTATTCAACTGCCAGCCGATAATGGACGAGCGCAGCGTCAGGCAGTTGGAACGGTTCAATTCGCCCAATAACTTGCTGCGTCCGTACAGGTCGACCGGATCAGGAACATCGGCTTCGGTGTATTTTCCACGCAGGCCGGAGAAGACGCAATCGGTCGAGATTTGCACCAGCCGGGCGTCAATGTCATGACATAGGTCAGCCAGTTGGTGCGGAAAAAGCGCATTAACTTGAATGGATGGGATGGCCTGTTTGGCTTCGTTACGCTGTTTGACGATGCCGATGCAATTGACCACTATATCAGGCCCTACCGTTTCAAGAGCCTTCCGCACACTGTCAAGTTCTTCGGCATGAACTCCGCCCAATGCGTGATCCTGATCAATGAAATCATACTGTTTATACCTAGCCGGATCCTCGCGGAAGGCAGCCCAGATCTCCATACGCGCAGACAGCACACGGCACAACTGGTGCCCCAGCATCCCGCTCCCGCCAAGCACTAAAACACGCATATAAAAACATCCTGTTTCATTTGGGCAATCATACTCCAGATTTTAAAAACGCTTTGTTTTTTATGTAGATTTATTTTATCGTAATCCCCAGTAACAATACGAGATTTGCTTCTTCAGAAATTAGCTAAAGGTATGGTTTATTTTTTTCTGCTAATTTCTGCTTTATTTCATTGAGCATATTACTTGTAGTCTCTCGTTTTGAAAAAGATAAATCATTCATTTCATCGGGATCAGCCACAATGTCATACAACTCTATTCGCTCTTGGCTGTTTAATTCCTCATACCCATAGAAATAGAGTAACTTATAATTCTCTTTAATCATTGATATTGTTGCCACTTCTAGAGGATCATATTTTGCGTTGGTTCTAGCCTCTATGGAAAAAATGCTTCTAGATTCATCCGGATAAGAGTTTGAGAATGGGGGCAATACCATCCCCTCTGTCCAATCCACTGGTTGCTGCCCAGTTACGTGCAATAACGTGGGCAGGATATCGATCGCGCTAGTTGGCGTATGAATATCTAAACGAGTTTTTCGTCCCGGTTCAAAAATCATCAAAGGAATATTAATAAGAGGCTCATATAATAAGGGCGTCTGGTGACCAACAACACCACGGTCAAACATTTCACCATGGTCAGATGTCAGAATGACCCATGTGTTATCCAGAATGCCCGAGGTGTCCAGGTAATCAAATAATCTTCCAAATTCTTTATCCACATAAAGGATAAATTCGTCATACTTCATACGGTGCTTCAAGGCATCATTGAATTTTTCTTCGACAAAAAATTGAAGCTTATCTATCGGTTTAGGTTCAGGAATCCAGGAGTCATCACTAAAACGACCAAAGAATTCTCGAGATGGATTATATGGATCGTGTGGAGGTAGGAAATGGAGATAGGTAAAAAATGGTTGAGGAAACAAATTAACCTTTTCACTATACCAGTCGATAGCTGTTTCTAGCAGAAAATAACTATCTGCGCTTAATGCTGGGATGCCGCGAGGAAAACGTCTTTTTAATCTCTTGAATTTACCGTCAAGTTGTCTGTCATAGTTTTCATATAGGTGTGCCAAGAAAAGAGAGTAGGCATAACCATCATCCTTAATTTGCATTGCTCTTTGCCAACTCACAATCGCTATATCTTCGTCCTCTTCAAAAAGCGTGGGAATAAGAAAGCCATTCTTCAAAAATAGACGGTTTCTTTTTACATACTCATCTATATGTTTTTTGAATTGCTTTAAAATCGTAGTTACCCATGGATTATGAGTGTATGAAAGACTATAGTAATCTTGAAAGGCAGAAAAAATGTTTTTATCAAAAAAAATGTCTGCAACACCTGCATTATAGGAAAATGCACGGTGCGTCCAAGGCAATGTGCCTGTTAAGAGAGATGATGTTCCAGGTGTTGTAAAGTTCCCCCCGGAATGATGATTACTGTAGACGATTGCCCTTTCAGCCAATCTAGCAAGATTTGGCGTTGTTTCTCGTTGGTATCCATATAGTGAGATATTGTAGGCTGAGAACGCATCGAAAACTATGATAATCACATTTTGTAGTTTTTTAGAGGAGTCCAATAATGGGGATGGCAATATACGATGTTCGATAGCACTTAATGGCACAATACCCATTAGTTTAAGGAAATCTCTTCGGGAAATTTTATGCTTCACTGTTGCAATATCCTAAAGTAACATAAAAACCAATCCATATTTTCTATCTGCCCCATGGATCGCTGAACTAAAATAGTGGGCCCGGCTGGATTCGAACCAGCGACCAAGCGATTATGAGTCGCCTGCGCTAACCACTGCGCCACGGGCCCAAGATGCTTTCAGCGTTCAGCTGTTAGAACGCTGACTGCTCATTAGAGCGGGAGACGGGACTCGAACCCGCGAATGTCAGCTTGGAAGGCTGATGCCTTACCACTTGGCGACTCCCGCATGGAGCTGTATTCTACCGTGATGATGAGTGATGGTCAAGAAAACAAGGTAGGCCTGAAGGCATGGCTGAAAGTAAACTTGCTTTATAATCACGGTCGCAACAGGAAAATTATGACTGATACAAAAATTACTAACTGGCTTGAAGTTTCCCTGACCGTAGATGGCGAACTGGCAGAAGCTGTTGCTGATGTGCTGGCTCGTTTTGCGCCCAATGGCGTGATGACGGAGCAGGGCATCAAATTTGTGGACGACGAAGACCATGGTACACCGGCTGGCCCGATCATCGTCCGTGCGTATCTGGAGATGGATGAACACATTGAAGAGACGCGACAGAAGTTGGAAGAGGCACTTTACTATTTGGGGATGATCCAGTCGTTACCGAATCCCGTTTACAAACAGATCGCGGATCAGAACTGGATGGAAGCCTGGAAGCAGCACTACAAACCGATCCCCATTGGACAGCGACTCATCATCGTGCCGATCTGGCTGGATTCGCCAGAGCCGGAACGCATCCCGATCAAGATCGATCCCGGTATGGCTTTCGGGACGGGAACACATCCGACCACACAACTCAGCCTTGAACTGATCGAAGGCTGGTTTGAACAATCGAGAATCGAAAATCGTAAATCGGTAATCGTAATTGACATTGGCTGCGGCTCCGGCATCCTTTCGATTGCTGCCCTCAAACTCGGTGCACAGACCGCCCTGGGTGTGGACATTGACAGCGAATCAGTCAGGAACTCGCGCGAGAACGCTGACAAAAACGGTATCGGCGAAGAATTCATCATTGGTCAGGGTTCGGTACCGGAAGTATTGGAGGGCAAATTCCCCTACAAGGGTGCGCCGCTGGTGGTGGCGAACATCCTTGCGCCGATCATCATTCGTCTGTTCGATGGTGGATTGGCCGATTTAACGGAATCAGGTGGAAGGGTGATCTTAAGCGGAATCCTGCAGGAGCAGGAAGGTAATGTCTTGGAGACCGCGCAGGCAAAAGGTCTGATTTTGAGCGAACGGAAACAGATGGGGGATTGGGTGGCGTTAGCGTTGTCTAAGATTTAGAATTTCTGGGATAGAAAACCAGTATATTCATGCGGCCGATACGGATGCGGTCGCCACTCTCGATTGGATATGGTTGTTTTGGTATCAGTCGTTGGTTTTCGAGCCAGGTGCCGTTGCTGCTTTCAAGATCCATGATTTGATATCCAGCCTTAGAATGGAGGATCTTGGCGTGCACCCTGGAAATTCCAAGTTCCAGAGCGCCAAATTGGGTTAGATCAACCAGGGGCTCCCGGGTTATTATTTCAGCAGAGGTACGCCCCAGGATAAAAGCATTTTCCTTTTGTATGGTGATCGGCTGTCCATTTTCGAGGTTGATGAGCACAACGCCTCTTGATGGAATTTCAAAGTCCATAAAGCGTTCTGCGGTCGGGATCGGGGCATCCAGAAAGGTCTCATAGGAATCTGGCAGTGTACCCGTTACCTCTCGAATGTTCCGAAGCATGACGGTTTTTTGACTGGATTGTCCGTTCAGTGGCGTGTTGCAATAGGTGCACACATGCACCCCTGTTTCATTTTTCATTTTGCATGCCGGACAGAAGATACCTGAGTTAATAGTGTTCATGATTCCATCGTGTAACCGTTGGCCTATGATGGTTATTCTAACATGTGTTGCGCGCCTGGTAAATTTGGATTTGATTAATAATTATTATAAAATATTAGCTTTTGGTAAATTCTCTCTTGTTTGCTTCAGATTAGTTAAAATATTTTCACGCAGTGTGTACTTTGTGCTATCATAAGTCAGCATGGATCGCCGCCGATTGTTCTTATATTTACTTTTGAACGTTTTTATTTCAGCCTGTGTGACGGGCGCGATCTTGTTCTGGTATGACCGTAACTATCGCGCCACATTAGCTCCTGTACCTGCGGTGGTTGCACCCGTGGGAGGAGAGTCTGCTGCGCCAGTTGAGATACTCCCGCCGGATGAAGAAGTCCCGATTGAGATTGTCAGCGTGGTTGGCGCAGGAACCCTGGGGGCAGAGGTTGTTGTAGTGCGCTACAATGGGGAAGGGGAGCTTGGGTTGGCGAACTGGCAGCTCAAGGATGACAACGGTAACACCTTCACCTTTCCGCAGTTGATCCTGTATACGGACGGAGCCGTCCAGGTTCACACTGCTTCCGGTTCGGACACCGTGGTTGACTTGTATATGGGTCTGCGTGACCCCATCTGGGAATCGGGTGAAGTGGCAAAATTATTTGATCCGCAAGACAATTTGCGTGCAAGCTATCGTGTACCTTGATATTCGGTGGTTGAGTAGCTCCAAGCAACCTGTATCTGCGTTGTGGGCAGGTGTAGCGCAGGACGTATCGAAACCGCCGAGAATATTGAAAACTAATACTGAATACAGACTATGACCCAGGCCCTCTACCGAAAATGGCGACCTCACCAATGGGACGAAGTCGTCGGACAGCAGCACATTGTCCAGACGCTGACCAATGCTATCCGCGCAGACCGTGTGGGTCACGCCTACCTGTTCGCCGGGCCGCGCGGCACGGGCAAGACCACCATCGCGCGTCTGATTGCCAAGGCTGTAAATTGCCTCAACGATGACCCCGCTAAACGTCCCTGCAACGAGTGCGATTATTGCAAGGCCGTTAATGAGAATCGTTTCCTTGACCTGATCGAGATCGATGCTGCCTCCAACACCAGCGTAGACGATGTACGTGACCTGCGCGACAAAATCAATTTCTCCCCTTCGCAAGGCAAATTCAAGATATATATCATTGACGAAGTACACATGCTCTCCACCGCGGCCTTTAATGCGCTGCTCAAAACACTTGAAGAGCCGCCCCCGCACGCAATCTTCGTGCTTGCTACTACAGAAATTCACAAAATCCCGGCCACCGTGCTGTCGCGCTGTCAGCGGCATGAGTTCCGGCGCGTGGCAGTGGACGAAATTATCGGCCAACTCAAACGCATTGCCAAAGAAGAAAAGATCAAAGCAGACGACGATGCGCTGACGTTGATTGCGCGCCAGTCTGCGGGTGGGATGCGCGATGCAATTTCCCTGCTGGACCAACTCTCCTCGACCGGACAAAAAATTGACCTGCCCCTCACGCAGACGGTGCTTGGCACAGCCGCTTCTCAAACTGTACTGGACCTGATCACATCCATCTCGGATGGTCAGCCTGCCCCCGCTATGGACGCCATCCACCGCGCCCTTGATGCCGGCGCCGACCCACGCTCGCTGGCCCGTCAGATTGTAGACTACCTGCGCGGACTGATGCTGATCCAGATGGGCAACAGCGACCAGGTCGAAGTGACTAAAGATGTTAAAAAGACGATGGCCGAGCATGCCAGCGCATTTTCCACGCAGGATGTGTTACGTATGATGAAAGCTTTCAACACTGCCGCGGTAGATACGCGCGGCGGCTGGCAGCCCAGTCTCAGTTTGGAACTTGCCGTAGCTGAAGTGTTGGAAGCGCCTAGCGATACACCGGTAGTCACAGTGTCCAAGCATGAGAAGCAAGAAACGAAGCCAGTAGAAGCCAAGATAACCAAAGCCCCGGCGCAGAAAACCGAACCGGAGAAAAAGCCCGCCAAAAGCGTCGAAAGGGCCGAGCCCAAGTTGAAAACTGAATCTCCCGCCATTGGCCTTGCAGAAATCGCAAATGCCTGGCGTGACATTCGTTCCGTCATCAAGCCTGACCATCCCGGCATTGAAGCGTTACTCAATTCCTGCAAACCGCTGGAAGTGCGGGGCAGCGAACTCTATTTAGGTTTTCAATCGGATACAGTCCGTGCTTTGATGGACATGAAAGAGAAAATTGACGTTGCGCAAACAGCGATCAAAGATGTGCTGGGTGTGGATTTATCCATAAAGTGTGTCGTCACTAACGCCAAAGGCCAACTCCCCCCGGATGTCAACCCGGACGGTATGGTCGCAACCGCCATCCAAAATGGTGGCGAGATTGTGGATGTGCAAGATTAACTTCGCGTTGAGCGGAGCGAGTGAAACGAGCGCAGTCGAAATGAGAAAGGTTTTGTAGGAGTATTCTATGGCAAAAGGATTCAACCGTCCTCCCGGTGGTGGAGGCAAACAACAGGGCATGATGGCCCAACTGCAACGCATGCAGCAGCAATTGGCCGAAGCGCAAGAAGCGCTGGCTGATGAGACCGTCACTGCCACGGCTGGTGGCGGCGCGATAAAAGTGACCATGACTGGCGATCAGAAATGTCGCGCAGTGGTCATTGATCCTGCCCTGCTCGAAGACGCCGATGCTGAAATGCTGCAAGACTTGGTGCTTTCAGCCGTTAACTTAGCGCTTGACGAGTCGCGCGAACTGGCTGCTGAGAAAATGGGTCCGCTGGCTGGTGGTCTCCCATTCTAGGAATGCCAGAATTAGAACCACTACAGTTGCTTTTAAAAGATAGTCTGGGATTACAGGATTTGCAAGCTTTTCATAAAGTGTTAGATAACGAAAAGCATTTTGACCAGGATGTTTTTAGAAACATTGCCTATCTGTCTGGAGAGGTGGGCGAATTAGTCTCTGCTATCCGCGGTCTTTGCAAGGCGAAAGATGCATCAGATGAAGCGGATGCCCGTATCCATGTTGGTGAAGAACTGGCAGATTGTTTGGCTTATATTGTGAAATTGGCTAATTATACGGATGTGGATTTGCACGAGGCTTATTTTAACAAAATGCAGAGGAATACCAACCGAGAGTGGCATAAGGCAATTAAATGATACTTCCCGAACCCATCCAAAAACTCATCAATGCCTTCGAGCGATTGCCGGGCATTGGGCCCAAATCTGCTTCACGGCTGGCCTTCTTCCTCCTGCGCGCTGATGTCTCCTATTCGGACGATTTGGCCGAAGCGCTGACCGGGCTGAAAGACAAAGTCTCTTTTTGCGAAGAGTGTTTCAATATCACCATGGCTGGGCGCGAGCGCTGCGAAGTTTGCGAATCACCCAAGCGGGATGAGGCGGTTATCTGTGTTGTTGAAGAAGCCCTGGATGTTTTGGCTCTGGAGCGCACGGGTGGTTATTTTGGCAGATACCATGTTTTGCACGGCGTATTATCTCCCATTGAAGGCATTGGCCCTGATGACATTAAGATCCGTCCCTTAGTTGAACGCATAGCACACGGAAACGTGAAAGAGATCATCCTGGCGACCAATCCCAGCATGGAAGGCGATACCACGGCCTTGTATATCCAGCAACAATTGGAATCCTACGATATAAGAGTGACGCGCCTGGCACGTGGTTTGCCAGTCGGCGGCGACCTGGAATATGCCGATCAGAATACCTTGCTTCGGGCATTGGCCGGGCGGCAAGATATGGATTAACCCGTAGGGGCAGGTCTCAGACCTGCCCCTACACAATTAACCACACCCATGAAAATCACAATCCTAACCTATGGCTCTCGTGGCGATGTACAGCCCTTTCTTGCTCTCGCGGTTGGTTTGCAAAAATCCGGACATCAGGTCAAAATAGCTGCGCCACACCGTTTTGAATCCTTTATAAGCGCGTATGGGGTAACCAGCGTGCCGTTGGCAGGCGATCCAGAAATCATTAGCGAGCGTCTCAATGATGCGGGAGTAAATCCTATTAGTATGATGCTTGCTATCAGCGATTATGTTTTCTCAATCGGTGACCTGGTTATATGTCAAGCCTTCACTGCCTGTGATGACGCTGACTTGATTATCCATTCCTTCTTATTTACTACTGGTGGTCACTCGCTAGCGTGCAAACTGGGCATTCCTGATATCTCGGTGCAAACCTTTCCGGTCTTTGCTCCCACGCGTGCTATTCCGCCCGTGACCATGCCTAACATGCTGCCTGGTCTGCTCAGCTATTTCTTTCATTGGCTTATCATGCAGGTTTTCTGGCATGGTGGCAACTTTGGATTTAGACAATTACGAAGGAACCTCCCCAAGACCTTTGATTTGGATCTGTATTGGCCTTTCACCTTGGACGAAACCCGCATCATAACTCCGCTTGTGCTTGCTTGCAGTCCAACAATCATTCCTCGCCCTGACGATTGGTCCTCGCCTCATCTCCACATCCCAGGCTACTTCTTCCTCGACACTCCTGATATTTTTCATCCATCCTCCGCACTGACAAATTTCCTGACTGCTGGAGCGCCGCCAGTTTGCGTGACCTTTGGCTCTATGATCCACCGCGATGCTGACCGCATTTATCGCACTGTGCTTGATGCCCTAGAGAGAACCGACAACCGTGCTATTATTCTGAGTGGTTGGAGCAATTTGCAAAGTCTTTCCCTGCCCAAAAATGTTCTGGTAATGGATGCTGTTCCACACGATTGGCTGCTGCCGCGTTGTAAAACGGTCATCCATCATGGCGGTGCTGGCACAACTGCTGCTAGCCTCCGTTCTGGAATACCGAATCTTGTGGTATCATACGCCGCCGACCAACCCTTCTGGGGAGCGCGTGTACATGCGATAGGCGCGGGTCCGCAGCCCATCGCTGTGAAAGAATTGACGGCAAAAAAACTCGTGGCAGCGTTGGTTGAGGCGGATGGAGGTGTACTTCGAAACAGGGCACAAGCTGTGGGTAGAAAGATTCGCGCGGAGGAAGGAGTAGGGGGTGCCGTCAAAATTATCGAGGAACATGCCGCAAAAGGGCAAGGATTGCCCCAATCCGCAATATTTTAAGGTTGAATTGTCTGACAAGTACAAGATTCTCCTTGACAAAGTCGGACAAACGCGTATAATCAATCTTTGCCAGTACATTCAAACAGATCTCGTCCCCTAAGGCAGATCATTGACAACTGAGTAAACGTCTCACGTCAGAGACACAAGCCTGTAGGTTTTGCAGTCTGACGAACCGATGTTGAAATAAAACATCGGTGTTTTTTGTCTGTCCAAGTCTTGACAGGCTGAAGCAATGCGAGTAAAATCCTGCGCGCTTCAAAAACAGAACCTTGACAATTGAAAAGTGATAGGAAGCAACAACTTCCGTCAATCCAGTGAAACTTCGT
>WOR8_10008531_pt1 | contig 13152 bp, 13 predicted proteins | sample DeeMarSeWOR38_10_FD_19890 | JGI IMG/M metagenome (IMG submission 19890) | reverse complement strand
GGAGTCCTGCAGCGCCTCCCTTTGCAGCTTCGACATGGTCTCTATCCCGTGAAAGGAGGCGTGTGAAGGTATAACTGTGTTACTGTCAGACCGTGTCCAGCACATCTACGGCTGCAGCTGCCTCCCTGCAAAGGCTGGGTAGCCCAAGCTCTTCCTCCAGCCGGCTGATGACCTCGATCTTGGATCGTGTTGCCGGGTTGGGGGGTACGGCGATGCAGCCCTCAACCTTCCGGGCGGTGACATCATAAGTGCCCACCTTATGAGCAATGTCCTCTATCTCGACCTTGTCTAGCCCGATCAGCGGACGTAAGACTGGGATGGAGACAGCGTCGTCCAGAACGAAGAGGTTCGCCATGGTCTGGCTCGCCACCTGGCCAAGACTCTCTCCAGTCACCACTGCCTTGAGGCCGTTGTCATTCGCGTACGCCTCCGCTATCCTGTACATGGAGCGTTTACACATTATGCAGGTGTACCGGGGCTCTGGAGACTCGAGTATCCGCGTCATCACCGGCCCCATTGGAGCTGAGAACAGCTTGAAGCCGTCCACAGGGACGTACTCTGCTACGACCCTGAACGACCGTTTAACCCGCTCGATGTAGCTCGGCCCTACATGAGGCGTCTGGTCCATGAACAAGGGCTGCACGTTCAGGCCGCGCTTCATCATGATCCAAGCCGCCACGGGGCTATCGATGCCTCCGCTGAATAACGCGGTGACCTTCCCCTGTGAGCCGTAAGGCAGGCCCTTGACGCCTGGGATCATAGACGAGTACACGTAGGCGGCGTTGTCTCGAACCTCAGCGTAGAGAGTGACGTCAGGCTCGTCCAAGTTGACATAGACCCTGAACTCCAGCGTCTCTAGTACGCGTGAGCCGGCCTCCACGGCTATCTCCCTGCTTCCGTAAGGGTGACTGCCCACCACCTTAGGCCGTACAGCGAAGCCATCGCCTTCGCCTAGTGCCCGCTTGGACTCTTCCACTATGGCTTCGACCACCGACTCAAAGTCGGTCTCGACCTCAGTAGAGGGCATAGCGTGCACGACGCCGAAAACCTTGGCTACAACGTCGGCAGCTTCCCCGGGGACGCCTTCCACGTATATCCGCCCGAATTTACGTGCGACTTCGGCGTCTGGATACCCGGCTCTTTTGAGCTGGTGCTTGATATGGCCCGCGAGCTGCTTTTCCAGCTGGTTGCGTACGTACCTCCCCTTTAGGGCTATCTCGCTGTACGAGACGAGGATCGTCAAGTCGGAGAATAACCTCGTTTGGGCGCTCTTAAGGTGTAGGGTTTATATCGGATACCGTTTTCTCATCTCATGAAATAAAATGTCGTTTTGGGATGAGTGGTTCAAACGGTTCGGCAGGAGGTCCAGCATCTTCGGCGACATCGACAGGTTGATCGAGGAGATGGAGAAGGAGATGGCCGAGGCGTTCAAGGAGATGGAGAACACGGTGCCCGAGGACATGTACCGGGAGCGCCGGCTACCCGACGGCTCGGTACGCCGCGAGTACGGGCCCTTCGTCTACGGATACAGCGTTAAGATCGGCCCCGACGGCAAGCCCACCATACGGGAGTTCGGCAACATGAAGCCCGGGCTCACCGGCGAGGGCGGGCCTCCACTGAATCTTACGGAGCGCAGGGAGCCCCTGGTGGATGTCATAGAGGACGGCGACGCCGTGAAGGTACTCGCGGAGCTTCCAGGCGTCGAGAAGAGGGACATAAGGCTCAAAGCAACAGACCACAGCCTAACCATAAACGTCGACAACCCCACGAGGAAGTACTATAAGGAGCTGGAGTTCCCCGAAGAGGTGGACGAGAAGTCCGCCAAGTCGACCTACACAAATGGCGTTCTGGAGATCGTGTTCAGGAAGAGGCATAGGGACGACGAGGGCACCGAGATCAGGATAGAGTAACCCCGTTTTCGATACAGTAAAAAGCGGGGTCCCCGTCTGGTTTCATGGCCGATGATGTGAAGGCATTAGATTGAACCGTGATGAATCAGAGTTACACTGAGGCCAACCATATATTATAAATGGACTTGGATTAGCCCCCTAAGGGCAGGCTGACCCACCGCCTCTCCCTGTCTGAAAGCTCCACGGCGTTAATTATTTCCTGGACGCGGGCGCTCTGAGCGAAGTTGCCCTGGTTAACCTCTCCGCCGCCCACGATCTCCTTCATGAAGTCATGAACGAGGTTCGTGTAGAACAGGCTCGGCCACGGCTCCCCCTTGACGTAGCCAGGAGGGAAGAACCGCATAGGTATCTCAACTGGTACGAACTCGACAGCGTCGGGCTTGGCGCTGTGTAGCGTCTGGCACTCCCCAAACTCCTCAACGAGACGACAGATTAGAGCGCCCTCGGAGCCGTACGCCCTGGCCTCCAAGCCGGGGTAGTTACCGACGGTCACGTAGCTAGACTGGATGCTACATATGGCGCCGTTGGCGTACTCGCCGACGTATATGTCTCCGTCGTCGATGTTGGTCCGAACCCGGAACCCGTCAATGTCGGTCCTGTACGGGACGAAGTTCTTGAGCAGACCCACCACCCGGGTAAGCTCGCTGCCCATGAACCAGAGGCTCAGATCGATGATGGGCGCACCGTACCCCTCCAGAGACGAGACCTTTATCTCCTCAACCTCCGTGGGTGGGATGAGATCCCTCTTCGTCACAGGCTCAACGGGGCTGATGAACTGACTGTTCTGCTCGAACCCGTTGAAGATGTAGGGCTCGCCGATGAACCCCTCACTGATGAGCTCATACATGTACATCATGGCAGGCGCGTACCTGAAGGTCAGACCCACCTTGGTCTTCAACCCCTTACCCATGGCGAGCTCATGGGCCTTCCACGTGTCACGGAAGTCGTGAGCCACCGGCTTCTCGCACAGACAGTGTTTCCCGGCCTCCAGGGCCGCGAACACCAGCCTCTCATGATTGTCGGGGTCATCCGGGCTGGCTCTGGTGCAGACATCGACGACATCGATGTCGCCCATCTCCATGATCTCTCTGTAGTCTTCGTAGACATCCGGGACACCGAACTTCTTCGCCGTGGCCTCGGCAAGCCCTCGCTTAAGATCACATATCGCGACGACCTCGCCTAAGGGGGATCTGGCGAAGCCGGGAAGATGCGCGCTGTTCGCCCACCTTCCGGCGCCAATGACGCCCACCCTCAACTTGTCAGTCAATAAGTATCCTCCTATTAACTCAATGCGGCCACAACATAAGTCATGGCGCCTCCCTCAACCACTGCAAGTCTAGGTCTGAGGAGGAGCAGCGCCGTCTCATGGAAAGGAGCCACGAACTCCTCATATGTGAACATGGTCGCGGGGTCGACGAGACGCCCCAGCAGCGTCCCATGTTTCACCACGGTGCCAACCGAGTTCTCGTCCAGTGCGGGGACGAAGACGCCGCCTCTGGAGGGCCTCAAGATACGCGAAGGCCCCACCAATATGGACTCTTTCTCGTATGATGCCACACTGTTAAACATCCCTGCCTCGCCTAGGGCGTTCTTGAGGCCGTCGCCGATTCGCTGTGCCCACAAGCCCTCGTTCACGCATCTGCCCCCCATCTCCACCGAGGTCACCTTTGACCCAAGGTTCGAGGCGTAGTCAGTGAGGGTGCCCTTCCTCATGGGGGACTCTAACAGGAAAGGAGGGTTAAACGCCTCGGCTAAGACCTCCGAACCCGGGAAAACGAACGCGAACGAGTTCACACACCAGCTTCCTCCCCCGTGGAGGTCTATCACGTAATCCGCGTCTTCCAACGAGTGGGACGTTATCGTGGCGGCGAGCCGCTGCGTGTATGAGCCAGAACTGTCACCTGGGAACACCCGGTTCAGGTCAAGGCTGTCCAGCGGAGCCACCCTGGAGTCGGCCTCCATGGCGAGCGGGTTTGCGGCAGGGATTATCTTGATGGAGCCAGCCAGCTCATCCACGTCTGTGCTGGACAGGAACCTGTGGATCGCCCAAGCGCCCCAAGGCCCCTCATCGCCGTGCACACCTGCTAAGATCGTTGCGCGAGGCTCTCCACGGTTTATTGAACCCACCACAAGGCTGGCGCTGCCTTCAGCGGCGCGTCCAGGAAGGTCCAGCCTCTCCCATTCTATGTTTTCTGATAGTCTCGACACGGTAAACACTGGTCGATTCGAGCATAAACGTGTTACACTCGCAGGGTTCAAGGGTAGGTGAACTCGCCGTAAGGTGAACGGATCACTAGGCTGTTCCTCTCTCTTGACTGCTCGCATCGGCCGACAACGACGCAGCCCACTCCGTACCTCTCAGAGACTGAAATCACGTCATTAACGGCATCTGGGCTTACCATAAACTCGTAGCCGACGCCCATGTTGAAGTCCTGGTACATCTCACGCCACTCTACACCGCCCTCTCTCTGTATGAGCCTGAAGACGGGGTCAGGCTCGGGCAGCCCGTCCTTCACGTACCTGACTCCTCTGCCGAGGCGTATGCACTTGGTTTGGCCGCCGCCGGTGTTGTGGACCATCCCGTGGACGCTCATACCCACCTCGTCCAGCACCGCCTTGGCGATGGGCGCGTAGAGCCGTGTGGGGCTTAGGAGGGCCTCCCCCACAGTCATCCCCAGCTCGTCCAAGTAGTCATCATGACTGTACCTGCCCCTGTACCTGCCCCTAGAGGGGTGGCTTATTTCGGGATACTTCTTCACGTACTCTGGCTTCATGAGGGTGGTCCGGGCAAGGGTGTGGCCGTTGCTCATGATGCCGCTGTTCTGCCCCTCCTCGTATCTCACCGCGCCCCCGCTCCGGAGGCCGATTATCACGTCCCCCGGCTCTATGCTGTCGCCTGTGATGAACTCGCCGAGCCTGGCGCGGCCGAAGATGGTTACGCAGACGTCCACGGTCCTGAGGAGGTCTGGGAGGTCGGCGGTCTCACCGCCTGCGAACATCAACCCGATGCCCTCGGCCTTCAGGGCGTCGAGGCAATCAGCGAAACCCTCAGCCAAGGCTGATAAGAGATGGAGCCTGTCGATATCCAAGGTGTTGAAGGCCACATAGTCTACAAAGTTGACTGGCGTGGCTCCAACGCAGAGTAGGTCGTTCAGGTTCATGGCCAGCGCGTCCTGGGCCAGCCCCCTGAACCAGCCGGGGTCACCGGTCTCCTTGTATTGAAGGTACGCCTGGATGGGCTTGCTCCCGGCCGAGTCCGTGTGCGTCACCAGCCCCGTCTCCGGGTCATCCGGGTCCCTCTGGACCACGCAGAAGGCGCCCGGGAAAAGGTTCTCTACCGAGTCCTTGAACCGATCGATGCCCGGCTTCCTAACGTCCACACCTAAGTCTCTGTACCTCGACATGGCTCCACCCGATATAGGTATGTGGGGTCTAAACGGTTTTTAGCTGTTCTCCTCGCCCAAGATGGATTCAAGCTTCGCCTGGTCCACTATATAGATCTGTGTGTACGACACCTCCTCCAACGGTTCGAAAAGGCCGGGATAATGTTTCTGAACAGCCTCCAAGACCGGCTCGCCCCTAAAGTCCGTTTTGAGCCAGATGGTTACGTCGTTCTGCCTCAGCCACTCGGCGTACGCCAGCGGTTCATCCATACCGTAGTAGTGTGGTGAGTAGTGGTTCCCAAGGAGGGCTCTGGGCTCAACGCCCCACCTGTGCACGAGTCTGTAGTTGATGGCTGGGTAGTCGCACACTATGGTTCCTCCGTCGTAGAACCCATTTACTATGTCGGCGGAGATGAACGCCTCCTCCGCGTAAGCCTTGTAGCCATTGTACATCGGTAGGAACCAGAGGTAGGAAAGGAGGAAGAGGGTGGCCACGACATGTTCCGGCCTTACCCTTAGCTCGAAGAGAGGCTTCTCCAATAATGTATGAGAAAAATGCACCATTACGGGCAGCCCGAGTGCCGCCAACGGGTTCACCATCCTAAGCATGATCAGGAGGCTGCTCTGGTCCGATCCCAGATACGTGATGAATATGGGGGTAAGCACCACAGCGGAGGCAAGTAAGTAAAGCTGAGGCTGGTACCTGATCCATTTCCTCCGCGCCATCCGGGGCACCATGTAGATAGCCGTCGCCCCCAGCGACAGTATGACTACTCCCGTGGGCTTCCGCGGCCACACGCTGAGCTTCCACGTTATCCATCTTACCATGAGCCCCAGGAACGTCTTACCCTGGTTGCCGGGCTCCCACCCCCCGAAGACGTTGTAGAGGCTCATGTAAAGCGGGTACAGCGGGTTCCCCGTCTGGGTGTACAGGTGGAAACCGAAAGCCGTCATGACGAGCAGCCAGCCGAATACGTAGGGCAGGCTCTCCGTGTAGAGCCGCTCACGCAGACAGTAGCCTAGCAACACGATGAAGCCGACTGCCATGAGCTCTGTTCGACTGTGCCCAGCCAACGCCAACGCAACCCCCGACCATAAAGGGTTCTCCCTGATCGTGAGAAGCGACGCTAAGAGAAACGTCAGTGCAAGCGTGTCCTGCATGGCCACCGCGTCGAACACGGCCGCCACCGGGAACACTGCGAAAAGCATGCCCGAGACCATGCCCGTCCGCTCAGAGTAGAACCTTTTCCCTATCATATAGATTAGAACCGAGTTCAGTCCCCCGAGGAGGGTGTTGAAGACCCTGTAGGGAAGAATTGAAGATGACCCTAGGCTCTCCATTAACGCGGACTGGACTAAGTGGGGCACCATGCCCCAGAAGTACTCGCATCCGTTCAAGTCCCATAGCCGCCAATCGCCGAACCCTATCTTGAGGCTCAGGTAGCTTATCTGCCAGTGGTGGTAGCTGTCCCAGTTCCAGTCCAAGGGGATGTACAGCCAGACCAGCAGCCGGGCAGCTAGAGCGGCGACGAAAATTATTAGGCTGGTTTTGCCCTCAACGAGCTCCTCTAGGCTGTGGGTGCCCCCCATCCATCTTTTAGATATTGTTGATGGTTAAATAAGTGTCGGGTGGGCTAGAGGAGGCTCTCCAGCCCTGGATCCGTCTTCTGCAGTTCCCTGCACTGCTCCATGGTCTCGAAGGCCCGCCTGATGTGAGGTATAGTTATGCTACCGCCTACGACGAGAGCCACGTTAAGGGCGTCGTGAATCTCCTCGTCCGTGAAGCCCAGCTGTACACACCGAACGACGTGGTAGGTGACACAGTCGTCGCACCGAAGCACCATGCTCGTGGCGAGACCAAGAAGCTCCAGAGTCTTCTCGTCAAGGTTATTTGGCTCGTAAGCGCGGCTGTCCAGCGCCCAGAAACGCTTCAGGCCTAGATGGCCGCAGCCCAGAATAGCCTCGTTCATCCTGTGCCTGAACTCGTTGAACTTCTCCAGATCCTTCATAAGTAAATTTGTCTCATCTCGACGCTATAAGGTGTGGCTTCCCAGAGGAGGAATTTTATTCGGGAGCGACTATGATGGGGCGATGACGCGGATAAGTGAAGGCGACGAAGTGATCCTCTACCTAGACGCCAAGCGAACCTACAAGGTGAAGGTGGAGGAAGGCAAACAGTTCCACACCCACAGGGGGTTCATCGAGCTGAGCAGCCTAGTGGGTAAGCCCTATGGGATGGTGGTCACCAGCAGCCTGAGCGTCTCCTTCTACGCGTTGAAGCCCCTCGTCAGAGACAGGGTCCTCAAGACAGACCGCCGGACTCAGGTTCTTTACCCCAAGGACATCGGATATATCCTCTTCCAGTTGGGCCTCGGCTCAGACTGCAGAGTCCTTGAGGCGGGGACTGGCAGCGGCGCCCTTACTATGGCCCTCGCCGATTCCGTTCGCCCCGGAGGGAGAGTTATCACCTACGAGATCGTGGAGTGCCACATGGAGACCGCTCGCGGCAACATCGAGCGGTCGGGACTCATGCCCTACGTGGAAATAAGGCTGGGAGACGTCACAAGGGGCATCCCTGAGACGGACCTGGACGCCGTGGTACTGGACATGGCGACGCCGTGGCTGGTAGTGCCACACGCCTGGGAGGCGCTGGCCGGGAGCGGTGTCTTCCTCTCGTTCAGTCCCACCATCGAACAGGTGATGAAGACGGTGGAGGCGTTGAAGGCCCACCCGTTCATAGAAATAGAAACCGTGGAGCTACTGCTGAGGAAAATCACGGTAGCCCCAGACAAGACCCGACCCCAGACGGTCATGATCGGGCACAGCGGCTACCTCACCACGGCGCGAAAGGTCTTAACGCTCATGGGCTAGGTTTTTCAACCCAAAACCGACAGTTACCCCATGAAACTGGTCAAGCCTAGCAGGTTAAGGAAAGGCGACACCATCCGCCTCGTGGCCCCAGCCAGCAGCATAGAATCCCTCGACAAGAAAGACGTAGACCGAGGCAACATAATCTAGAGAAACTGGGCTTCGAGGTGGAGCTAAGCCCCGAGGCGTTGACTACGTGGAGGGGCGCCGCCAGACCAGTTAAGGAGAGGGCCCGTGTCCTGATGGACGGCTTCACGGACCCCGACGTGGATGGCTTGATGTGCGTCTGGGGAGGTTGCTGCTGTTGGCAAACACCGAGTATTAGCCCGAGATGAGTGGAGCCATACTGTTCATTGAGTCGGATGAGGAGAATGGGCCGCCGAATAAGATAATTTGTCAGTTCAGGTAGCTGAGGCACCTCGGGGTCTTTGACAAGATCGAGGCGCTCCTAGTAGGCCGTGTCACAGGGTGCGTCGGGTTGGAGGGCGACTTGTCTCTGCCTCTCATCGTCGAGGAGGTACTAGAAGGCGTGGAGGTCCCTGTCGTCGCAGGGCTTGATTTCGGACACACGAACCCAATCATGACTCTCCCCGTGGGAGTAGAGGCGTAGATTGACACAGAAAAATGTGCTTTATCGTTATTAGATCGAGGAGTACGTTAGATTATGGATTATTTTTCCACTTGTTTTTATAATTTTTTTAATGGGTTTACTGGCGGGTTTAACTAGGGCTGGCTAGTGGGCGCTGGGCTCCCGAGGAACAGTAAGGCTCTCCCGCGAAGAATTAATATGGGCTACCGGAGCGGGACGCCCCAACGGCAACAAGGGACGACGGCTGACCGCTAGCCAAGCTCCACACTCCGATTAAACATCTTTTGATCCTGACAGACATATAAAACCTCTCAGCCAGCTAGCTTGCTTTATATACATTAAACTCCTATTGAGGAAGCCGTATAATTTTATCCAGTTGAATCAATATACAGGAACTGCGCTCACGCGTAGACACCACTTCCGCTTTGTTACACAGATGCATTAACTTTCGGCGATGCAACTCGTTTTACTCTTATACAGTTACACGCCCGTATCAAAATACGTTTCACGGTTACACGTTTAGGGCAAACGTATTAAAACCCCTTGAAAGCAAGGCTTCAGCCCCTGAGGATAACCCTAAAACAATGTGTAACCCAGTATAGGGCGATACACATGCTAGACGAGAAAGCTCTAGGCATAATGAAGGAGATGATGGAGGCCTTCGGCCCATCAGGTTTCGAGCGGGATGTAAACGCCATAGTCAAAGCCTACATGGAGCCCATAGCGGACGAGATGCTGACCGACAAGCTCGGCACCGTGGCCTTCAGCCTGAAAGGGAAGGGGCCGACCATCCTCGTGGCGGGCCACACAGACGAGGTGGGGTTCATCGTCTCATCGATCACCAAAGAGGGGTACCTTACCTTCAACCCGCTCGGTGGCTGGTGGGATCAAGTTCTTCTGGCCCAGCGCGTCGTGGTGCGGGGGAGCAAAGGCGATGTCCACGGGGTAATCGCCTCCAAGCCTCCCCACATCCTGCCGCCGGACGAGCGTAAGAAGCTGGTCGAGAAGAAGGACATGTACATAGACATTGGCGCATCCTCGGAAGAGGAGGCAGAGGCGGCGGGAATAAAGGTAGGCGATCCCGCTGTGCCGTGGAGCCCGTTCAGCCTCATACAGGACGACAAGGTGGCCATGGCCAAGGCGTTCGACGATAGGATAGGCGCCTTCGTGGCCATGGAGGTCATGAGGCGGATCAAGGAGCAGGTCATCCCACACCCCAACACCGTGGTCGGTGCCGCCACGGTCCAGGAGGAGGTGGGTCTACGCGGAGCTCAGACAATAGCCCACAAAGTTGACCCGGATGTAGCCATCGTCCTAGAGGTGGACATCGCGGGGGATGTCCCCGGCATCAAGCCCCAGGAGGCCCAGACCAGGATGGGAATGGGCCCAGGGCTCATCACCTACGACAGGAGCATGATCCCCAACCAGCCGTTCAAGGAATTCGTCATAGAGACGGCGAAGCAGGCCCAGATCCCGCTGCAGCTGAGCCAGATGGCAGGCGGAGGCACCGATGCAGGCCGCATCCACATGAACAGGGCGGGCTGCCCCACCGTAGTGCTCACGGTGCCCACGAGGCACATACACAGCCACGTCGGCCTCCTCAGCCTGAAGGACACCGAGAACGCCGTGAGGCTGGTGACGGAACTAATCAAGCGACTCGACGAGAAGACAGTTGAGAGCTTCACCGCCCTCTAGGGTGCCTTGAGGGTGCGGCCTCTCCTCAAATGGGCTGGCGGGAAGCGTAGCCTAGTGGAGAGGATACTGAGTCTTTTCCCGAACGACTATGTCGACCGTTCCTACCATGAGCCCTTCATGGGTGGAGGCGCAGTGTTCTTCAGACTGGAACCTATAAGGGGTAGCGTCAACGACATCAACCCGCGTCTTATGAACTTCTACGGGGTAGTCAGAGACTGCCCGGAGGAGCTCATCGAGGTAGCCAGCGTCTATAGGTACGACAAGGCAGAGTATTACCGGCTCAGGAACAGGTTTAATACCCGCCCAGCGGACCCCGTCGAGGACGCCGCTCTGCTCCTCTACCTTAACAAGACGGGGTACAACGGCCTCTACAGGGTGAACTCCAAGGGCGAGTTCAACGTGCCTTTCGGCAGGTACAAAAACCCCACCGTCGTCCACCCTGATCGCATCATGAAAGCGGGCAGGCTTCTTCAAGACGTGGATATCCGCTGCGGGGACTTCCTTTACCTCCTGGAGATGGTTGAGGCCGGCGACCTATGCTACCTGGACCCCCCATACATGCCGGTCAGCAGTACGGCTCACTTCACCGGCTACTCTGAGGAGGGGTTCACTGAGGAGGACCAACGGCGGCTCAGGGATACGTGTGTAGAGCTGGACTCCCGAGGCGTTGTCTTCGTCCAGAGCAACTCGGACACCGAGCTCGTGAGGAGCCTCTACACGGGCACCGGGTTCGAGCTGGTCTCACTGAGGACGCTAAGGATGATAAGCAGCAAGGTAGCCAGCAGGTACAAGGGCTATGATCTGTTGATCACTAACTCTCGGGCTTCTTGACGTCGATGTACTTGATCCAGTCGATCTTTATCATGGCGTAGACTATGATGGCCAGCAGCAGCGTGGACGCGAGTCCTCCCACGACGCCGCTGGACGCGAAGATGTCCCTGATAAAGGCGTAGCTGTACCGGCCCGCGTAGGCCACTGCGACGCACATTATGGTCTTTCCGAGGAACATGGCGATCATCGCCTTCTTCAGGTTGTAGCGGAGCATCCCGAGGGGGATGAGTATCAGGTCATCGGGAAGCGGTAGTACCGCGAAGACGAAGATTACCGCCATCCCGTACTTTTGAACAAGGAGCTTGGCGGATTCGAGGCGCTCACCGTACCTTTCGTCTATGATCCTGCGACCGCCGCGGCCTATGAGGTAGGCGGAGAACTCTCCGACAGTTGAGCCCAATCCGCAGACCAGGCCCAAAATCAGCGGGTTCAGGGTGGCTCCGAAGGCGTAGATTGTGAGGACGAAGGGTACAGGGAAGAAGATGGTGAAGTTGCCGAAGATGCTGATGAGAAACGCGCCGGCGTACCCATAGGTCGCCACCAGGTTCCCCATCCACGCCCAGATGTCAGCCAATGGGTCCACCCAATAATCTACCCCTGTGCCGTGTGACTGTTAAAGATTATCAGTGACGTCGCTGCCTCATACATTGAGTTCCATGATAGAGGTGAAGACCGTCAAGGAGGGCTTCGAAGACGTGTTCAGGGTGTGCAGCCCTGACGCGAAGCCGGGGTCGAAGCTCATGGAAGGTAGGCGGCTGAGGAAGAGGTGGCTGAAGGAAACACTCATCGAACATGGTCCATTCACGAAGGTGGCCTATATCGACGGTGAGCCTGTGTCCCAGATAATGTACTACCCCGAGAAGGCTCTTCCCTATCTCGCTGGCGCCCGCGACGGCGTATTACGAATAGAGTGCGTCTACTCCCGCGTACCGGGTAAGGGCGCGGGCTCGAGCCTCCTCGCTGACCTTTTAAAGGAAGCAGGAGAGGGGATCGAGAGCCTTCGGGGAGAGCCGTGCCGTTTCATCGTCACAGAGCCTTTCGCTACCGGCGAGGGCCTCGACCTGAAGGAGTTCTATGAGAGGAACTGCTTCAAGGAGGGCGACGGCGAGATGTACCTGGAGATACACGGCGGCTACACGCCAAAGGAGAGGACAGGTTACATGCCTCTCCCGGAGGACGAAGGAAAGGCGTTGCTCTTCTACAACGTAAACTGCGAGCACAGCGTCAGCTTCGCTGACAACGTGAAGAAGCTGATCCATGAGATCAAGTCGGGCTACCCTGTCTCGATCATCAACATGTGGACGGCCCCCATGGAGTCGTCAAGAAGGGGAAACGAGTTGATCATCGTAAACCAGAGGCCCATTAAAAGCTACTGGAGAACCCCCGAGTTCAGGCGGGAGGTCCATGAGGCGATAGAGAACCAATAAATGGGTGAGAAGCTCCAACTCCTCCATGGACGCGCAAGCACAGCCATTGAAGGAACATGTTGAATACATCTTCGAGAGGATAGGACACGCGGTTAAAGGCCTGTCGGATGACGAGCTGAGCTGGACGCCGTGCCGGGGCTCCAACACGATTGAGTGGATACTCACCCACATGGCCAGGATCGGCTACGTCCTCATCCCTCAAGCGATACAAGGCACAGTGAAGCCGGGTGGCTGGGACGACGACTACCAAGAACAGCCCCACAGTCTGGATGAGTTGTTGGACGATCTAGAAAAGGCTCACGTGATCATCAGCGAGGCTCTCTCAGAGACATGCGACGAGGAGCTCACGGCGTCGCTGACCATCTGGGGCAGAGAGACAGACAGGAAGAGCCTGCTGTTCCACCTGCTCGCCGAGCTGATCCACCACAACGGTCAGATCGCGATGCTGA
>WOR8_10004732_pt1 | contig 13154 bp, 11 predicted proteins | sample DeeMarSeWOR38_10_FD_19890 | JGI IMG/M metagenome (IMG submission 19890) | reverse complement strand
AGAATTGAAGGATCCCACCATGTGGAGATAGATATAATAATCCGCCGTCATACCAATTCGGCTGACGCCTCTGGTCTGTTCTAAATTAACAAACTCCGAGAGCCATAGAATTTATTGGTAACGTTAAAGGGGATAAAAAAAACTGGGGAGGCTTATAAGGACATTATAGCACGCAAATATTGAGACTGCAAGCCTTCTGACCACGGAATTCCGAACAAATGTCTAAAGACCTGCTAATAATATACCATATAAATTGACATATAGTTCATTGATCGAATCGATTCTTTTGAATATCAATGCGTAAGTCTGATTCAGTATCTCCTACTTCACCAATAGGAATTTTTCCCACATTTTTCCAACCGGCTAATAAAAATCCGACTTAATGTTATTTCAATGGTAAAATATATGTAAGTCAACATTTTGGGTGCTCGGAAGTGAATATTTTCGAGGACAACAGGTTCTCGGACTTACAAATCTACCAATACGCCAAGCTTGACTTACACTATATCTTACGCTATAATCAACACGATTTATCTGGTTGTTAATTCGCGGTAGCGAATGAGGAGGTGCAACGGAAATATATATATATATCCACGATCCAAAAAAACGCTAATTAACACTCACATCAATATACTAATCAGTAAAAGGAGATAAATTGTGAAGAAGAAAGCTCTGCTCATCGTATTGTCAGTGTTCGTGTTGGCCACCGTTTTGACAGCGGCCGTGCCAGCCAAGACAGAACTCGCCCGATTGGAAATCATCAACAAGACTGACCAAAAAGTCATGCTCAGTCTCAGTGGGGAAGGCTACTTTTTCTTCCTGACGGTTGATCCCGGCACAGATAAGACCTTCACTGTTCCGCGTGAGGAATTCGCCCAGAGGACTTGGTCCTGTGACACAAGTGTCACTGGCTTCTTGGACATGGACACCAACGTTCGCTTGGTCTTCACCGCCTGCGGCGAGGACGCACCCAACAAGGGTGAGCCCACCCAAGAGAAAGTGCACATTGACGACTCACCAGGTGAGACCGAATACTGGCGCTACTGGAACTATGAGTAAAATGGTCATGAGCTGTTAGAGCGTTTTGCTCACAGCTGATAGACTTAGTTTTTCGAGAGGCTCTGTCAATTGACAGAGCCTCTTTTTGTATCAATTATTCCTTTTTTTTATTACAATAGCAACATCTGGATTTTCTTAACTTGCACCTAAGGTACATTTCAATATTTTAATAGGCCAATTACCTGCAACATTCCACAGAAATTGTTTTTACCGTTACAAGAAATGATAAGCCAACAGACTTGAAAATTATTATTATTGTTTTCGTGTACTGTTTTACCAATAAACTTGACTCTGATTCTTATGTAAAATATAATCTTGATAATATTCAGTTTAAGTTTTATCCGAACAAAAATGAACTAGTGGATACTCTTGGAGATCAATTGTGAAAAAAAGCGTGCTTGTCATTCTCTTATTAGTCATAATAATTGCCACACTTATATCATCAGCTGCGCCACCTCAGATCATAAAATCTCGTCTTGAAATAAGAAATAAATCACAACAAAGAGTCATGATTAGTCTTCAAGGAGCAGGTCGTTTCTACTATCTGGTCGTCGATCCCGTCCAAGAAAAGATCTTCACAGTTGCTCCTCAGATATACTCCCACACCACTTGGGCGTGCGGTAGGTCAACGAGTGGAACCCTAAATATGAATGACAATGTACGCTTAGTTTTCACGAGATGCGGAGACATTGCTGCCAACAAAGGTGCGCCTACTCAGGAAAAGATTCACATCAATGACTCACCAGGTGAGACTGTTCATTGGCGATACTTTAATTATAGATAATGATTTCATGTGATTAATGCGACATTTGCATTAAACGCGATCAAGTTCCATTGGCTCCCAAGAGGCTCTGAACCTGGTAGAGCCTCAATTTTTTTTAACTCATAACTTTTCACTCAGGACCAGTTGAGAACTTCTTCACCAATATAGTAAAATTTATAATGAAATCATACGAAAGACATATTAGCTATAAATGCTGTATTACTAATGATTTAGAGACTATGAATCCTTGGATGTGGGTTTCTGAGCTGGTATTTACTCTACCAGAAGCCCACATCTTTTAATTAGATGAACACCGCCAAAATATCACGAAAATATTGATTAATGTTAATCAAGAAAATGCGTCGAGTTGCGGATATAGATATGATATCACTTAGCCACCTCGTGATCTTTAACAAATATTTCATGCTGTTTTCAGGGAGGTGAAAAAGAATAAAAATTTTACAAGCACAGCACACCTTCAATCACCCATTCCTATCCAGATTTTTAATGAATAAAGAAGGAGATACATTGTGAATAATAAAATCCTGATATTCTGGTCGTTTATTTTGTTTCTCTCGATGATCACCATCTCAGCTGCACCGGCCTCCACAGAACTTGCCAGGTTGGAAATCAAGAATAGAACCCACCTACCTGTCCATATCGCAATGCGGAAGGCTTCCTATTTCTATTATCTTACCGTTGAACCTTACCAAACAAAGGTTTTCACGGTAGAGAGAGAAACCTATCTCCACACCACCTGGGCATGTGAGCAAGAAACCACCGGAACAATCGATGTTGAAAGTAATCTAAGATTAGTATTCACATCCTGCTACTATAAACTATCACCAAATGCCGGTACTCCCACAATGGAAAAGATTCACCTTAATGATTCACCATTTGGTACTCAGTGGCGATATCAAAACTTCAATGTGATACCGATCTTGAGATTTTTCCTTTTCTTTTAGTTAATCGGAGATGATCGCACAGAAGTGACACTATACAAAAATTATCTGATGAGAAAACTAATTGCCTTTAAGCTCAATAGGTTCTAATTCCAATGACTTATACCTTTGGATAGAAGATCTGCGTCAGAGACAAAAAACAACTGGATCTGCACATCAGTATTCATACACTGGTAAAACTTCTTTTTCCAGGCGCTTTGATGCTATTCATTGAATATCACACCTCTTTGATCATCAAATAATTCTACATTGGTGAAATTTGGTTGCTTAATTAATGTTCAAATGTTTTTCCTATCCTTTTATACGGTATAATCCCTACGCTCTGAATATAGCAGCATTTTGTGTATCAAATTAGTAACATTTTTTGATAAAGTATTATAGCTTAGGTAAATGAAAAACCATGTTAGAAAAGATCGCTGGTATTGAAGAACGTTTTGAAGAGATCAACCGATTGCTCATGGAGGTTGGAAACGACTACCAACGTGCCACCGAGCTCAGCATCGAACGCGCGGAACTTGAACCGATAGTGACTAAATCAAAAAATTATCGTCAGGCTCTAAACGAGTTAGAGGAAGCCAAAATATTACTAGAATCGGATGATCCTGAGTTGAAAGAATTAGCTGATACTGAAGTTGATGAGCTTGAACCTAAAATTAACCGGCTCGAAGAAGAACTCCGTGCAATGTTGTTGCCAAAGGATCCACGAGATAGACGTAATGTTATCATGGAAATTCGAGCAGGCACGGGTGGTGATGAAGCAGCCTTGTTCGCAGCTGATTTATTTCGTATGTATAACCGCTATGCAGAACGACAAGGGTGGGAAGTTGAAATACTCTCAGCCAACGAAATTGGGATTGGAGGTTTCAAGGAAATCGCTTTTCTCATTAAGGGTAAAGGGGCATACTCACGTTTGAAATTTGAATCCGGTGTTCACCGAGTCCAAAGAGTACCGGTGACTGAATCGCAAGGACGCATTCATACATCAGCAGCCACAGTTGCTGTCCTGGCAGAGGTAGATGAGGTTGAAATACATATTCCCGAGGATGATATCCGGATGGACGTGTACAAATCTGCAGGAGCAGGTGGGCAGTCGGTACAGAAGAATGCTACTGCTGTTCGGATTACACACCTGCCAACCAGTATGGTAGTTCAATGCCAGGATGAGCGTTCCCAACTACAGAACCGTCAAAGGGCAATGAGCATCTTACGGGCAAGATTGTACGAAATTGAGGCACAAAAACGCCAACAAGAAATCGATGAGACCCGCCGTTCACAGGTCGGCACTGGAGAACGATCCGAGAAAATCCGCACTTACAACTACCCACAATCCCGTGTCACCGACCATCGCATTAACGTCTCCTCATACAACCTGTCTTCTGTGATGGATGGCGAAATCGACGAATTCATAGACGAATTAGCTACCCGTGATGAAGCTGAACGTTTAGCAACTGTAGGAATCTGAATTATTGGGTCTCCACCCGAAAAATCAAATAATATTTGAATCTCTAATCTGTGCTTGTCAGAAATTTATTACTGGAACTACCTAGGCTTATTTCAGGGAAAAGCGATACATCTGTATTAGATATCCAGGTATTGCTGGCCCATATCATGGGCAAATCACGCACCTGGATATTGGCTCACCCCGATACCCATCTCTCGAAGCAACAAGAAGAACATCTCCAAAAGTCAATAAAACGCTTGGAAAATGGTGAACCTCTTCCTTACATATTAGGACATTGGGAGTTTTATGGATTAGATTTCAAGATCACATCTGATGTCCTGATCCCGAGACCCGAAACCGAGCTGCTCGTTGATCAGGCTTTACGCTGGATAAGGGAACACCCCAGCAGAGGTTGGGCCCTGGATATTGGAACCGGTTCTGGAAGTATAGCGATAGCACTGGCAGTCAACACTCCAAACCTGCTGATCTTAGCTAGTGACATCTCGCTCCCGGCTCTAAAAATCACATATCAAAATGCACATCGGCATAGTGTAACTAAACGAGTGTTCCCAATAGCTGCAAATCTTTTTCCACCTACGGATGAACGCTTCAACCTGATATGTGCGAACTTACCGTACATACCCACAAATAGATTGCTCAAACTAAATATTTACGGAAAAGAACCGAATATTGCGTTAAATGGGGGCGCTGATGGCCTGGATTTCATCATGAAAATCATCCAAACAGCACCCAATTATTTACACGATGGCGGTATCATGCTCCTGGAAATCGATCAATCACAAGGGAATATAATAAAGCAGGAGGCTGAAAAATTTTTTCCAAGCGCCATTGTGAGTGTGTTGCCAGATCTAGCAGGAAAAGAACGCCTAGTTTATATACAGACCTGAAACCAGCATCCAAACTCTAAAATTTTTTCGGCGTGTAATATCCCAATAATTTTACACAACCGATCACCCGGATTATGATTTATATTTCTAAACTATTACCTCAATTTATCTACCCAATCGGTGTTTTGGGCTTACTGATTGTTCTCGCGTTATTATTGCAACAAAAACCCCGTGTCCAACGAGTAATCCTGATTCTCGCAATCTTGATACTATTGATCAGTGGAAATCGCTGGGTTGCCATGGCACTGACACGCTCACTAGAATGGCAATACTTGCCTCTAGAACGAATCCCTGAAGCAGAAGTCATCGTTGTGCTTGGTGGTGGTACAAATCCGGCTGTGTATCCACGCTCTACAGTTGAAATCAACGGTGCTGGTGATCGAGTATTATACGCTGCGGAATTATTCCACATGGGAAAGGCGGACCACCTTCTTCTAAGTGGGGGCAGGATTGATTGGTCATCATCAAATACCACACCTGCTGAAGAGATGGCACTGATTTTAGGGAGGCTTGGTATTCCAGTGGAATCCATGTGGTTAGAATCTGAATCACGCAACACCTTTGAAAATGCCCTATTCGCCAGAGAATTTCTCGCGGAAAAAGACATCAATAAAATTATTCTGGTAACCTCTGCTTCTCACATGCCGCGCTCGGTACAGCTGTTTGAAGAACAGGGTTTCGAAGTCATTCCAGCTCCTACTGATTACGATGTGACACAATCCAATTGGCAGGCACTCAAACAGGCAAGCATCCCTGTCCAGATCATGAACCTGCTACCAAACGTGGAAAATATCAATTCTGTAACTAGTGTCATGAAGGAATATATTGGCATACTCTTCTACAGATTCCGAGGTATGATAATGAATTGACCATGGCTGAAATTTCACTTTTTAGGGATAAGAACATAATCTTAGGCATTACCGGGTCAATCGCTGCTTATAAAGCAGCCGATTTGGCATCAAAACTAACCCAAGCAGGTGCTCAGGTTGATGTAATACTAACAAAAGCAGCGTTGGAGTTCATTACTGCACTTACATTCCAGTCTGTGACGGGTCGTCGTGCGTTTGTAGACGAGGATCTTTGGGGAAAAGAGGGGCATATTCAGCACATCGGCTTAGCAAGAGACGCTGATCTTATGGTTATCGCTCCAGCAACCGCAAACACGATCGCCAAGTTGGCTCTTGGATTGGCGGACAACCTTTTAACGGTGACCGCTTTAGCAGCCCGTTGCCCAATAATGGTTGCTCCAGCGATGGATGGAGGTATGTACACCCATTCATCCACTCAAAGAAATATAAATTCGCTTCAACAGCAATCAACGACTATCGTTGGCCCAGCAGAAGGTCATCTGGCATCCGGATTGTCCGGCATTGGCCGAATGGTGGAACCAATCGAATTGTTCGGGCACATTCGATTGAAGTTAGCTGATGGAGGCTCTCTATCTGGACGAAAAGTTATCGTTACTGCGGGTGGCACCCAAGAATCGATTGACCCAGTCAGAGTCATCACCAACCTCTCCTCTGGAAAACAAGGTTATGCACTTGCGCAGGCAGCATTAGATCGGGGAGCTGATGTCTTTTTGATCTCGGCACTGACATGTCTAACCCCTCCGGTCGGCGTTCATCTCATTCCTGTTACCAATGCCCAGGATATGTTGAATGCGGTAATGGAACATGCTAGCAACACCGACTTACTCCTCATGGCAGCTGCAGTAGCAGATTTCCGTCCTGCTAGATCATCGAGGGATAAGATCAAGAAAAGTGCTTATCCACCACAGGTTGCTATGGAAAAAACAGGGGATATATTAAATGCGATTTCAGATCTGAAGGTCAAACAACAATACCCGAAGATCGTAGTGGGTTTCGCAGCTGAAAGCCAGGATTTGATAACAAACGCTCGAAGAAAGCTGAGAGAGAAAAATCTCGATCTTATCGTAGCAAATGACATAACAGATGAAGACGCGGGGTTCGCGGTAGACACAAATCGCGTAACAATACTTGATGCTGGAGGAGGAGAGGAGGTACTACCATTGATGAGTAAGAGTGAGGTTGCTGAACATATCCTTCAACGGGTTGCTACCTTAGTTATCGATGAATAAACAAAAATTAATTCTTCATATTTGCCCAAGGAAAGGCTGGCTGGAAGCACTGGACGAGGGCAATTATCGTGCACCTTCTTTAGAGATTGAAGGCTTTATCCACTGCTCACGAAGCGATCAACTACTAGAAGTAGCTAATTCTATCTATCGAGATATTCCTGATTTATTACTCCTTTGGATTGATCCAAAAAAAGTAAATGCTGATATAAAGTATGAGCAGGGATCTGAGAGAACGAACCAGAGATATCCGCATATTTACGGACCCTTAAATCTTGATGCAGTACTCGCCATCTCAGATTTTGCACCAGGAACAGACGGTGTTTTTCAAGAAGTCCCGGAATTTGTACGCTACAGGAATATTTGATTTTACAAATCACTGCCTGACGAAGATTGATTTAACACGCATCAAATCGAATCGAAATCCCCCATTTCCTTATAATTTAAGCTTTCCCCTCAATCACTCAAACAGAATACATAAACCTCCCTGGGACCGTGAACCCCTAAGCTCAGGGTCATCTCAATATCTGCAGTCCTGGAGGGGCCACTAATTAGAGTAACCGCTGCGGAGTCCATCAATTCATCTAAATTGAAAACCTGATCCATACCACTGAAAATCGCTCGCGCCTCCAATACAGCAATATGAACCTCAGGTAAAAGAGAAGCAGCTTGTAAACGCTCCGGACCACTATGTAACACAAGGGTGCCAGTCTCCGCAATCGCTGCAAGCACACCAGTCAATCCCGCTTTAATCGAAGGGTCCGCCTTTTGTACAACCTGTATGCCGTGATCCTTCAGATAATCGACCAACCCTGATGGCAGTTGATCCGTCTGCCAGCTCATAATGGACGAGATATCCTTGCCATGCAATAACGAGAGTATCTGTTCACCGAGCTTGAGAATTTGAGCATCACGACCCCCATCTGACTCAATCAGTTCAAAACGACCATCTAGAGCTGAAAGCTCAGCTGCAAACCAATCGATTAATGACTTTGTATCGGATTTTTCAGCTTGGGAATTAAGTCTCTTCTCCCTAAGAACCTCGTGTTCTACATTATCAGATAGCTCTACTTCCATTTCTTTTATTGGTCGATCAGCCCACCAACTTCGGAATGGGTGACGGGACGGTTTGGGCAGATCTCTGCTCCTTCCCCAACCTGTGAAACCCGGCACTTGCATCCAGTGAGGATCTCCCGGCAAAAGGCTGGTTGCCAACCCAGCAATTTGCTGGCTGAATGCAAATATTTTTGGTTTAGTCACCAACCATGCATAGATCTTCATCCCCAATTGAACTGAGAGTGATATCTTGCTTTCCGCACGCCCCGGCTGCATTGAAATACCCCCAGCCCGCACTCGAAGCAACAATTTGGGAAGGTCAATATCAACCGGACAGGCTTCTTTACACGCTCCGCATAAGCTTGAAGCCCTGGCTAATTGCCCGAATTCAGACTGTCCAAATAATCCGGGTGACACTATTGAACCGATGGGACCAGGATAGGTACTCGGTTTGCCATTTGGATTCACATAGGAATGCCCCCCAATTTCACGAAAAACTGGGCAAGCGTTCAAACCGGCACCGCAACGGATGCACAAAAGCGCCTCTGATAGAGGTGATGTGCGCAGTGCGGTCCTTCCATTATTCACTAGCACGAGATGCCTTTCAAAAGGTCCATCTGCATCTTCAGTTTGGCGAGGACTATTGATAAGATTGACATAAACTGTAATTTTTTGACCGGTTGCAGAGCGTGGCAATAATGCCAACATCAAAGCCAGATCATCCATCGAAGGAACTAATCTTTCTATACCCATTAAAGCGATATGAACCGGAGGGATAGTGGTTACCATTCGCCCGTTTCCCTCATTGGTAACCATACACAATGTCCCAGTGTCTGCCACACCAAAATTGACCCCCGAGATCCCAATATCAGCGTTTAGGAATATTTGGCGCAACTCCTGACGTGCTACCGAAGTCATTGTAGCAATATCGTTCGTCAAGGGTACACCTAATTTCTCATGGAATGTTTGCCCTACCTGCTCACGTTTCAGATGGACTGCTGGCGTAATTATGTGAGCGGGAGGTTCATTCCGTAGCTGGATAATATACTCTCCCAAATCTGTCTCTACAACTCTTATTCCAGTGGATGTCATAGCATGGTTCAGTCCAATTTCTTCACTGACCATGGTTTTAGACTTTGCTATTAATTGAGCATCGCTATGCTGGGCAATATCCAAAACTATCTGAACAGCTTCACTGGCGTCTTCAGCTTTATGAACGATGATTCCATTCGACTCTACTTTGTCAATAAACTGTGTCAGATATTGATCTAGATTAGCTATGGTCTCATCACGGACACCATGCGCACGTTCTCGTAGAATCAGCCATTCCTCTCGTAAAGATGCATACCCCTGTACTCTTGCATGTAACCGGTTTTCAGCATTTGTATCGAGTGCTGATTGTAAATTTGGATCTGCAAGTGCATTCTTTATCTGGGTTTGGAAAATGTCAGGCATTATATATCGCTTATCAAGTTTATTTCTGCTTTTTTTCAAGAATTTCAGCTATGTGCAATGCTAGAGGAGTTTTTCCCCGCTGGTTCAGACCACCATTGATATGTGTGATACAGCCTCCATCACAGGAGGTAATTACGTCAGCACCACACATTTCAATATTCGTTATTTTTCTTTCTAACATCGCTGTGGATACCTCTGGAAATTCCACAGAGAATATACCCCCAAATCCACAACAATCATCAGAATATGGTAGTTCAATGAAATCCAAACCCTCAACAGCGGATAACAATGCACGTGGCTGCTCACTCACTCCCAGGTCACGGAGGAGATGGCAAGATGAATGGTAAGCCACCGAAGAGCGGAAGCAAGCACCAACATCTGCAACGCCCAAATAGTCAACCAGAAACTCGGTGAACTCAAATGTCCGCTCAGCTAAGTTTTTCGCTTGCTGAAACCAAGAAGGATCACCATCAAACAACTCTAAATAACCATGCCGGATCATAGCTGCGCACGAACCAGATGGCACAACTACCGGTCCTGTTGTCACCTCAAATACTTTGATGGTGTGCTCAGCCATCTTTTGCGCTTGCGGTCGCATACCGGCGTTAAATGCAGGTTGTCCACAACAAGTCTGTCTTTGCGGAAAGGCAACTTCACCCCCCACTCTCTCGAGCACACGTACGACTGCCATACCAACCTGTGGGTATAAAGTATCAATAATGCATGTTGCGAAGAGTTGAATTTTTTCCATTTTCATCAACCACTTCTATTAGATATGATATTGTTGATTAAACCGGCGGTATTGTATCGCCTCAAACAAATTGTGGCAAGTAAAAACCCTCTTTCGAGCAAGCTACAACCATGGTAAGATTAACAACCAATAAGCCAATGAAATCGGAAATAGAGTTTATGAATTTAGAACTCCACACGACGCTGGTCTGAGACCGGCGTTTTGCACGTTTGAACCTTCGATATATTGCTCACACAAGATTAGTTTTCATGATTAATAAATTAACAATAGGGATAGAGTATGATAGAACCTTTTCGAACAGAAATTCCGATCGCTTTTAATTTGCCACGGCGAATTGAACGTTTAAGTGAATTATCTTATAACTTATGGTGGACTTGGAATAAAGATGCACAACGTCTGTATGGGGCGATCGATAGGGATTTATGGGAACATGTGTACCACAATCCAATCCTCTTTTTACAACAGGTAAAACGCCCCAGCCTAAATTCAATTATTCAAGATCCTTTTTATCTGGAATTCTATGATCGGATCTTCGAAGAGTTCGATAATTACATGCAAACAGAAGAAACTTGGTGTCTAATAAACCACCCCGAGTGTCAGCATAACCCGATCGCTTATTTCTCTACTGAATTCGGATTACACGAGACTCTGCCTATATACGCTGGTGGATTAGGAGTATTATCTGGTGATCACTTAAAAGAAGCTAGCGATTTGGGTATGCCTATGATTGCTATAAGTTTCCTTTACACTCAAGGTTACTTCTCTCAACACATAACAGAGGATGGTTGGCAGGAAGCACGATATAAAAATCTAAAATTCGAAGACCTTCCTATCCTTACATTATTAGATAACCAGGATACCCCTGTAACGGTTTCTGTAGATCTCCCTGGTCGCGAAGTAACAGCTCGTTTGTGGGTCGTCCAAGTTGGCCGGGTACCGCTATTCTTACTGGACACGGATATCGAAATAAATTCTGCTGCCGATCGACAATTATCTGCAAGGCTTTATAGCAGTGATCTTGATTTACGGATCTCACAGGAAATGCTGTTAGGTATCGGCGGTGTTCGGGCATTACGTGTGCTCGGCTATAATCCAAGTGTATGGCATCTGAATGAAGGTCACTCTGCATTCCTGATCTTGGAGCGTGCCAGAGAGATGGTCGAAGCGGGACATTCCTTCGAAAATGCTATTGAGAATATCCGTAAAACTAGCGTATTCACCACACACACTCCAGTTCCCGCAGGAAATGACGAGTTCCCTTTATGGTTGATTGAAAAATATTTTTCCCATTTTTGGCCACAATTAAATCTTGACCGCGACCAATTTATGGACCTTGCACGCAACCAGCACTCCTGGGGAGAAAGTTTCAGCATGCCGATTCTTGCGCTTAGAAATTCAGAATATCGTAATGGCGTTTCTGAGTTGCATGGTCAGGTTGCTCGCAATATGTGGAATTTCATGTGGCCTGACCTTCCGGTCAAAGATGTACCCATTTCTCATATCACAAATGGTGTTCACACAGGTACATGGATTGCTCGACGTTTAAGAGAGCTTTATGATCAATACCTCGGCGTCGAGTGGCGCGAGCGAATAGATGATCCTTACATTTGGGAAAACATAGAAAGAATTCCAGACGCCGAATTATGGGAAGTAAGACGTCATTTAAAACGAAAATTGGTTTTATATATACGTGAACGCACTCGTCTGCAATGGTTACGGGGCGAGGTGCACCCTGTCCAAGTAGTTGCTTCTGGTGCTCTATTAGATCCATATGCCCTAACGATTGGTTTTGCTCGACGATTCGCAACCTATAAGCGTGCCAATTTAATATTGAGTGATTTAGAACGTCTATTAGAGATTATCAATCGACCAAATATGCCTGTACAGATCATCTTTGCAGGAAAAGCTCATCCAGCTGATGAACCTGGGAAACTCTTAATCCAAGAAGTTTACCGGATTGTAAAACAAGCTGAATTTGGGGGGCAGCTCGTATTTCTCGAAGACTATGATATGAACTTGGCAAGATATCTTGTTCAAGGGGTAGATGTCTGGTTGAATACTCCCCGCCGTCCGAATGAAGCTTCTGGAACTTCTGGTCAAAAAGCTGCCTTAAATGGTGTAATAAATCTATCCATTCTAGATGGCTGGTGGTGCGAAGGTTACAATGGGCGCAATGGATGGGCGGTAGGTGAGGAGATGGACTTTGTTGATTCGGATCTTCAAGATAGAAAAGATGCCAAAAGTTTGTATGATTTACTGGAATATGAAGTTATTCCTATGTATTATAGGGAACGTTCATCAGATGGTCTCCCAGCAGATTGGATCGTAATGATGAAAGAATCCATTCGCACATTATCCCCTCAATTCAGTATGCGTCGAATGTTGAAAGAATATGCCGAACGTCTGTATCTACCTGTTGTTAACTCACAGGGAGATCTTGAGATTCTTCAGGAAAAATAAACTATGGAAATGATATTATCAGCCGACGTTTGGTTTAACGCGGGTCTGATCTTCATCTTGCGCGTGGGGGATATGAGTCTCGACACGCTGCGAGTTCTGTATGTAATGCGCGGGAAAAAGGGGTTCGCTTGGATTCTTGGATTTTGTCAGGCTATGATTTTCATCACTGCAATCAGTGCAGTTTTAAGCAACCTGGATAATCCA
>WOR8_10004731_pt1 | contig 13155 bp, 12 predicted proteins | sample DeeMarSeWOR38_10_FD_19890 | JGI IMG/M metagenome (IMG submission 19890) | reverse complement strand
GCGTTGTCGGCATCTATTAATACGGCCAATTTTTCAATTTTTTCGTCTGACATATTTCCCTTTTATGGTTCTAAAATTTATATTAGATGGAAAATTTTCCACCTTTTGATTGAGAGTACTTGCAAAAAATTACGCCTTTTAAAACCCTTCATATCATAAAATATGACAAATTCCCCCAAATTACAGACCTGTAGATGTAATCACAGGCCAGATTTACATAAAGGCAGAGCCATGCTGACCCTGCCTTTATGGTTCGTGATAAATTCCAGCTAAAAATCTCCAAGAATTTGAAGCCTCTTGACCCATATTAGAGCAAATCATTCGCGCTGACTATTCTTTTTTATCTAATTTGGAAAACTTTGCGCCTTTTAAAGAGATGTCGGCAATAAGACCTTTGGCATCAAACACGAAGCCCACAATGGGGTCTTTTAAAGTCCTTGTATCTGCGCGCTCACCTGCTCCAATCGTGATTAAAGCCACATTGCCGTCTACACCAGCTTCCCAGCCTTTGCTTGCTCTAAATTGTTTAAGCGCTTCGTCTGTCATAAATAAAAGGATAATGTCTTTAGCCTGCCCTCCAATCTGAAAACCGATGGAACCAGAGATGGTATTATAATAATCAACCGATTTTCCGCCGACTCGAAGAGCGCCTTCTCCATATTCACCGCCTATTATAAATGCCCCTTTTACAACATTTGGCATAACCAGCATTCCTTTGGATGCTTTTACGAACTCCCCGGCTCCTTTAACTTGCTTGTAAAAGCGTTCGATTGCAACATCCACGCTGGCATCAATTTCCTTTGCGGTTTTTGCATGCACATTACTGGATAAAAAAACACCAATGATCGCGATCAACAAAAAAGCTCGAATCGACCATTGAATTTTAATGAAGTTTTTTAGCACGTCTGCTTTCATTCGGTTTCTCCTTTCAAATTTACCCGATTAAATAAACGGATCATCTTTAAGTTGTTATTTTTTGCCGTTTACCCCTTAAATAATTTAAATGTAACAAACAAAGAAGTAATGTCAATGTTTGCGATACAATGTGCGCTATTCGGCGGAAGAAGGGACATCCATAAATATATTCAGCTCATAGCCCATAGCTCAAAGGGTAATGAAGACTGAGGGCTCGTCAAATCGCAAGACGTTCAGGAAGGTTCCAGCCTTGGCCTTTAAGGCTGCGGCGCGGCAAGCAGGGTTCGGGTATCATTGACAGGCAAATTTACTTTTGCCATACTTTACCCTCACAAACCCACAATCAGACATTTTGCAGATGGAGTTGCTGACGCGTTTGCATAAAAAGACACCGGGTGTGCACCACATGAATTTTAGTCAAAAGAATACGTCATCCCCCTTCAAACAGCGGGTCATTGAGGATTTCAAGGATCACGTATCATCCGGCAAGGTAGCGGTTTTTAAAAAATATGGTATCGATTTTGTCACCGGTCGCCGGCAGGGCACTTATCTTTGGGACATTGATGGTAAAAAGCGGCTTTTTAATTTGCATTGCAACGGAGGGGTCTTCAATCTGGGGCATCGGAACGAAGAACTCATCGATCTATTGAAAGAATCCCTTGGTGAATTAGACATTGGCAATCACCATTTGATCAGCAAATTCAGAGCTGAACTTGCCCGGGCGTTAGCCGGATCAATGCCTTCAGATCTCGATTACGTCGTCTTTGGCGTTGGGGGCGGTGAAGCAGTGGATCTGGCTTTTAAGGTTGCCCGAGCCTACACGGGTCGAACCCAGATTATCTCTGCACGCGGTGGTTATCATGGTCACACGGGACTGGCTTTGGCCGCCGGTGACGAGAAATATCGCAGCCCCTTTGGTCCCCCGGCCCCCGGTTTTAATCAAGTTTCCTTTGGAGATATCGATACGCTTTCTGAAACAGCGGATTCAGACACAGCGGCCATCATACTGGAAACGATTCCGGCCACGCTGGGCGTCTCCATTCCGCCGCGCAATTACCTTCAAACGGTCCGTCAGATTTGCGATGATCGCGGCATCCTGCTTATCATGGACGAAGTCCAGACCGGTTTGGGGCGGACGGGCAAACTCTGGGCATTCGAACATTTTGATATTGTCCCGGATATCGTTGTTCTGGGCAAAGGTCTGTCCGGCGGAATATACCCCATCACGGCAACTGTTTTGCGTAAACCTCTGGAGGCCGTGTTTCATGACGACCCGTTCATTCACGTATCCACATTTGGCGGAGCGGAAATTGGCTGCCGGATCGCCCGGCGGGTTCTGGAAATTTCAGCGGCGCCGGAATTTTTGGATCATGTCAATCTGCTGGCAAGCCGTTTTGCGGAAAAGATTGAAGGCCTCAGGGTTAAGCATTCCAGGTTTCTGGTCAGGCTTCGACAGCTGGGTTTAATGATGGGACTGGAACTTAAAGATGAAATATCCGGGCCGCTTCTTACGAAAACCGCCTATGATCAGGACCTGCTGATGATTTATGCCAACAACGATACCCGTGTATGTCAATTGCTTCCGCCGTTGATCATGCGCCTTGAAGAAGTCGATTGGGTTATAGAGCGATTAGATCTGGCCTTGTCTTCGGCAAGGCGTCTGAGACCGGTGGTGGGTGTTAAAACCCAGTTGGAAAAAATTATCCATAAATTTTTATAATTTAGCTAGTGTCGTGTCCCGCAAGTAATTTACAAAATACGGATTGTTTTTATCCATCTTCTTTTTCAACAATGCAGGTGTCAGGTGTCAGGAAGAGACAGAGGCCAGCGGACAGGAAACAGCCTGCAACGAGCTGTGCCGAGTCGATAACAGCACAAAAAAAGCAGACGGTTTTCTGTTCTCAGTCATCGGTTTACTGACACCTGACACCATAGACATTGTGTTGTTTAAAGAGCTCAACTGAACTGAATATACCCCACGACTTTTGTAACATTTTCAAGGGACATTGCACTCATGGGATCAGGTAAAATGCTGGCAGACGAAAACCGTCTGGCTCAATTTGAGATCGGGTTAGACCCTCAGAATCTAAAAGATTCACCGATTCCTGCCACCATCATCGGATACGGTGAAATATCCGCCATTTTTCAGATCGCTGATCATCCTGATGTGGCTTTCAAACGCCTGCCGCTGTTTTCTGATCGTGCCGCTGCCGGAAAATATGTTCAGCAATACCGCGAATACTGCGGCTTGCTAACTGATGCGGGCCTGAGCCTGCCCGATCATCAAACCTATATTATCGAGCCTCCCGACCGGCCGACAGCGGTCTATATTGCCCAAAGAAAGCTGCCATCGGAACGATTTGGCCATCAGCTGATTCATGTCCTGAATGGACAGGAAATTCAGACCTTATTGAAAAATATCGTCGGTGAAGCGGACAAGATCTGGCGATTTAATCAGTCTGCCCGCCCGGAACTGGAGCTGGCGTTAGACGGCCAGCTATCCAACTGGGTTTGGCTTGAAAATGCGGATCGCCCGTCGATGGTTTTTATTGACACGAGCACACCCTTGTTCCGCAAAAACGGCGTCGAACAGTTGGACCCGGAATTGTTTTTGAAAAGTGCGCCGGCATTTTTGCGATGGGTTTTGCGATTGTTTTTTTTGGATGATGTCCTCAACCGTTATTATGACCAACGACTCGTCTACATGGATCTTGCCGCCAATTTGTACAAAGAACAGCATCCGGCGCTGATTCCGCTGGCCGTCAAAATTATCAATTCGATTGTTTCCGACAACATGAAGCCCCTGACCGAAGAGGAAGTCGCCAAATATTATCGGCAGGACAAACTGATCTGGGCGCTATTTTTAGCGTTTCGAAGGCTGGACCGCTGGTTTACCACAAAATTATTTCGCCGACGATACGAATTTATACTCCCGGGTAGGATCAAACGCTAACTCAATTATGGCTGTGTGCTAATCAGCTGTTCAGCGAGCTTCTGCGTTAAAATATTGATACTTAAAAACAAAACCAGGCCTAAACATGTGCGATACCTTTCTTGCCCTTGAGCCGATAACTGAAGATGGCGCTGTTATTTTTGGAAAGAACAGCGACCGGGAGCCCAATGAAGCTCAGGTTCTGGAATATCAGCCGGCCCAATTTTATTCTGCGCCCCAGACGGTTCAGTGCACCTACCGCGCGATTCCCCAGGTCAAAGAGACCTATGCGGTCATACTCAGCCGGCCGTTTTGGATGTGGGGGGCCGAAATGGGCGCCAATGAAAAAGGCGTCGTCATCGGCAATGAAGCCGTATTTACACGCATGCCGGTGAATAAAAAAGATGGATTAACGGGTATGGATCTTTTGCGCCTGGCGCTCGAAAGATCGGCTACGGCAGAACAGGCGCTGGAGATGATCGCCGGGTTATTGTCGGATCACGGGCAGGGCGGTATTTGCGGCTACGAAGACAAACGGTTTGCTTATCATAATAGTTTTATCATTGCCGATCCGCGCGAGGGCTGGGTTTTAGAAACCGCCGGCCCGCTGTGGGCGGCCAGCAAAGTCAAAGATTTTTATGCGATCAGTAACGCGTTGACCATCGGAGAAGAATTTGATGAATGCCATCCCGCGCTAATCGATACGGCCCGTCAAAAGGGCTGGTTGAAAACCGGGCAGACGTTTCATTTTGCGCGCTGCTACTCAGACTGGTTTTATACGACCTTTTCCGCTTCCGGTCGGCGGCGGAATCGATCTCTTGAACTGATGCGCCTCATGAAAGGGAAAATAAGCACCGCTGCGGCCGTAAAGATTCTGCGCGATCATCACGACCATGACTACCGGCCGGATTCGCATTTTTTGGGAAACCGGATATGCGCACATGCTGCCAATAAGCTCGCCCGCAATGCTTCACAGACGACAGGCTCTCTGGTTGCCCACCTGACACCCGGGACACAGACGTATTGGGCTACCGGGACTGCTGCTCCCTGCACCTCCGTTTTCAAACCGATCTGGTTTGAAGGGGAAGTTTTGCCGGAACCCGGAATCGAACCGGCGAAGCGGTTTGACCCCGACAGTTTGTGGTGGCATCATGAACAATTACATCGCCGCATATTGTTAAATTATACGGATCGGATAAAGCCATACAGCACTGAACGCGACCAGCTGGAAAATTTATTTATGCGGGATGTCGCTGAAATTTCATCCGGTGCCAGGGCAGCCTTCACACGGCAGGCGTTTATTATGGCGGGGGATTTTACCAGACAATGGATCGAGAACTTTAAGGAACATCCCGTCGCTAATCGGACGAAATGGCTTTATCGGCAGTATTGGCAGAAACAAAACCAAAAGGCCGGCCTCTTAATCCGGTGAATTGGGGGGGCGCGTCTTGATTCGTGATTATTCAGGCCTGTTTAATCACCAATCAAGATTTGAACCCGAATCATCATCAAGGAGGGCACATGTTCGAAGCAGTGGCAAGCCCGTATCTGGTCAGCGGCGATGACAAATTTCGCATCAAAAACGCAGCAACCTTACCGCCCAAGGATTCTCCGGACAAAAAGAAATGCAAGCAGCGCATCGGGAAGCTCATCGACGAGATTTCCGATTTACAGCGGATGCTATATGCCCATGACCGTTATGCCATCCTGCTGATTTTCCAGGCCATGGACGCGGCCGGAAAGGACAGCACGATCCGGAGCGTGATGAGCGGGATCAACCCGGCCGGATGCCAGGTATTTTCATTCAAACAGCCCACCCCCGAAGAGCTGGACCATGATTTTTTGTGGCGCAGTGCAAAGCGCCTGCCCGAACGCGGCCGAATCGGCATCTTTAACCGCAGCTATTACGAAGAAGTGCTGGTGGTCAGGGTTCATCCGGAATATCTCAAGGCCCAGAAACTTCCTGATGATGTCGACCTGAAAAATATCTGGCAGCAGCGCTATGACTCAATCTGTGATCACGAAAAGCATCTGGCGCGCAACGGGACCGTCATACTAAAATTTTGGCTGAATGTGTCCAAAGCGGAGCAACGCCGGCGATTTCTTGCGCGCATCGACGAGCCCAGAAAAAATTGGAAATTCTCCGCCGGCGATGTGAATGAACGAAAATTTTGGCGGGAGTACATGGCCGCTTATGAAGCAGCCATCAATGCCACCTCGCGGCCGTGGGCGCCCTGGTATGCCATCCCCGCCGATGATAAGCCCTTCATGCGCCTTTGTGTTGCTGAAATTATCGTTCAATGTCTTAAAAAATTGAAACTGAGGTATCCGACCGTCGGCGCCGGGGAAAAAGCCAGATTTGCAGAACTGCGGGCGATGCTAACGGAATGATATTCAATTAAATAACGGCACAAGGCGAACGGTATACGGCTCACGGCGCAAGGTTCAGGGTTATTCGGTTGCGGCCTGCGACGAGCTCAGCCGAGTCAATGCGATTGATTTCTTAATTCGCCAACCAGAACTTCTTTACCCTTATTGATTTGATTCCGTTACAGAATACTCCAAATCCCCCAAGCTTAAATCCGCATCATCCATTTCCTGAATGATGTCAACCTGCCAATCGCCAATTTTATCCGTGGGAATTTTTTTCCATATTCTGTAGCGCAAGGCGCCTGGAAGCTCAAAATTTGAGACACTGCGCACTTTATTATTTCTTTTGAAATGAATGATAATATCTGCTTTATCTCCGGTCGGCACTAAATAATTCATCCATAAAAAAACCTCGCGCTCCTTTTGGATTTGCCCACCGGTGATTTCTTCCTGACATTCATATTTTAAGGGTCCTTCTTCATAAATTTGCGCGCATAGTTTTTGCGCCATTAGAATTGCACCCTGGCCTTTTCCCTGATAAAAATAATCGACCACCTTCTTGGCTTCCACGGATGTCGGTTTTTCCTGCGCCCAAATAATAGATGGCAGCCAAAGCAGGAACCATAAACATACCCAAAGCCCAATCTTCATCATTTTAGCTTTCATTTTGCCTCCTTTTAGAGCGTGGATTAATCGCAATGATCTGTATCCTGTTAATCTGAATCAAGAGATGCAAGTTTTGTGCGAACCCATCTTTTTCAATATTGACTATAATTTCTTATGGTTAATTAAACCCCTAAATGGCCGATGGACTGGAAAATTTAAAAAAGTAGACACAGATGTATAATTTATTGCATCGATGAATAAAGCAGGTTGAGGGTCCAGGGTTCAGGGTATAATTGGCTGACTGGTTAAATCGTAAGAACCGTTCAAAACGAAGGGGTTAGCTGATGAGAAGAAGTTGAGGGTCTGGTTTTCTTGACCTTTCAAGGAGGTCTGGTACAATTCATTGTGTGTCGGCCTTTAACCTGGCGAAGGCTGAAGAATTAATTTACAAAAATCCGCCCTGGAAGTCAGGAGCGGGTTTTCTATTTCAGGAAAAACGTTTTATGAATGCGTTACCCGGCAGCACGCCTTATTTTTCGCTGATTATTCCCGCCTATAACGAGGAAGCCTACCTGCCTGTTTTACTCGACAGCGTGGCCGCGGCCCGGGCTTGCCATAAAGGCGGGCCTGATGATATCGAGGTTGTGGTGGTCGACAACGCCTCGACGGATGCGACGGCCGACCTGGCCCGCTCGCGCGGCTGCCGGGTGGTTGGGGAAGACCGGCGCGTCATTGCCGCGGTGCGCAACACCGGTGCCCGACACGCACGTGGGCAAGTGTTTGTATTCGTGGACGCCGACAACATCATGCATCCGGAAACCTTCAATGCGATTGATGAAAGTCTTTCAACCGGCAAGGTGATTGCCGGGTCAACCGGCGTCAAAATGCAACGGATGTCTTTAGGAATTGCGGTAACCTACGCGTTGATGGTTCCCCTGGTTTGGGTGACGCGTATGGATACCGGTGTGGTGTTTTGTCGCCGGGATGATTTCGAGGCGATCGGCGGCTACAACGAAGATCTGCTTTTTGCAGAAGACATACAGCTTCTATGGGACCTGATGCGATTGGGCTGGAAACAGGGCCGGAAACTGTCCAGGATCAGGTCGGTTAAAGCCACCTTTTCGACCCGCAAATTTGACCAACATGGTGACTGGCACTGGCTGGGCCTGATGCTCCGCTTTTCATATGGACTGGTGTTTTCGAAATCTTCTATGAATAATTTTGCCCGGAAATATTGGTATGGTCATCAGCGCAGCAAACCGGTTAAAATCATTAAATAGCGGCACAGGGTAAAGGGTACAGGGTTCAAAACTTCAGGACTGGGGTTCAAAGGAGCGGTCCTGCGGACCTTGATGAGCACTGCGCGCGTTTATCTCGCACAGCTTACACAGAGCGCTCAGAGGGAGTTTACAAAAAATTTTTAAGCTATTCTCTGTGTGATCTCCGGGGGCTCCGTGTGATAGAAAGCCTAATCCCCGCCAAGGAGGAGGGGGCGTCTTTAAAATTATATGTTTTTATGAAACCATGAGTTCAAATCCATTTTATTTGACGATGGCCTCACCCCTGCCTCCCTCTAAAGAGTGGATTAATCGTTATTATCAGTATCTTGTTAATTTGAATCAAGAGATGCAAGTTTTGTGCGAGCCCATCCTTTTCAATATTGATCATAATTTCTGATGGTTAATTAAACCCTTAAATGGCCGATAGACTGGAAAAGTTAAAAAATCAGACACAGGTGTATAAATTATTGCATCTATGAAAAGGTAGGTTCAGGGTTCAGGGTCATTCAATTGCGGAATTCGGATTGGGGATTGCGGAATTTGAATTAGACACGCACCCACACGGACACTCACGAACAGGTTAAAATATAAAATAACGGTCTATGATATCTATACTTTGAGCAAAGTTTGGATATTCTCATACATGACATTTTTACAAAGTTGTGCTACTGGCAAGCTATCTGCAAATCGTCAACCATCCATATCGGCGTACGTATGATGACCAGATATTCAAACAAGCACTTGCTTGCGTTGGTATTGCCTTTGTTTCTGTTTCTTTGTGTTGGCTGTAGGGAGGTATCAAAAAAGGCACTTGTTGAAGATATCGGTATTTATCAGGGCTATATTGATGAAATCCATGCCGACCCATACCGCATGATATCAAGGAAGGATTTTAAGCTTAGTGCGGAAAAAATCAAACAGGATGTTTCCCGCTCGGATAACAACACGATATCGATAATAGACTGCTTTTTCATTCTTCAGGAACTGTCGGCAAAAATTCAAGACGGGCATACTCGGATACGATTACCATTATCCATATTCAGTCAAAAAAAGAATGTGTTTCCCCTACGCATAAAATTCCTCGATGATAAATTTTATGTAATTGAAAATTTTTCGCATGATTCGACGCTCGACTACTGCACTCTGATTGCGATCAATGGAGTTCCGATACAAGCATTATATGCGAAAAGTAAGCATCTGTTTAATACATCCTTGGATCATGTAAGACACTTGATGTTTGAAGATCATTTTTCCTTAATATTGACTGATTATCTCAAAATCAAGCCACCATGGAGAGTGTCGTATGAGAAAAATTCTCAAACTATGATTGTCGAACTAAATCCAATGTCCCCAGACCAAGTCACTTCTGAACAGAATACGCATAATAGACGGTATCGACATTATTCAATATTCGCTGAAAATGAGGAAATCCCAATACTTGACCTGCCTAACTTTTCCTACGGATCTCAAGAAAGCTATCAGAATTTTATCGATTCGTTTTTTCGGAAATATGCAAATGCTAATTATTTGATTATCGATTTGAGACATAATCGTGGAGGAAGCGGCTATTGGGGATTTTACCTGTTGGACCATTTTTCAGACGAACCTTATCGCATAGCAAATAAATTTGCCTTCAAGGTAAGCGAAAAAATGCGTAAAAGCATTTTTTCTAACAAGGCGGACGCTCAGCTGAAGAATGCAAGAAACGGCGAGTATTTTGAGATAGAAAAGCATAAATTTCGGACACCTCACAAAACGTTAAGCAAATTCAAAGGCAAGGTTTTTTTGCTGATATCGGAAGAAACTTTTTCCGCTGGAGTCGTAGTCGCCGCCGTATTCAAAGCAAATAAAATGGGGGTGGTAATCGGAAGAGAGACGGCAAGCCGGGTTCGTTTTTGTAGTGATTCGCTGACACTGAAATTGCCAAACAGCGGGGTGAAAGTTACGATTCCGGTTGCTGTTTATGAATTGCCCGGCAAAAATCCAGACAGAGGCGTTTTCCCTGATATTATAGCCTCTCGCAAATTTGATGATTATCGCCGTGACAGAGACGTGGAAATAGAAATAATCAAAGAAATGATTCAAAATGAGATCGATGATATACAAAGTTAGGGCAGAAGATATCTGCTATATACCAAAGGTTTTTTAGCCGTTCCAAAAAGTTGGGTATCTCTAACATATCACCGGCTTTTAATCCTGCCCACCAGCTGTGATATCATATTGTCAAGCGAAGTTGTAACTTACATTCCAATTCTGTCAAATCAAGTATAGGTCTGGGAAAATTATGGGAGCTACAAGTCTAGTTTAATACCAATATCCTTTTCTACCGCGCGTTCGTATATCTTTTTTGCCAGAGTTATATCCTCGATCGCCATTCCTACGGCAATGATCATGTTATTTTCCTTGGCGTTTTCCCTCCCCGGTTTTGACCCGTTTACAATTTCTCCCAATTCTGCATACAATTCGGGCAGGCCGTTTGGGAAGCATCCTATCGTTGCGAAATAATTGGTTTGTTTCCAGTCGTCGGTGAGGAACTTGTCCATCCGTTTAATTGTCTCCCATTCAATGGCGCTATCTATTTCTAAGGGCGCATAAAAAACGCCTTCATTCTTAAACCATTCGTCCTTTACGAATGGTTGGGGTTCACTCAGCACTTTGGTAGCAGACACATATATATCGCATCCCGCAACTGCCTTCTGTGCAGTGTCAACGGCAACAATTTCTCCTTTAATATATTGGGACAAATCCCTGATGAATTTATCGACGGCTTCCTTGTTCAGGTCATAAACCTGTACCCGATTTAAATTGGGCATAACATTGCTTAAGAATATTAAGCTCGCGCGACATTGGACTCCCGCTCCGACCACTCCAAGCACTTCTGATTCCTTACGGGCCAAGTGTTTAGCAGCGATTGCCGTAATAGCCGCGGTTCTTTGGGCGGTGATCCATGCGCAATCCATTACAGAATATAAAATCCCGGTTTCGATATCGTTTAATGCAATTATGCCAAGTGTTTGTTGCAAGCCGTGTTTATGGTTTTCGGGAAAACATGAAATCCATTTCATCCCCAGAGATTGCATATTGGGGACATATGCAGGCATGGCATGCAGGAAAGTATCCGGCAGTGGATGAACCCCTGGTTTGGGGGGCATCTCTACCCGCCTTTCTACATGCTCGATTAAAGCCTGTTCTATAGTGTCGATGACTTCAGCTACTCCGAAACCAGTCTCAATAACATCTTTTTGAGTAAGGTATAAAAAGCGTTGATCATACATTGGCTTCTCCTTCCTTATTTTAATTGGATAACCCCGCTTTGTGGCATACCACTGGATCATGGCCCCCCGTAGTTTTTATTGCTTAATCTGAAACCTGATTTAGCCAGTCGGATGCAAATTCTGCAATCTCTTCCCAGCCCGGTTCGCCGACGACCCAGTGGGCGTGATTTTCAAATTCTTTATAAGTTGAAACCGCTTTATATTTATCGGCAACTTTTCGAACCACAGAAGCAGGTGTTATTCTGTCCTCGGTTCCAGCGACGACTAAAACCGGACAGCTGACATTAGATTGATCAACTTTTGATCCTCCCTTGAAATCCAATAACCAGAAGCTTTTGATAACAGAATACTTCAACGCATTTATTCCGCTCGGAGACGCAGGCGTCAGCAAAACAAGGCCCTTGGCCAATCCGCGGGCACCCAAAATCTGGGCCAGCAGGCCCCCCATGGAATGCCCCATCAAAAATGGCTTTTGATCTAAATTATGGATATATTCTTCAAGATCCCGGGCGTAATCCAGGAGGCTGGTTGTACCCAACCTTAGATCCGGCTTGTCGTTTGGATCCATGTCATGATAGCGAAGGGTCGGCGTTTAACATTGGAAGCCTCTCTGCTCCAAAAAATTTTTATAATTTTCCCAATACCATCCACCTCCCCACATACCATGAATCATTACAATGGTTTCAGCCATAAATATCCTCCTTGTTGGGCGTTAGGCAAAAAAATCTGACTCTCACAGAGACGCCCCTAAAATTATACGTTTTTATGAATCCATGGGTAAAGACGGGGGCTGTTATTCATTTATTCGTTGTTCGATTTGAAGCGACCGCCGAATTTATCCAGGTAGACAATTTCCTCAAGGGCCTTTCTGCCTCTGGGAACATGCTTTCCGGTGGGCTGGCCGAGTGTCATACAGATGACCACTTTTTTATCACCCGGTACGCTTAAGACCTGTTTGACCCCGGCTTCATCGAAAGCCCCGATCCAGCAAGTGCCGTAACCCAGCTCAACAGCCTGGAGAGCAAACTGGGCAAGCGCAATGGTGATATCAACCATGTGCCACTTGAGTGTGGGATCCGCCACGCCGGCGATAAAATAGGCACAGTCCTTGACGAATCTCTGATTACTGCATGCCGATACGAGCCTTTGTTTCACATCCGGATCTTTGACAAAGACAAATTCCCAGTTCTGGTAATTATTGCCCGAGGCAGCGAGTTGCAAAGCCCTAAGTAGGATATCCAGATGTTCGGCGGGAATCGCGGCATCGGCATAGCGTCGGATACTCAACCGTTTTTGAATCGCTTCTTGAACCTGCATCGTGGACAATTCCTTTCTTTCCGATTTAATCATTTTCAGATCGGTGGCTTTTTCTTAAAACCTTTTTGTTGTGAAGGGTAACTGCATAGATAGGGCGGTTTGGAAGGATCTTTGAAAATGACCATTTCCGCGACACCCTTTTCGCAGCCGATATTAACCAATCGGTGGCATGCATTGCGGGTGTAACCGTTCAGGGTCAAAATCACGGCCAGAGACCCTTTTTGAGCTTTTTGTTTTTGGCTGGTCCGGTCTAAAGCCGTTTCGAGTCCAGCGAGCTGATCGACATGCTCAACAATCGGCAGGCTGAAAAGAATCTTTGACGAATTCTGAAAGCGTTGAATCTCGGGTCGCGTAATCGGCCAAAAATAAGCAAAAATATCCAGCAGCCGAATTTCGGTCCGGCAAAGGATCAATTCCGGCAGGCCAATTTGAAAATAGGACCCACCTTCAATACGGTTTT
>WOR8_10009539_pt1 | contig 13157 bp, 13 predicted proteins | sample DeeMarSeWOR38_10_FD_19890 | JGI IMG/M metagenome (IMG submission 19890) | reverse complement strand
GCTAGTGGTGCACTCATGGATAAGTTATTTATCTGGCCTTGTGAGTAGATTCTGCCTACTTAACCACAAACCTGCGACGGGCTCCAACTGTACCGGGCTGAAGTCAGGCAGTCTGTTCCGTGCCGAACCGGATGCGGAAGCAGCTGCCACCGTGCGGCGCTGGGTCGTAACCCAGGTGTGCCTGGTTGATCTCGCACAGTTCACGCGCGATATACAGTCCCAGGCCGGTGCCCGAGGTGGCGGTAGTGTAGAAAGGTTCGAAGATCTGGTCGGCAGTCTCAGGCTCGATTCCGGGACCATTGTCGATGATGTCCAGTTGCACGACGCCATGATCGCTTTTTCGTGCCTTCAGTAGCACCCGGGGATCCGCGCCCGCGTGGCGAAAGGCATTTTGACACAGGTTGGTCATGACCTGGTGCAGGTGACCCGGATCAAACCGTACCGAAAGATCGTCCGCTTCCGTGTCCAGACGCAGCTGGTCGGAGGCGACGTGTTCTGACTGGATGAAGTCATCGTGGAACTGATTCAGCCAGTCGGCCAGCAGCAAGGACTGCGGTTGGATTCGCCCAGCAGCTGTGCGGCGTGACTGATCGCGCCCAGCGGGTTGCGGATTTCGTGGGCGATACTGGCGGTGAGACGGCCAAGTGAGGCCAGTTTGACCTGTTGCGCCTGTCGCGCCAGTTGGCTGCTGTCATCGAGCAGAATCAAGGCGCCTTCCCCCTGGGCGGTGCTGAGGACGCGGAAGCGGGGAACGAGAGTGCCACCGGCAACCGACGATGGTATGGCTTCGGGTTGCCGTGCCGGATCGTGCTGCCACTTGCGTAACTCCTGAGCCAGCTGCGGGGCAACTTTTTCCAGCCTCGCATTGCTGTCATCATCCAGCCCAAGCAGGGCGCGGGCGGTGTCGTTGGCCAGCCGGATGCGACTGTCCGGAGCCACCACCACGATCCCCGACTGGAGCTGGCGTATAATGTGCTGATTCAACTGCTCCAGGTTGGCCAGGTCGACGCCGCGCTGCTGGGCCAGCGCTTCGCTTTCGCGTATGCGTGCCGCAAGTACCTGGGCCAGCCCGGCCGCGGCGAACAGCACCAGTCCAAGCAACCCGGCCCGTGCTATGCTCTCCGCACCGGTATTTTCCGGAGACAGACTCGCCAGGCCGGTTTCGAACAACAAGGCCAGCGTCGCTACGGCGGCGAACAGGTACGCCAGTCGCCCGGGCAATATGAGTGCACCGCCCGTGACCGCAATCACCAGCAAAACCGCAAGGGCACTGGTTACGCCTCCGGTCGCGTGCATCAGCAGGGTTATCGCAGCGATGTCGGCGAACACCTGCAGCAATGCCTGGAATCCGAATTGCGGCCAGTGCAGGCGCGTCGCAAACCCGATAGCCAGGCTGAAAACCAGGTAGGTGAGCAGTGTCGAGCCGAACAGACGGGGCAGCTGAACGTTGAAAGGGTTGCTTTCCTGCGCGGCGAAATACAACACCGTAAGCAGACCGGCGAGAATCAGCCGGTAGAAGGTCAGCAGGCGCAGGGGCCGCCAGGCGATATCGACCTGGATTTTGGCCCCCGCAGACGATTTGGTCACTGGCATCCCGCTAGTGTACCCCGCCACCCGGCCATGGCGGCGTTGCGATCCTTGCCAAGGGCGCGCCATTGACTGCGGATCGCGCCTTGCCCTGACCGGGTGGGGGCGCTCTGAATGGGTCAATATCAGTGGCGGGGTACACTAGCGGTCTGTGTCGCGGTGCTCTCGGCAGCAGAAGTAGCGGTCGCCGTCCTGAATGGCTTCGGCGCGCGGCACGTATACGCCGCAGTGCGAGCAGGGCACCATGTCGCCAACCTTTTTCTGCGGTTTCTTTGCCAAGGCGGGGCCCTTTGCCAGGCGGATCAGAATCCAGACGACCAGCCCAATACCCAGCAGGAATAACAGTACGCGTATGCCGAACATGAGGTTAGTGTAACCGAAATCCTTGCGCACAGAAGCAGCCGAGTCGCTGAGCGACGGCGCATTTGGGCGTGAAAAGCGCACCGGGGGTATACACCTCCCAGCTGCGACACAACAGCGCTTTACTCCGGTGCCGGTTTTTCAGGAGAATACCGGCTTTGAACCACACGGGTGCCGCCATGCATCTCCACGAGTACCAGGCAAAACAGTTGTTCGAGCAACACGGGATTCCGGTGCCACAGGGACGCATGGTTGAGTCCACGCGCGATGCCGCCGCGGCGGCCAAGGCGCTCGGCGGTGAACGCTGGGTGGTGAAGGCGCAGGTGCACGCCGGGGGGCGTGGCAAGGCGGGCGGCGTGCAGCTGGTCGATAGTCTCGAGGCTGTGGAACAGGTCGCTGACCGGCTGCTGGGGTCGAATCTGGCAACCAGGCAGACTGGCAGTCCGGGGCTGCCGATTCATCGCCTGTTGATCGAGGCTACGGTCGATATTGCCCGCGAGCTGTACCTGGGTATGCTGGTCGATCGCGGCTCTGAGCGCGTGACGATCATGGCCTCGGCCGCGGGCGGTATGGATATCGAAGAGGTCGCGGCGCGTGACCCGAAGGCTATTCTTACCGAAACCATTCACCCGGCGGTCGGCTTGCAGGGTTACCAGTGTCGTAACCTGGCCTTTGGCCTGGGTCTGAGCGGCGCTGAGGTCAAGGAGTTCAGCGCTCTGCTGGGTGGGCTCTATCGACTGTTCGAGCAGCACGATGCCAGCCTGGTGGAAATCAACCCGCTGGTTGTGACCGGCACCGGTGAGCTGCTGGCACTGGATGCCAAGCTGGACCTGGACGACAACGCCCTGTACCGGCACCCCGACACCAGCGAACTGCGCGACCCCAGCCAGGAGGATGACAAGGAACGGCAGGCGCGTGAGCACGGACTGAACTACATCACCCTGGATGGCGATATTGCCTGTATGGTGAACGGGGCCGGTCTGGCGATGGCGACTATGGACCTGATCAAACTGCACGGCGGCGAGCCGGCGAATTTCCTCGATGTCGGCGGGGGCGCAACTGCGGAGCGGGTTGCGGAGGCGTTCAAACTGATTGTCTCGGACCCCAAGGTGCGAGCCATTCTGGTGAATATTTTCGGCGGCATCGTGCGCTGTGACCTGATCGCCGAGGGCATTATCCAGGCTCTGCAGCAGGTAGAGGTGCAACTGCCCGTGGTGGTGCGCCTCGAAGGGACTAATGTGGACAAGGGCAAGGCGCTGCTGGCGGGCTGCGGTCTGAGCATTATTACGGCGGACGGCCTCACGGATGCGGCGGAGAAAGTGGTCGAGGCGGCGCGCGGGGGGCAGGCATGAGCATTCTGGTTGACAGCAATACCCGGGTCATTTGCCAGGGGTTCACCGGCAAGCAGGGCAGCTTCCATTCCGAGCAGGCGCTGGCATACGGCACCCGACTGGTAGGCGGTGTTACGCCGGGCAAAGGCGGGCAGGAACACCTCGGTCTGCCGGTCTTCAATACGGTGCAGGATGCCGTCGATGAGACGGAAGCTAATGCCAGCATGATCTATGTGCCGGCGGCCTTTGCCGCCGATGCCATTCTCGAAGCGGCGGACGCGGGTATCGAAGTTATTGTATGCATCACCGAGGGCATCCCGGTGCTCGACATGCTGAAGGTGAAGGCCGCGCTGTTTGGCACCGACGCGCGGCTGATCGGCCCCAACTGCCCGGGCATCATCACGCCGGGCGCCTGCAAGATCGGAATCATGCCGGGCGCTATCCACAAGCCGGGCAAAATCGGAATCGTGTCGCGCTCCGGCACCCTGACCTACGAAGCGGTCTACCAGACTACCCTGGCGGGTCTGGGTCAGAGTACCTGCGTCGGTATCGGTGGTGATCCGCTCCATGGACTGGAGTTCGTCGACTGCCTGGAACGGTTTGAGCACGATCCGCACACCGATGGTGTTATTCTGGTCGGCGAAATCGGCGGCACTGCCGAAGAGGAGGCCGCCGAGTTCATCCGCTCTCATATGAACAAACCGGTAGTGGCCTACATCGCCGGCGTCACCGCGCCGCCTGGCAAGCGGATGGGGCATGCGGGTGCCATCATCAGCGGTGGCAAAGGCACTGCAGCGGCCAAATTTGCGGCGCTGGAGACGGCCGGTGCCGCTGTGGTGCGCTCGCCCGCGGACATGGGCACTACCATGCAGGGCGCGCTGGCCCGTTCGTGACCGCTCCCCGCCCCGAGGCTGTCGCGCTGCGCCTGGTGATGGCGCAATGCAACTTGCTGGTGGGCGACGTGCCGGGCAATACGCAGCGTGTCATCGATATGGCCGAACGCGCCCGCGACGAACTGGGTGCCGATCTGATCGTATTTCCCGAACTCACGCTGACCGGTTATCCACCCGAGGACCTGCTGCTGCGCCCGGTAGTGCAGGAACTGGTCAACGAGGCCCTGGTGCGCATCCGTGCGCGGGTCAGCGGTATCCACATGTTGATCGGACACCCCGAGCAGACCGTGGAGGGACGTTTCAACGCCGCTTCAGTCATTCGCGACGGTCAAATCGTCGCCTGTTGTCGCAAGCACCACCTGCCCAACTACAGCGTTTTCGATGAAAAACGCTACTTCATCTCCGGCCCCGGCTGTTGTGTCGCTGACGTTTGTGGCGTGACCGTCGGCGTGACCATTTGCGAAGACATCTGGATGCCGGAACCGGCCCAGGCCGCGGCGCAGGCCGGCGCTAGCCTGCTGGTCAACATTAATGCTTCGCCCTTTCACCGCGGCAAGGGGGGCGAACGCGAGGCGGTGGTCGGCAACCGGGTCACGGAAACCGGTTGTCCTGCGGTTTATGTCAACCTGGTCGGTGGCCAGGACGAGCTGGTGTTTGACGGAGAATCGTTCGTTCTGGACCGCAACGCGCGGCTGGCCATACGTGCACCCGCCTGCCAGGAAGGTCTTTACGCGGTGGATTTCGAGCGACGCGCTGGTGAGCTCAACCCGCTTCCGGGCGCAATCGCTGCGCGGCCCAGTGAGGAGGCAGTTATTTACCAGGCACTGGTGCTGGGGGTGCGTGACTATGTGGCAAAAAACGGCTTCAAGGGCGCGGTGATGGGGCTTTCCGGCGGAATCGATTCTGCTCTGACACTGGCGATTGCTGTCGATGCATTGGGAGCTGAGCAGATAGAGGCGGTCATGATGCCGTCGCGCTACACTGCCGATATCAGCCTGGAAGATGCCCGCCTGGAAGCGGAGGCGCTGGGGGTAGATTACCGAGAAATCCCCATCGAGAGACCCTTTGCCGCATTCCTCGACGCGTTGTCGGAAGCGTTTGCCGGCACCGAGCCCGACGTGACTGAAGAGAACATCCAGGCGCGTTGCCGTGGCGTGATACTGATGGCGCTGTCCAACAAGCAGGGACGCATTTTGCTGACGACCGGCAACAAGAGTGAGGTGTCGGTGGGTTACGCTACGCTGTATGGTGACATGGCGGGCGGTTTTGCCCCCATCAAGGATGTACCCAAACTGCTGGTTTACCGCCTGGCAGCGTACCGGAACTCGCTCGGCCGCGTGATTCCGCAGCGGGTGCTGGAACGACCGCCTTCGGCGGAGTTGGCGCCGGATCAGAAGGACCAGGACTCATTGCCGCCCTACGAGATACTCGATCCCATACTCGAAGCGTACATCGAGAAAGATCTCAGTATCGAAGAGCTGGTGGCGCAGGGGTTTGACCCCGAAACGGTTCGGCGGGTGGCGACGCTGGTGGACCGCAACGAATACAAACGCCGCCAGGCGCCGCCAGGCGTGCGAATTTCGACGCGGGCTTTCGGGCGCGACCGGCGTTATCCGATCACTTCTGGTTTTCTCAGCGCCCAGCTGCACCGCTATGGCGCCTGACCAGGGCGCCGCGCGACCTTTTGGTTGCCCGGAGCCTGTGTCTTGCGTCTGCTCTTGGTACGGGTATGATCTCAGGCAGCGTGATCAACAGGGGAACGATCAATGAAGAAAGTTGAGGCCGTGATCAAGCCTTTTAAGCTGGACGACGTACGTGAAGCGCTGTCGGAGATTGGCATTACTGGCATGACTGCTACCGAGGTCAAGGGATTCGGCCGTCAGAAAGGTCACACCGAGCTGTACCGCGGTGCCGAGTATGTGGTGGATTTTCTGCCCAAGGTGAAGCTTGACATGGTCGTCAAGGACGAGGATGTCGATCGTTGCGTCGATACCATCACCAACGCCGCTCGCACCGGCAAGATCGGTGACGGAAAGATTTTTGTGACGCCGGTGGAACGGGTGGTGCGGATTCGAACCGGGGAGGTTGACGAAGACGCTATCTGAGCGTTGTCGCCCGAGCCGTCCCGCCGCGCGCGGCAGTGGATCGTCAACTGCGTGTGTTGCTACGGCTCCAGTGTTTCGCCTCCCGGCGGGGTTGTCGCGGCGGGAGTCTGCTGCCCGGGTCTGTTCAGTTCCAGCACCCGTTTAGTGTCATTGGCCAGGCCCTCCATGCCCATCTTCGAGTACGCGCGTATCAGGACCTGCAGCGCCTCCTGGGCGGCGGGTGTGCGCTGGTAGTTCTCCACCACGTACTTGGCGCGGTTGGCAGCGGCTACATAGGCGCCGCGCCTCATGTAGTAGTTGGCGACATGGATTTCGTACTGCGCCGCCGCGCCTCATGTAGTAGTTGGCGACATGGATTTCGTACTGCGCAAGCTGGTTGTGCAGGTAGATCAGCCGTTGTCTGGCGTCATCGGCATAACGGCTGTCGGGGAATTTCTTCGCCAGCTGGCTGAAATCGTTGAATGCTTCGCGTAACGCCCGGGTATCGCGTTCCGATGGTTCGCGTGGTGCCATGCGATCCATTATGCTGGCGCCACGGGTGTAGTTGGTCAGGCCTTTCAAATAGTAGGCATAATCCAGGTGCGGGCTGCCGGGGTTGTTGCGAATAAAGCGGTCTGCTGCTGCAATCGCCGAGTCCGGCTCCTCGAACTTGTAGTAGGCGTAAGCAATTTCCAGCTGTGCCTGTTGCGCATACTTGCCGAATGGAAAGCGGGCTTCGAGTTTTTCGAAGGTGTTGATGGCGGTCTCGTAATCGCCCGAGTTCAGAGCCGCCTTGGCGCGGCTGTAAAGCTCATTGGCAGACAGGTTAGCCAGCTCGTCCTCGCTGGTACCCGTGCAGCCGAGGATGAACAAGGTCATCAGTAAAGGTATAAAGTGTAGACAGCGCATCAGCCTGAATGCCCATTTGCGATCACAGAACTCAAATTGTAAGTCCGCTCGACCCGTGTTGGCCACCTGAATTCATGTTGGAAACCCTACATCTGAGCGCACAGATCCCGGCTGCCGCCGCCGGGCGCCGTCTCGACCAGGTACTTGCCGAGCTGTTCAGTGGTTATTCCCGGAGTCGCCTGCAGCAATGGATAAAGCAGGGCAGCGTGTTGCTGAATGGCCACCCCGCGCCGGTCAGCTACCGGGTGGCCGGCGGAGAACAGGTGGAAGTCGCGGCTCAACTGGAGGTCGAAACTGGGGTGCAGCCGCAGCCGATCCCGCTGGCTATGCGTTTCGAGGACCCGCACCTGCTGGTGTTGAACAAGCCGCCCGGACTGGTCGTGCACCCGGCTGCCGGCAATCCGGAGGGCACCCTGCAGAATGCTCTGCTGTATCACTATTCCCAACTGGCCAGCCTGCCGCGTGCCGGCATAGTGCACCGCCTGGACAAGGATACCAGCGGGCTCATGGTGGTGGCACGCACCCTGAGCGCCCACAAGTCGCTGGTCGAACAGCTGCAGGCGCGCAGCGTGCGCCGCGAGTACCTGGCGCTGGTGCAGTCGCCTGTGACCGCGGGCGGCGGCGTCGAGGCGCCGATCGGACGCCACCCGCGCGACCGCCTGCGCATGGCCGTGGTGCCCTCCGGCAAGCCGGCTGTCACACACTACCGCGTGCTGGAGCGCTTCCCCGACCATACGCTGCTCGGCGTTCGCCTGGAAACCGGCCGCACCCACCAGATCCGTGTCCACATGGCCCATATTCGCTGTCCGCTGGTTGGCGACCCGCTGTACGCCGGCAGGCAGAGGCTGCCGCGTGGCGTGTCGCCGCGGTTGCGCGAGGCTTTGACCGATTTTCGGCGCCAGGCGTTGCACGCGGCGCGTCTGGAGTTGACGCATCCCGCGAGCGGAAAACGGCTGAGCTGGCAAGCCGAAATACCCGACGATTTCAGACGCCTGCTCGACGTATTGCGGGAGGAGTCATGATTTATCCCGACTGGCCGGCGCCAGACACTGTCAAGGCGGTGACCACCACTCGTCAGGGCGGGGTCAGCCGCGCGCCGTTCACTGCCCTGAACCTTGCCGACCACGTGGGTGACCGGCCGGAGTCGGTGCAGCAGAACCGCGACTTGCTGCGCCGGCGTCTACGCCTGCCCACTGAACCCGTATGGCTGGAACAGGTGCACGGCTGCAGCGTCGTGACTTGCGGCAGTGCCGGACCGCGCCCCAGGGCGGACGCCAGCTATGCCGACCGGCCAGGGGTCGTTTGTGCCGTACTCACCGCCGATTGTCTGCCGGTGCTGTTCTGCGACCGTCAGGGATCCCGGGTTGCAGCCGCGCACGCTGGCTGGCGCGGTCTGGCGGGTGGCGTGCTGGAAAGTACCGTCGCGGCGCTCGCGTTACCGCCCGGGCAGCTACTCGCTTGGCTCGGCCCGGCCATCGGCCCGCAGGTTTTCGAAGTGGGTATGGAGGTACGCCGTGCCTTTGTCGAGCAACACGTCGAGGCCGACGGCGCTTTCGCGGCGCAGGCCAACGGACGCTGGCTTGCCGATCTTTACCGGCTGGCGCGAATCCGCCTGCGGGCGCTGGGCGTGAACGCCGTGTACGGCGGTGGGCTGTGTACCTTCACTGACCGGCAGCGTTTCTACTCTTACCGTCGCGACCAGGTCACCGGGCGCATGGCGACCCTGATCTGGCTGGACTGACGCCCTGACGTGCGTTCCGTATACTTGCACGCTTGCTTTGTGCGGATGGATTCCTGATGCCTTTACTGAGCTGGATTCTGCTGTTTTGCCTCCTGGGTGGGGCGCTGAGTGTTCTGGCCGCCGCTGTTTTCCTGCTGTTGAACGAGGCACTGAGAAGCCGGCTGCTACCCCACACCGTGAGCTTCGCCATTGGGGCACTGCTGGGCGCGGCCCTGCTGGGCCTGTTGCCGCACGCTCTGGAGGGCGTCGATGGTACCGATTTCCACGCCGTTACCGGTGCCGTGTTGCTGGGCTTGTTCGGTTTTTTTCTGCTCGAAAAACTGGTTTTGTGGCGACATTGCCATCACGAGCACTGCGAGGTGCACACCCCGGAGGATGACACTCACCACCACCCCGCGGCCGGGACTCTCATCCTGATAGGTGACGGTCTGCATAATTTCATCGACGGAGTCCTGATCGGCGCGGCGTTTCTCACCGATATCCATCTTGGCATCGTCACCAGCCTGGCCGTCGCCGCGCACGAGATCCCGCAGGAAGTGGGAGACTTCGCTGTGCTGCTGCACAGCGGTTTCAGCACCGGCCGCGCGTTCCTGTTCAACCTGTTGTCGAGTCTGGCAACGGTACTGGGCGGTCTGCTGGCCTATTACGGTCTCAAGGACCTGGAGCCGGCATTACCCTATGTACTGGCGGTAGCCGCATCGAGTTTTATCTACGTGGCAGTGGCGGACCTGATTCCAGGTCTGCACAAGCGGGTGGAGTTCAGTGCCACGCTCAAGCAGTTGCTGCTGATAGGCGCTGGCGTAGCACTGATCTACGTAACACACTCCAGTCTGCACGCCTGAAAACCGGTCATCGAATAACGGGGTCCCTCCACCCGCTGTCATCTCTTGTCGTTGCGGCGCCGCATGGCGGATGTCGTGCGGCTCACCCGGTGACGCGGTCGACTGGACGCCTGTCTTGCGGAGCGACTGCACGACCCGGTGCGGTTACGGGGTTGCGGCGCCCGTCGAGGCCTGCTTATAGTGACACCGGGATCTGGAGGTGAAACTCATGTCGGACTGGTACATGTTGACTCTGATTGGACAGGACCGGCCCGGTATCGTTGCGGCGGTCACCAAGGCGCTGTTCGAATCAGGCTGTAATCTTGGCGAGACGTCCATGCTGCGGCTGGGCAACAACTTCACCATCATGATGATGGTGAAAAGCGCGGCTGGGCCCGATGCGCTGTGCGCAGTGTTGCAGCCGGTGGTCGATGCCCTGGAGCTGATTCTGCATATTGACGTCATTGCAGCGGAACTGCATCAGCGCCCGGTCCCCGATGTGCGGATTCTGGTGCACGGTGCGGACCGTGCCGGCATCGTTGCCCAGGTCACCGGGCAGGCGGCAGCGGCCGGGCTGAACATTCTGGACCTGGAATCGGATGTCGGAGGTACTGAGTCACAACCGATCTACATCCTGCAGATCGAAGGCGTAGCTGCGCAGGGCCTCGACGCCATAGAACAGGCCTTGGCGCCGTTGCGAGCCCAGGGGGTCAAGGTCGACGTGCTGCCCATAGACACTCTGATCGGTTGAGCCGTGGCAGTCCTGGATATTCTGACCTACCCCGACGAGCGCCTGCGTCATGCCTCCACACCAGTGCAGCGTTTCGACGCTGCACTGCAGGCTCGCATCGACGATCTCGAGGAGACCCGCCGGGCGGGACCGGGTGCGGTCGGTATTGCTGCGCCGCAGGTGGGCTGGTTCGAGCGCGTGGTGATCGTGAACGTATCCGGGCGCAAGAAGACCCGCAGCCACGGGCACCTGATTCTGGTGAATCCCGAAATCACCGAATGGGACGGCTTTGCCATGGGGCGCGAGGGCTGTCTTTCGGTGCCCGATTACACCGGCAACGTCGTGCGCGCCGAGCGCATTGAGCTGCGCGCCCAGGACCGCGACGGCAATGGCCTGGCGTTCGATATGGATGGCTTCGAGGCGCGCGCCGTCCAGCACGAACTGGATCACCTGGACGGCCTGTTGTTCCTGGATCGCCTGGTCAGCCGTCGCCAGGACCTGTTCCGGCGCAAGGTCTACAAGTAGCAGCCCCCTGGCTTGTTTGCGAACCGCGAAGGACGCTAAGGACGCGAAGCTTGGATGTTTTCTGCGCTTTTTGTCCCAGACTGTGCGCGCGTCACGACCCGTTCGGACCGCACAGTCAAATGCTCTTCCACCAGTTCTACTTTGCGTCCTTAGCGCTTGGCTTTTCGGCGTCCCCTTGAATTTCCTCATAATCCGACCCATATATTTGGGCAGTTGAGCATTTTCCCAGGAGAATCCTTGTCATGCGGATGGATAAACTGACGTCCAAGTTTCAGATGGCGCTCGCCGACGCGCAGAGCCTGGCGCTGGGTCGGGATCACAATTACATCGAACCGGTACATGTAATGGTCGCTCTGCTCGATCAGGAAGGGGGCACAGTCCGCCACCTTCTGACTCAGGCCGACGTCAACACCAACCTGCTGCGCTCCCAGCTCGGAGAGTGGCTGGATCGGCTGCCCACCGTGCAGGGCACCGCCGGCGAGGTGCATATCTCCAACGATTTGAATCGACTGCTGAATTTGACTGACAAACTGGCGCAGCAGCGTAAGGACCAGTACATTTCCTCCGAGCTGTTTGTGCTCGCCGCTGCCGAGGACAAAGGTGAACTGGGTAACCTGTTGCGCAAGGCCGGTGCCAGCAAGGGCGTGGTGGAACGGGCCATCGACAATGTGCGGGGCGGCCAGCAGGTGAATGACCCCAACGCCGAGGATCAGCGCCAGGCGCTGGAAAAATACACCATCGACCTGACCGAGCGTGCCGAACAGGGCAAACTGGATCCGGTGATAGGACGCGACGACGAGATCCGCCGCACCGTCCAGGTGCTGCAACGCCGCACCAAGAACAACCCGGTTTTGATAGGCGAGCCGGGTGTCGGCAAGACGGCCATCGTCGAAGGGCTGGCGCAGCGGATTGTCAATGGGGAGGTACCCGAGGGCCTGAAGAACAAGCGCCTGCTCAGCCTCGACATGGGCGCCCTGATTGCCGGCGCCAAATTCCGCGGTGAGTTCGAGGAGCGGCTCAAGGCGGTGCTGAATGACCTTGCCAAACAGGAGGGTCAGATCATTCTTTTTATCGATGAGCTGCATACCATGGTCGGTGCCGGTAAGGCCGAGGGTGCCATGGACGCCGGTAATATGCTGAAGCCCGCGCTGGCGCGCGGCGAGCTGCACTGCGTGGGTGCGACCACGCTGGATGAATACCGCAAGTACCTGGAAAAGGACGCGGCGCTGGAACGCCGTTTCCAGAAGGTGCTGGTGGATGAACCCACGGTGGAGGATACCATCGCCATATTGCGCGGACTGAAGGAGATCACCGATCGCCAGTTGCCCGACAAGGCCATCGACCTGGTCGATGAGGCGGCCAGCCGCATCCGTATGGAAATTGATTCCAAGCCGGAACAGATGGACCGCATGGAGCGGCGCCTTATTCAGCTCAAGATCGAGCGCGAGGCGCTGCAGAAGGAAAGCGACGAAGCGTCGGTTAAACGGCTGGAAAACCTGCAGGAACAGATCGACAAGCTGGAACGCGAGTTTTCCGATCTGGAAGAGATCTGGAAGGCCGAAAAAGCGGCCGTACAGGGCTCGCACCACATCAAGGAGGAACTGGAGCGTGCGCGTAAGGAACTGGACACCGCCCAGCGGGCCGGTGACCTGGCGCGTGCCGGCGAGCTCCAGTACGGGCGTATCCCGGAGCTGGAGAAGCAGCTCAACATGGCTGCGCAGGCGGAAACCCAGCAAATGAAGCTGTTGCGCAACAAGGTCACAGATGAGGAGATCGCCGAGGTGGTGTCCAAGTGGACCGGTATCCCGGTGTCCAAGATGCTGGAAGGCGAGCGCGACAAGCTGCTGCGCATGGAGCAGGAAATCGAAAAGCGCGTGGTCGGGCAGGACGAGGCCGTCAAGGCGGTTTCCGACGCCATCCGGCGTTCGCGCGCCGGTCTGTCCGATCCCAATCGGCCCAATGGCTCGTTCCTGTTCCTGGGGCCGACCGGCGTGGGCAAGACCGAGCTCACCAAGGCGCTGGCGGCCTTCCTGTTCGACACCGAGGACGCCATGGTGCGCATAGATATGTCAGAGTTCATGGAAAAGCATTCGGTGGCGCGCATGATCGGGGCGCCGCCCGGCTACGTGGGCTACGAGGAGGGTGGCTACCTCACCGAAGCGGTGCGGCGCAAGCC
>WOR8_10004729_pt1 | contig 13159 bp, 12 predicted proteins | sample DeeMarSeWOR38_10_FD_19890 | JGI IMG/M metagenome (IMG submission 19890) | reverse complement strand
ATAGAAATCAGAGGTGGAACAAATGAAGCCAGATTTTTATTGGAAAATGAGTTTATTCCTCCAGGTTCTTCCGATATGGAAGCTATTACAGGTCAAGCTGAGGTCATAGCGGAAAAGGCCGAACTCGTTTTAAATAATTTGCAGAGATTCACCAAACCTGAAAATTTAGATAAAATCACAGTGATGGTCGAGCGAATATCAAACTTAGCTCAACAGGCTAATGTAACTTTTTATACAGCAGATACGATTTTAAAGGAAAATCGACAGGAACTTAAGGCAACCATCACGCAAACAAACCAGGTAAGTATTCGTCTTGATTCCATAAGTGTTAGACTTCTGGAATCTGTTACTGCTATAAATAAAATTGTAAAGAGTGACACAATTGGCGATATACTGACCAATACGAGGGAAATATCACTCAAGCTGAAAGAATCAAATTTGAAAGAAGTGATTGTGAAAATGGGGGAAGTAGTGGAGCAAACCAACCGTCTATTGGTAAAATTGAATCAGGATCTGGATAAAGGTGGGGCAAATTTTGCTGAAAGTATGGAACTGTTAAAGACTACACTGGAGAATCTCAATGATGCTTCCAGGCAAATAAACCAGGATCCCTCGGTCCTAATCAGGGGTGCAAAAGAAAAGAATATTCCTGACAAAAATTTAAATAAATGATAAAATCGCTTATTTATAGTACACTCGCATGCCTGCTTTTGTACAATTCCGGATGTTGTAATAAAAAGTCAATTTCTCGCAGGTATTATACAATTGATATCAGTGATCGATTGAGCAATTTAGTCTTATCGAATAATAATTTAATCGATAGGCGATGTGAAATAGCTAAAGTCGACATAGAAGAAGCATTTGCATCTCAAAAAATCGCTAATAGAGCACAATCTCACGAAATCACGTATTATAGATACAATGAATGGGCTCATAATCCGACTGACATTATTACCAGGATATTGAAACAATTTGTAGAGAGTCAGGGAATATTCAGCGAGACCTCAACACGATTTACAGCCCATGCACCGGAATATCGAATCGAAACCAATATTGAGCATTTGGAAGCGGTTGAAACAAAAGAACGGCTACAAGCGCATATTGCCGTTGAATTCCGACTTGTGGAGTTGACCAACGGACTAGCCTTGGTTATTCATCATAATGATGTAAAAAGAGATTTAGCTGATAAAGATCTAAATTTATTTGCTGCAACTATTAGTGATATTCTCTTTGAAGAAATGCAACATTTCTCCGGTAAAATCAAAGAGATATATCAGAACAAACCATCAATTTTTGATTGATCGCTATATGCCTAAGAAAAAATCCTCAACCATAAGTAAGCCAGAATTTTCATATCGCATCAATCAAAATGTCATCTTTCTTGAGGGGAAATTAGTTCTAAGTGAAATTTCCATCTTTTTAAGTACTATTACAACCCAACTACTTAAAATAGATCGAGATCATATCATTATTCAGCTTGATGGATTGACTAATATAGATAGCGCAGGTGTAGTTGCGCTTGATTATTTAAAAAGAAAGTTAGCAAAATCAAAGAAAGAAATTAGACTTGAAGGAGGCTCAAGATCCGTCTCAGTGACCATGCAACTCTTTTCAAATCATCAAAAACAACAAGCAGAAAAGTATGTTATGCCTGGATTTCTAGAAAATCTCGGCCATCATTTTTACCTTTTTTTCAGTCAGAATGTAGTTGATTTTCTTTACATGACAGCCGATATATTTTATTGGTCAATTGTCGACTTGTTCAATTCCAAAGCTCATCGCAAAGGAGAATTTTATAATCAGGCAGTATTGATTGGAGTAAATGCAGTATTCATTGTTGGCGTACTTGCATTCATCATTGGATTGGTGTTGGCTCTTCAATCAGCAGCCCAACTCAGAGAATTTGGCGCAAACATATTTATTGTTGACTTAACAGTAATAGCCATGATGCGGGAAATGGGACCTTTAATCACTGCCGTGTTGGTAGCAGGGAGGAGTGGTTCGGCTATTGCAGCTGAGATCGCTACCATGAAAGTAACTTCCGAGTTGGATGCACTCACGACAATGGGACTTAATCCATTACGCTTTGTTGTTGTGCCTAAAATGCATGGTGCGGTATTTACTCTTCCATTTTTAACAATTCTGGCTAACGTTTTGGGTATTATGGGAGGGATGACGGTGGCCTACTTTTACCTCGATATTTCTCCGGAAGTGTTTTTCAACCGAATGTCGGAAGCGCTTTATTTCAAGGATATTTATACAGGGTTTATTAAAAGTATCATTTTTGCCACTGTAATTGTTTTGACGGGGTCTTACTTTGGGTTTCATGTGGATAAAGGTGCTGAAGGAGTAGGTAAGGTGACTACTTCTGCGGTCGTAGTTGCCATATCTTTGGTCATAGTCGCAGATAGTATTTTGGGATTAATCTTCTACTAAATGAGTACCTTAAATAAAAATGATAAAATTATTGAAGTAAAGCACCTGTCAGCTTCTTTTGGTAGTCGAAAAGTCTTATCGGATATTAGTTTTAAGGCATATAAAGGGCAGATAACAGTGATACTGGGAGGAAGTGGATCAGGTAAGACCACAATTCTTAAACATTTGATTGGCCTTTATTCTATTCAGGAGGGTTCAGTGTCAGTAATGGGTGTTGATTTGAACACATTAGATGAAAAAGAACTAAACCAAATGTACTTGAAAATGGGTGTTTTTTTTCAAAATGGAGCGTTGCTGGATTCCATGACCGTTAGGGAAAATATTGGATTACCATTAGAACAACATTCAAATTTAAAGACTGATTATATTGACCAATTGGTTGAATTAAAACTAAGCCTGGTAAACCTGGCTAATACGTCCCATCTCTTTCCTTCAGAATTAAGTGGAGGGATGTTAAAAAGGGCAGCACTCGCCAGGGCGATCATAATGGATCCACCTTTACTTTTTTGTGATGAACCTGGTGCCGGCCTGGACCCTGTTTCACTGGCTTCTTTGGATAGTCTAATTCAAAATCTTAAATCACAACTCGGGATTACCGTTATCCTTGTTACACATATTGTTTCAAGTATCTTGCGATTAGCAGATCGGGTTGTATTTATAAGTGAAGGAAAAGTATTGTTGGAAGATACGCTGAAACAAGCACTTGCTTCTGAGCAAGAGGAAATCAAAGATTTTTTTAATAAGGGTAGAGGAGAAGACTAGCGGATCTGCTGGCCAATCATGAATTATTTCTACTTATGAAAATGTTTTTCCTTTCATTAAAGAACACCAAAATAACAAAGAACAACACCAGGACTTCTTTAAACACCTGTGTTAATAGGATAGATGAAAATTGTGTGTGCCACCCCAGGAAAAACAAAAAACCTCCCAAGAAGAAGTACATGGTTAACTTTTTCAGGTTATATGGAATTGGGTAATGCTTTTTCCCTGTGAAATAGGCAAACAGGCACATATATAAATACACGAATAAAGTTGTGAAGGCACTTCCATCATATCCAAAATACGGAATTAATAAATAGTTCATACTTATGGTAATTATCGCTGCTGACACTGATATGATGGTGCCAAAATATGTTTTATCTGTGATTTTAAACCATATGGATAAATTGTAGTACAAGCCTAAAAGCAAGCTGGCCATCAGAAGGATTGGCACGATATGCAGTGCAGTCCAGTAAGCCTGATCCCTTAAAAAAATATGTTTAATTAGATCTAAATTTAAACTAATTGCCAAAACGGAAATCAGTCCGAAAATTCCAAAGTAAAGGAAGATGTCAGCATAAGTTCTTTTGGAGTCATGTGATTGTGATTCCCTGAAGAAAAAGGGTTCCGCTGCGTACCTAAACGCCTGGATGGCCAGTGTCATAATCATTGATATTTTGTAGCAGGCCCCAAAAATCCCTAAAGCTTCCTGGTTGTTAAAACCAATATAAAAGTCATCAGGCAGTATTTTTTTGAGCATCATCCTTGAAAACATTTCGTTGAAATTCCCGGCCAATTGAGATAATAACAGCGGGAACGCATAAATGAGCATTGGTTGGAGTAATTGAAAATTAATGACTAACTGTGCCTTTCTTACTACTCCATATAAAAGTAGAATATAAATGGCATTGGCCAGAAGATTCGAAATAAATACGTATTCGACATTATAATCAGGATTATATACATACTCAATCATTCCTTTGAGTTGAGGCAACATTGAACCGTGCCAAATGTTTTTACAGAAGTAAAGAAAAAACAGGTTTAGACCAAGGTTTAGAAATATATTGATGAGTTTGTAGGAAGCAAATTGCGCAGCTTTTCTCTCATATCTCAGCTTTACAAATGGTATAGCCATCAAGGCATCAATGCCAATTATTGCTGCAAACCAATAGACGTATCTTTCTTGCCCGGGAAATTCCAGCCAGTTGATAATGGGCGTTGCGGAGCTGACTAATAAAATAGTAAGCAAGATGGTGGTAATCAGTATCGAGGAGAAAACAGTACTATAAATCTCTTTTTCTCCCTGATCAGATTTTGAGGTGAAACGGAAATAGGCAGTTTCCATTCCATATAAGTACAATACATTCAATACGGCAACGTAGGAATATAATTCTGTTACGATCCCGTATTCACCCACCTGCAAAATAGCTGTTGATGTATAAAAAGGGACTAAAATAAAATTGATCGCTTTGCCAATAATACTACTCAACCCATAAATTGCCGTCTCACCAGCAAGCTGTCTAATTTTACCCATGCCAAAAATGTGGGAAACTACTCTCCTTTAAATTCAGGTTTTCTTTTCTCTAAAAATGCAGATGTGCCTTCTTTAAAATCTTCAGTTTTACAGCAATTAGCAAAACTATTCGCTTCAAATTGATATCCATCTTCTTCCTTCGAGAAAGCGGCATTCACGCAGTTTATTACCATTCCTATCGAAAGCGGTGCATTCTCAAAGATTTTATTTAATAATTCTTTTGCTTTTTCGATTCCTTCGTCTTTTGTTGCAACAAGGTGATTAATTAAACCATCAGAATATGCTTCTTCTGCACCTATCATTTCGCCAGTCAGCATCATTTCCAGTGCCTTTCCCTTTCCCACTAAATGTGTGAGCCGCTGTGTCCCTCCATAGGCCGGCAATACACCAAGTGTTACTTCTGGTTGGCCAAAGAATGCATTTTCAGTACCTATTCTTATGTGACAAGCCATAGCTAATTCACTACCACCACCAAGTGCATAACCATTGACAACGGCAATTACGGGCTTTAAACAATTCTCGATTAATGCATAGATCTCCTGACCACGCTCAGAAAATTTTCTTCCATTCAACTCGTTGAGCTCCCTGAATTCTGAAATATCTGCACCTGCAACGAACGATTTATTTCCTGCACCGGTAATGATAATCCCTTTAACATCAATATTATCGTAGGCATCTTCTATGCAGTGTTTCAATTCAGACAGGGTAGTGGCATTTAGTGCGTTCATCTTTTCAGGACGGTTTACGGTAATTGTAAGAATACTATCCTGTATGGACGATAAAAGATTTTTATAGTTTGACATGATAACTTAGGCAAGTTTAAAACAAATATAGCTGAGCATTTTATATTCTCAAATATGTAAATTCACACATAACCTTTCATGGACTTTTAAATGTGAATTCTATTAGCCTATTTTGCACCGGAATTTTGAAAATAAAATTTTTAAAGTACTTTTGTATTCACAATTTATTACTATAAAATATTAAAAATGTCATATTTATTTACATCTGAATCTGTTTCAGAAGGTCACCCGGATAAAGTATCTGACCAAATATCCGATGCGATACTCGATCATTTAATTGCTGCAGATTCAGAATCGAAAGTCGCTGTAGAGACGTTGGTTACTACAGGACTGACTGTCATTAGTGGTGAGGTAAAAACAACGGCTTACATAGATGTGCAGCAAGTCGCCCGAAAGACTATTGAGCGGATAGGTTATACGAAAGGTGATTACATGTTTGATGCACACTCCTGTGGCGTAATTTCAGCGATCCATGAGCAATCTCCAGATATTAACCAGGGGGTTGAACGAAAGGATGAAATGGAACAGGGAGCCGGTGATCAGGGGATGATGTTTGGCTACGCGACTAACGAGACTGATAATTATATGCCACTACCACTGGATTTGTCTCACCTGATTTTAATTGAACTTTCCAGCATCCGCAGAGAAGGTAAACAAATGACGTATTTAAGGCCGGATGCAAAATCTCAAGTTACCATCCTATATAATGATGATAATAAGCCTGTGAAAGTAGATACAATTGTGGTCTCCACCCAACATGATGATTTTGATGAGGAGGCAAAAATGCTTGCAAAAATTAAAAAGGACGTCATCGAAATTCTAATACCGCGTGTAAAAAGTCAACTCTCGCCTGAGATTCAGGCATTATTTCATGATGATATAATATACCATGTAAATCCTACCGGAAAATTTGTAATTGGTGGGCCACATGGTGATACGGGACTTACGGGAAGAAAAATTATTGTCGATACCTATGGGGGAAAGGGCGCCCATGGTGGAGGAGCTTTCTCTGGTAAAGATCCTTCAAAGGTAGACAGATCAGCTGCATATGCGACCAGACACATTGCAAAAAATTTGGTAGCCGCCGGTGTTGCCGATGAAGTTCTGGTACAGGTCTCCTATGCCATTGGTGTTGCTAAACCCATGGGGATTTATGTAAATACCTTTGGTACATCTCATGTAAATTTTTCTGATGGTGAAATTGCGGAAAAAGTAAAAGAACTGTTTGACATGAGACCAGCTGCAATTATTAAGAGATTGAAACTAAAGGAGCCCATTTATTCACCAACAGCTGCATATGGTCACATGGGTCGAATTCCCGAAATTCTGGAATTATCCTTTCAAGTAAATGGTACACAGGTTACTAAAACCGTGGAAACCTTTACCTGGGAAAAATTGGATTATGTTGATCAGGTGAAAGCCACATTTGGGATATAGAAAGGAATCTATATCGTTGAAATTAAAATCCAATGCGCTGGTTGGTTTGAAAACAGCCCATTGGATTTTCAAACAATATTTTTCTTAAATTATCTGGTTCCTTACGAAATGATAGGCGAGCAGGCATACATCAGCCTCTATTAATTTCAAATGTTGGATTTTAATAACATATTGACCTTATGCTCTTGTACAAAAAATCATCAGTTTCTACTCAACTGGAATTGTAATATTAAGAGCATTTAAGTTTCCCCGAATCAATTTTTATATCAAATCATTTTGTGAAATAATGCATCAGTTGAATCTTCCAGGTTGAGGAGATTAAGATTTTCAAATTTCTATTCTCATACCCTTCCTTTGGATTGCTTATTCACCAAAATTTTTGATTAATTTTATTTAGAGTTTCTGATCAATACAAAGTATTTACCTCAAGATAGAACCCTTGGGCCCTATTTTCCGATGCAGAGCATCGGAGAATTTAACCGCTACCTTCTCGTCCGCCGAAGCGGAACGCGAAGGCGGAAGGTGGATTCGATAAATTTAACATATTATCTAAAATGGATTTCACAGAAAAGGTCATCTTAGGAAGAACTAGCCTGAAAGTTGGCCGAATAGGTATATCATCCAGTTATGGAGCAAAAGCAGATGTTTTTGAAGAAGCTTTTGACCATGGTTTTAATTATCTGACCTGGGGAACTTTTATAAAAGGAGATTCCAAAGAAATGAAGAAAGCTATTCGAAACCTCATACAAAGAGGGAAACGTGATGAAATGGTGATTTCTTTATTTACCTATGCGCACGATCCTTTACTTACCAGGTATTTTCTAAAGAAAAGAATTAAGGCACTGGGTGTGAATCACATTGATATATTGCTTTTGGGATATTTCCCTAAAGTACCATCACCGCGAATACTCGATGGTGCACGAAAACTGAAGGAACAAGGGATGGTACGTTATATAGGTATCTCAGGTCATCATCGCAAGATGTTCCGTGATTTAAAAAATGTTTCAGATATTGATGTCATACATGTACGGTATAATCCTGCTCATCGGGGTGCAGAAAAGGATGTTTTCCCCTTTTTTAATTATGAGGATCGACCTGGAATTGTATCATTCACAGCAACAAGGTGGGGTAAGTTGCTCAATCAAAAAAACATGCCTCGGGGCGAAAAGCCCTTATTGGCAGCTGATTGCTATCGTTATGTTCTTTCCAATCCTTTTGTAGATGTTTGCATGATGGGAGTGCGTAGCAGGGAACAGCTGCATGAGAATCTTGCCAAAATTGAGATAGGACCATTAAATACAGAGGAGAAGCTTCATATAGAAAAGTTAGGAGAGTATGTGTATAATCATTAACTACTTTGTGAAATGGAGATACTAATGGTTATTAAATTTCACTTAGTAAATTTTGATTTTGAAATTTAAAATGCATATTGGGATTTTTTATGATTGTCAGTTAAAGGATAATTTCACGACACTCAATCGAATTATCATTTTGTTATTATCGGTTTTAATATAAATTTTTAGGATGCAATTAAAAGCGACAGGTAAAGAGATACTTTATCAGGTTTATGTGTTCACCAATCAACTAAATAATGCCGAATATTCTGCAGAACTGGAATTATTAAATGGAAACTCAGTCGGCAAGCATGTGCGGCATATTGTGGAATTTTTTGATCTTTTAATTCAAGGAGCATCAGTAGGATTAATCAACTATGACAAACGAAAGCATACTCCATTATACGAAACCGATACCAGTATTACCCTGTTAAAAATTAAAGAATTAATGGATGAAGTTGAAAAGCTCTCGCAAAACAGAGACGTGCTACTTGAAGTTAGTTATGCAAAAACTGATGAAGAAACAGTTAAAATTAAATCAAGTGTCGAGCGAGAACTGGCCTATAATATTGAACATGCGATTCACCACATGGCCATCATCAAGATTGCTGTTCAAACAGTTTTCCCAAATATTAAACTAGCCGAAAATTTTGGTGTAGCATATTCTACGGTACGTTATCAAAAATTAACGACCAAATAATCACAATTTAAAAATCAGCTTCAAGAGCTTTAGCTTTCTGTCATAGGGAGGATACCTGAAAGGAATATCAATCCAATTACTTTTTTTCACCACTCCTTTACAATTGGTAAATGCAAAATAGCTTTCTTTTCCATGATATTTTCCTATACCACTGTTCCCAACGCCACCAACAGGAATCGAAGGGCTGCCAAATTGAAACATGGTATCATTAATGCAACCACCACCAAACTCAACTTCCTTCAGAACTTTTTCCTGATTTTGCTTGTTCCTGGAAAAATAGTATAAGGCTAATGGTTTGGGTCTATCTCTAATATCATTTAATGCCGTTTCCAGATCGCTAAATTCCATGACAGGAAGAATAGGACCAAATATTTCATCCTGCATAATTGGATCCTCCCAGCTAATTTCATCCAATACTGTTGGTGCAATATATCGTTCGGCAGCATCTGATTCTCCACCAATTAACACTTTTCCATTTTTAAGATAATTTTCTAATCGCTCAAAATGCCGGTCATCAATGACTCTAGGCAGGTCCAGGCCGTCTTTTGGATTTTCTCCATAATATTTTTTTATATAATAGACAATCTTATCTAACAATGGATATTTAATGCTTTTATGCGCCAATAGGTAATCCGGTGCTACGCACGACTGTCCGCCATTGATCAATTTACCCCATACGATGCGCCGTGCAGCCAAATCGATATTTGCATCCTTATCTACGATACAGGGAGATTTGCCGCCCAATTCCAGGATACATGGAGTGAGATGTTTGGCGGCTGCTTCATAAACAATTCTACCAACCCGCTCACTACCCGTAAAAAAGATATGATCAAAATTATTGCCCAGGAGTTGCTGTGTAATGTCTGGTCCGCCTTCAAGGACGGAGATATACGAATCATCGTATAATTCATGTATAATTTTTTTAATAAGCGAGGAAGTATTTTCAGCTAGTTCCGAAGGTTTTAAGATGACACAGTTTCCTGCAGCGATAGATCCGACAAGCGGTTCAAACATCAGCATAAACGGATAGTTCCAGGGACCAATAATAAGTGAAAGCCCATATGGCTCACGGTAGATAAAGCTCTTGGCCGGATGAGTTGGTAGAGACGTTTTTACTTTTTCAGGGCGCATCAGTTTTGGGAGGTTTTTTAAAAAGAATTTTATCTCTTCCAAAACGAGCGCTATCTCTGTGCCAAAGACTTCAAATTTTGATTTTCTGAAGTCCTGATATATAGCATGATAGATCTCCTCCTCATGATTTTGAATGGCTATGTACAGCTTTTTTAGCTGCTTAATTCTGTAATCTAAGGTTAAAGTAATACCACTTCGAAAAAATGTCCTTTGTTTATCAATTAATGAAGAAATTTCATTTTTGTCGCGAGTTTCAACGATCCCTGCTTTTTTAATATTCTGGGTTACCATCACGCTGCCTTTTCAATTAACTATTAAGAAATATTCCAATGCATAATTAACAACGTTATTCCAATAGTCACGTATCAATTGCAGGGAGTATTTAATATTTGAACGCAAATTTTTTTAATTTTAAGTTCAATACCATGAAAAGATACGTTTTTTTACTTTCGTTCCTACTTAGTTCATACAGTTTCTTAGCTACACAAACAGGAAACCCTGATCAAATTGTTGGTGTGTGGAAGTCCAGTAATAATGGAATTATGATTAAAATCGATAAGGTAGGGGATCATTTTCAGGGAAGAATTGTATGGTTGGAAGAAAATGCAGGGAATCAACCACTTTTGGACGAAAAAAATCCGGATGAGCGTTTGCGAAAAATGCCTCTGAAAGGGAATAAGGTTATCCAGGAACTCACATTCAATCCCTCGGAAGTTATATGGGAGGGCGGTACTTTTTACAATTATAAAGAAGGCAGACTATACAATTGCAATATTTCTTTGCAACGTAGTGATCAGATCAAAATCACGCGATTTACCCAAAATCAGCAAGATGGTGTAACCGAAACCTGGACTCGTCAGTAGCAATCATTAAAAAAATATGAAAGAAAATTTGACTTTCATTTTTTTGTGTTTAATTTTGACCAAATGGTTAAATCATATAGTTAAACCATATGGTTAGCTCTGAAAAAATAGATACAACAGAACAAAAGATACTTGAGGCTGCAAAGAATGTCTTTATCCGAAAGGGAATGTATGGGGCGAGAATGCAGGAAATTGCTGATGAAGCGGGAATCAATAAAGCATTACTGCACTATTATTTCAGAAGCAAAAACAAGCTGTTTGAAGCAATATTCCAGGAAATATTCCAGGAATTTGTACCAAAGGCATTTAGCATATTAAAGGCACAAATTCCCTTTGAAGAAAAGATCAGACAGTTTGTGGCCAATTATATCGATGTTGTTGCAGAAAATCCGTTTATGCCGATTTTCATCATCAATGAAATCAATCAGAATCCTGAAAGATTGGCTCATTTGACAAATGTGATGAGTGCGATAAAAGTTGAAGTAGCTTCTGATTTAAACAGAAAGTTTGAAACAGGTGAATATAGAAAAGTAGATCCGGTTCAATTGTTTTCCAGTGTAATTTCCATGACATTATTTCCATTTCTGGCCAAACCAATTATTCAGGGTGCTTTTGAATATTCTGATGAAGAATTTAAAGTATTCCTCCAGGAACGAAAGCAATTGATCCCAGACATCATTTTGAATTATTTGAAAATATGAGATTGATCATGAAAATTAGAAATACGTATTTAATAGCATTATTGCTCGCGTTATTCAGTAATTATACTTTCGGTCAAAAGCTTACACTTGAGTATTGCATAAGCAAAGCAGAAGAAATAAGCCCGCTTTCCAGGCAAAAATTGCACTATGAAACCCTCGAGGAGTTTACTCAAACAAATGTGAGTAATGCCAATCTTCCTTCATTTTACATTAACGGCCAGGCGAGTTATCAATCAGATGTATTCTCATTTCCAAACAATCCAATTTTTGAAAGTCCGATAATTCCAAATGAACAATTTAAAGTTACGTTGGACGTAAATCAGAAGATCTATGATGGCGGTCTAACAAAAAATAAGAAAATTGCGGAATCTGCCAAAATTTTAACTGATGTTCAATCTGTTGAAGTTGACTTATATGAAATAAAAACAACCATTTCCTCGCTATATTTCTCTGCACTGATCTATCAGGAAAATATTAAAATCCTCAAAAATGTGTTGGAAGTTCTTCGGGATCAACAGAAAGTAATTGATTCCCAGGTAATAAACGGGTTAATATTGAAAAGTGCCTTGACTGAATTTAAAAAGCAGATCTTATCCACAGAGCAGCAAATACTTTCACTAAGTATGGATCAACAGGCAATGTTAAACATGTTGGGTAAATGGGTGGATGAGGACATTGATACTTCTGATAAGTTGGAAGTTCCCAATGTTCAGATTGATCCTGACAATTATGAAATCAATCGCCCTGAAGTCAGGTTGATGGAGACTCAAAATATCTATTTCGAATCCTTGAAAAATATGAGTTCAGTGAAGAGAAGGCCAAGTATTTGGGCTATAGCCCAGGCAGGCTTCGGGCAACCTAATGCTTATAACTTTCTTGAGACAGATGTGGCTGATTTCTATTACGTTGGGTTGAGACTTTCATGGCATATGTTTGATTACGGAAATGCCAAACGTGAAAGGAGCATTTATGAAGCAAATCAGGCCATTGTCAATGCTAAAAAGGAATTTCTTATGGATAATATTGATCTGAAACTAACAAAAGAGTACGCAGAGGTAAATAAAATAAAGGAACTTATCGATAAGGATGAAGAATTAGTTAGCCTGCAAGGTGAAATTGTCGAAAGTTCTTTTTCGCAAGTTCAGCATGGAGTAATTACGACCACAGAGTACATTTCGCAGCTTAATTCGAAAACACAACTTGAGCTTATTATGCAATTGCATAAAATACAGCTAGTACAGGCCGTATACAATTGTCTAAATATTTCAGGAAATCTATAATTAACTTTACGATGAATAAATATCAATTCTATATTCTTGTTTTACTTCCATGGCTGTATAGCTGCAGTGGGAATAATGATAAAGCGGATGCATATGGAAAGTTTGAGGCTGTGGAGGTGATCATCTCTTCAGAGGCAAATGGAAAACTTTTATCATTTAATCTGGAAGAAGGAGATAAATT
>WOR8_10004727_pt1 | contig 13162 bp, 12 predicted proteins | sample DeeMarSeWOR38_10_FD_19890 | JGI IMG/M metagenome (IMG submission 19890) | reverse complement strand
GCACTTGTTTCATATAAAAGCTCTGCAGTAATCTTCTTATTTACTGATGCTCCCACTTGTAAAATGTTAATTGCCTTCCTTAAATCTCCTCGTGAAATAAATACAATAGTATCAAGTCCGTCAGGCGTAATTTCAAGTTTTTCAGCAACCGCAATTTTCCGCATATATTTTTTAACATCTGCTTCTTTAATTGGAGCGAATCTAAAAACTGTACAACGTGATTGTATTGGTTCAATTATTTTTGATGAATAGTTTACAGATAAAATAAATCGACAGATTCTGGTATATTTTTCAATTGTTCGTCTTAGAGCAGATTGTGCATCAGATGTAAGACTATCTGCCTCATCCAAAAAAATTATCTTATATTGAGCTTTTCCAATGGGAGCTGTTCGTGCAAAATTTTTTATCTTCCCACGGATTATTCCAATTCCACGTTCATCACTTGCATTTAGTTCAATAAAATTCTGCTTCCAAGTATCTCCATATAACTCTTTTGCAAGGGCAAGAGCAGAGGTAGTTTTACCAGTACCTGCAGGTCCTGCAAAAAGCAGATGCGGTACATTCTTTGTTTTAACATATGCTTTTAAACGCTCTATTATCTCATCCTGACCTGCTACTTCATCAAGAACCTTTGGTCTGTATTTTTCAATCCAAATGCCATCAATTGACATATCTTTAGTAGTCATTGTTTTCAAAATCCTTTTTAAGTGATAAAAAATAAGTTAATTAATATTTTGTTTAAAGTCTCCTTCTAGAGATATTTAATAAATAAAACCTTTAATTATTCCTTTATTGTTTGTTTTATTGTCTTTACAAAATTTATCACATCTTCTTTAGTTGTATTAAAAGAACACATCCATCTTACCTCAAGAGTCTTTTCATCAATGATGTGGAAAGCATATTTTTTCCAAAGTTTTGTAATAATCTTTTTTGGGAGAGTTGCAAAAACTGCATTTACTTGTACTTTCTGTGTTATCTTTATCTGAGGAATGCTTTTAATTTCGTTGTATAATAATTGAGCCATCTTGTTTGCATGTTTTGCATTTTTTAACCATAAATCATTTGATAACAATGCTTCAAATTGTGTTGAAATATAACGCATCTTTGAAGTAAGATGCATACCTTGTTTTCTAATAAATTCAAAGTTTTTCGATAATTTTTTATCAAAAAAAATAACAGCATCACCAAACATCATACCATTTTTTGTACCACCAAAAGAAAGCACATCTACACCAACATCTCCACAAATAGCATTAAGATTTACATTAAGACTTGCAGCAGCATTACTAAGTCTTGCACCATCCATATGAAGAAGCATTCCATTCTTATGAGCAAAATCAGAAAGCTCTTTTATTTCTGCTGGGGTATAAACTGTACCTCGCTCAGTTGACTGTGTAATAGAAATAACCTTTGGCTGGGCCATATGCGGATCTCCAAATCCGATGATATGAGGTTTTAATAGACCAATTGATAGCTTTCCATTTGGTTTGGGAATTGTTACAAGTTTACAGCCTGTGAATTTCTCAGGACCACAACACTCATGAACATTGAGATGCGCATTTTCAGCACAAAAAATAGAATTAAAAGATTCTGTAACAGCTTTTAAACCTAAAATATTTGCCGCAGTTCCATTACCAACAAAGTAAATATCTATATTTTTACCAAAATGTTCCTTAAATTTATTAATTGCACGTTTGGTATATTTATCATCTCCGTATGCAACTGAGTAACCTAGATTCACAGATTCAATTGCCTTAATTATATCTGGATGGACACCAGAATGATTATCGCTTCCAAATTCATCATTAACAGTCATACTATACTCCCAAATTAAAGAATTATTTAAATTCTTTGTTTTCTCAATTAGGTTTGGAGTAAATCTGATATAATCTGAGGAAGTTTTTGTAAATTAAGACTAAAACTATGGTCATCATCTAGATATCTAATCTTAACATCTTGAGCTTTTGCAAACTCTTCTACCCATCTATTTGGAACCACATTATCCATAGTTCCTGTAAAAATATTGATTTTAGCGCTGATCTTATTCTCAAAGAGCCTATAATCCTGCATATCAGTAAGAATTTCTTGTGGCATACCCTGAATTTTTGAAATATCAACATAAAGAGGAATTATTGCAGGATTTAGAAGAATTATCTGTTTAACATTTGAATTATCAAGAGCGGTTTTTGCAGCAAGAAGACCACCAAGAGATGAACCGATTAGTTTTGCATTTCCATCGTTTTGAATTTCTTTTTTAATTCTTATTAAACAATCTGAAATTATTAGATCCTCAGGTTCACAATCTCTATATTTGATTGCTTTTGCATTTAGCATTTTCTTAAAAAGTGTTCCTTTTGTGCTGTTAGGCTCTGACATATAACCATGAATGTAGTATAACATCAATGTCCAGGATTATTTTATAAATAATAAATCATTCTGTGTCAAATATACTAATATTGTATCATTATTTTTGTATTAAGACTATATTTATACCAGAACTTATATATGAACATAGTTTATTTTTAGATGCAAAGGGGTAAAAATGAATAAAAAAATTATTGGAGCAATTTTTTGTGTTTGTATATTTGCCTTTGGTTCAATCCCAGCATTAGGAGTAAATCCGATTGACAATTTAGATATAGATCAGGATATAAAAAAGAAAATTGATAATTTATTTGAGGAAGCTAACATTACATTTGGTGATATTTTTTGTATAACTAATGGACCAGCATCAAAAACATACTCAAAAGTAGATCTTCTTGAAGGTTCGGAAAATCAAATGAACAAAATTAACCGTCATCTAAATAGAAAAATTTTAAGGCCATTGATTTTTTTACGACAGATACCGATTTTTGTTGAAAATCTTAGTTTCACAGTAGAATTTAAAAGAGATGTTAGGGATATGTCAAGATTCACATATTTTACTACAAATACTTCAATTAAATGGAACGAAACTACTGGTGAATTTGAAGGCTTTGACATTAAAAATTTTTCACATATCTTAAACATAGCACATAAGGTTAAAATAGAAAATATGACAGGACTCTTTATATTCCAGAGATTAAGATTATTTGATAGAAATCAACCGATATTTTGGAAATTTTTCCACCCTGCAAAATTTATATTTATTGGATTTTGTGAAAATATTACATATTTTGAAAGCTATATAAACCTCTGAACCTAATTTATCTCTTATTTTGTTATAATTTCAACATAAACTCTTCTAATACGAGGTCCATCTCCCTCATAAAAGAATATATGTTGCCAGGTTCCTAAAACCAATCTATTGTTTTCAACAATAACATTAACAGATGAACCTAAAATACTTGCTTTGATATGAGCGTCACTATTACCTTCCATATGATGATAATCACCAGATTCAGGGACTATCTGTTTTAATGTTTCTATAATGTCTCTTTGAACACTGGGATCAGCACCTTCATTAATTGTTACTCCTGCTGTAGTATGTGGAACATATATAGTTACAATCCCATTTTGTATGTTTTCTTTATTTACAACTTGTTGAACATCACTAGTGATATCTATCATTTCATTTCTTTTTCTTGTTACAACCTTTATCTCCCTCATCAATATCAACAAGATGGATAGAAATCATAATATTTTAAAATAATGTTTAAGTAGAAAAAATTTATACTGACAATTGGGTTTTATCATGGAAGATATTGAAATAATAGAATATAATGAAGTAGATTTGTCAAGTTCATTACTTGTTGTTGCCTTTCCAACAGTTGGACTAATTAGTTCAATTGCCGGTCATTTTATTATTGATTCCTTAAAATTAGAAGAAATCGGTGCAATTACATCAAGAGAATTTATGCCTGCAACAGTAATTCATAAATCTAAACCTTCTCCACCCGTTCGAATATATGCAGGTGAAAAAAAATGTGGACCTGATGGTTCATGCGAGCAGCTTGCAGTAATAATATCTGAATTTATGCCTCCTTATAATATCATTAAACCACTTGCAGATAAAATCCTTCATTGGTCAGTTGAAAAAGGATGCAAAATCGTAGTAAGTCTAGAAGGAACTCATGCAGTTGGAGATAAGAAGCAAAAATTTAGTGTCTATGGAGTTGGAAGTAATCCTAAAATGAAAAACTTCCTAAAAATGTATAAAATCGATGAGACCAAGGAGGGAATGATTACTGGTGTTACAGGTGTTCTCCTTTATGAAGGTGTTTTGATGCAAAGAGATGTAATTTGCCTGCTTTCCGAAGCACATTCCTCATACCCTGATTCCAGAGCCGCAGGAAATCTTTTGAAAAAACTAGATGTGATGCTTCCAGAGATAAAGATCGATCCTAAACCATTATATAAAGAAGCTGAAAAAATTGAGGAACAGATCAAAAAGTTCATGGAACAATCAAAACCAACCGCTCCAAGTCTGCCACCTCTACCCACTCAGATGTACGGATAATGATGATGTTTTATGGACTCGAAAGAAGAAATCCTCGAAAAAGTATATCAACTTGCAAATAAGTACGAAGCAGAACGTGGTAGCTGTCCACAATGCGTCACCGCAGCCATTTATGAAACTTTAGGAGTGGGAGATCCAAAAACCATACAAGCATCAGATGCGCTAGCAGGAGGGACAGCATTATCAACAGAGGGAACTTGTGGTGCACTTGTAGGTGGACTTCTAGCAATCGGCTCGGTTGTAGGTCGAACATATGAAGATTTTTCTAAAGGGGAACGTAAAAGACGTGTTTTTCAATATGCGAAAAGGTACTATGACAGATTTGTTAAAGAGTACGATTCACCAAGATGTAGAGATATTCACAAGAAGCTCTTTGGACGAACATTTAACCTGATGGACCCTAAAGATTATCAAGAGTTTGAAGACGCTGGTGCTCATGTTGATAAATGCCCAGTCGTATCAGGATTTGCCGCAAAACTTGCAGCTGAAATTATCCTTAGCATAAAAAAATAAAAAAAATCTATTAATTAAAAAGGTGTTTTTGATGGGAACCAATCAATATTACGCCAAGGTATCTTCCGGTAGTTTATTGTTCCCTTGATCAATTTAGGAAGAAATCTTTCCCAGTTACTCCAATAATTTCTTCTCCACTTATTAAATAATGCATTAAAGAAATATGCTTGATTATCATTATCTATTAAATTATTTTTATTTATGAAGTTTTTATGTGATTCGTCTATTATGATTCCACCACTGTTATTTTGGATTATGTTATTTTTGATTTGATTGTTATTTGAGTATCCTCGAAGATATATTCCATATCCTCCGTTTTCTCTGATACTATTTTTAATAATATTACCATTTTCAGAACGAATAAACTCGATACCCTCTCTTTCATTATTTTGAATTATATTATTTTCAATTTTGTTGCTATTTGACCAATGTGAATAAATTCCTTGAATGTTATTTTGTATAAGGTTGTCTTTTACTAGAGTATTAGAATCCTCATAGGCATAATTTAAAAAGATTCCGATATGATTATTTTCAATAATATTGTTAATAATTTTGACATATGACTTGAGAGAAAGAGTCTTTATTCCGGCATCAAACTCTCCATTGCTGCTGTTTTTTATTGTAAAACCTGATATTCGAACATTTGGTGCTGCAACCTCGACAACATGGTATTTGTTATTTCCATCGATTATCGTGCTTTCTTTATTTTCACCATCCAGATTTATTGTTTTATTTATTACAATATTCTCATTGTAAGTTCCATTTTTTACAAAAATCGTGTAACCTGGATACGCAACATCTATTGCTTCCTGAATATTGTTATATGGATAATCTTCAGAACCGTTCCAAGGACCTGCTACATTATCATCATCAACATAAAGGATTGGAAATACACCATAGCCTCCTTCTATCAGGAATGCTTTTTTTTCTATTCCGCATTCCCCATATGCAATTTTAAACCATCCGTTATCCTGATATCCTTTACCCCAACTATTTTTTACTATCCAGTAACCAGGATCATCATTATATCCAACAAGAGTAACATAATGAGGGCCTCTTGACTCACCCCATCTATGGCGATAAATTCCACCCTTATGTGAGTAAAAGTCCTTATAAACGTGGAAATATGTGGGAACCGGTCCATTATTTACAATCGCTTCCTTAATTGCAATTGGATCTTCTGGTAAATAACTCCAAGAAGAAATCTTTACAGTTCTATTTTGCCAATCCGGGCTTGTTGTATTTAAGGGGTATTGTTTCTTATCTTTAGGATAAGGCCAGCATGCTTCATCAGGAACTCCATAGTCAACAAGAAACTGTGTGTCATTCTCAGGATAAGAACCCCAATCAATAGTTCCACCACTATAAAAAAACAAGTGAGCTTCAGATAGATCACAACCAAAAGGATAACCTACCTTAATCTGAACCATTGTCTCAACAGCAGCAACTATTGCAAATGTTTCACAACTAGGATAAGGAGCCTGATTTCTTATATCGGTTGTAAAATCTGTACCATTAATATCACGCCAGCTAAAAGAAGAAGGTAAAGTGTCACATTTATCAATAATTTGTGTGTTATTTTTTTCTACATTTATTGTAAGCTCTGCATTAATAGATGGAAAAATAATAGATAATATAAACAATATTATTAGGATATGTGAAATTTTAAATTTATTCATTTTTCCCCCAAATTTTATTTTATTACTAATATATATCAGAATATAGTATGCTTAATTTAAATATTTTTTTAATACTTTTTTATTAAACGAATAGATCGTAGTTCAAAAATATATTATTATAATAATAAAAGTTATAGAAAACAATAAAAAATGCTATATTGATTAAAATACGGTCAAATATCTATCACCTAGATTTTTGACTTGCATAGGGCAGATAATATCCTAACCTCTTAGAAAATATATTGTTGTCTTTGGGTACAATTGAAAGGTTTGGATAGTTGAAAGTAAAACTGAGTATAATCTTATAAGATTTTTTTCCCATTTCTTTCATTTATCCATTTAATACTATGATTTGGGATGAAACCAAATGGTTCAAACTTATTATCAAAAATACGACCGATATAAACTCCATTATTAGTAGTGCGAATCGCATCAAAATGTTCTTTATTATCATAATAAATTATGGTAATATCCTGAAATATCTCGATTTATTCAAACCTCCATCAATGGAAGTATATGATATATATCATAAACTTGCGCTTTTGGGGGGATATGCTTTTATTTTATTATTTTTTAAATATGATACCTGTTTCTGCACTATTATTATCTATAATTTGTCTTCTTTTATTTAATGGGGAAATAACATTTTTCCAATTCATTTCTATATTACTATTTGATAAATTATTGTTAAAAGAATTTTGAAGAACAAAATTTCTCCATTTATTTACACTTTCATTTACTTGGTCAAAACAAGGACTGCATAAACTATGATTCCTTCCCATAGTTGGATGGCGATAACCCTCAAAAATCCCCAGCGTTTTACCGCACTCTTCACATTCTACCATCTTTCCTTATCACCAATAACAATATCATGATATAGAATCATAAAACCCCAATCCCATTTTTTTTCCGAAAATTCTAAAATACATGTTTGCTGTTTACTTTTAGGAAATATTGGGGAGGAAGAATGGTTGACCTAGACCTGAAAGACAGAAAGATTCTCTACGAACTTGACTTGAATTGCCGTCAATCTAATGCACAAATAGGTAAAAAAGTAGGACTTAGTCGTAAGGTTGTAGAATATCGTATCAAACGAATGGAAGACGAGGGGGTAATAACAGGTTATTGGACTGCAATAAATAATTATAAACTTGGATATTATGTTTTTAGAATTTATATTAACTTTATTGATGTTAGTTCAAAAATAAAAAAAGATATAATCGACTATTTTGTTAATAATAAAAATGTATGGGCGGTCCTTACAAGTAAAGGTCCTGTTGAATTAGATATCGTTCTTTGGGTAAATGATGTTTATAAATTTAACCAATATTGGATTAATACTCTTCAGAAGTATGGACCTTATTTTGCTAAGAATACAATCTCAATTTTAACAGCTGTAATATCATGTAAAAAATCATATTTGCTAGATGATCATAAATCCGATAAGTTGTTTTTTAAAACAAATTGTGAAGGGAATCCTTTAACAATTGATAAGTTTGATTATCAGATTCTTGATAATCTAGCCCTAAATGCAAGAATATCTTTAATTGATTTAGCAACAGATCTTAATACCTCCTCACAAACAATTAATAATCGAATTAAAAATTTAGTTAAAAATGATATTATTCAAGCATTCAGACTAAATATTAATCCTGTAAAACTTGGATTATATGGTTGCTCAGTAGATTTTTATTTAAAAGACCAAACAAAAAGACAGCAAATATTAGACTATATAATACAGATACCTAATATTTTTGATATTATAGTAATGAATATAGGTTGGTGTGACATAAGTGCTCAATTATATATCAGTAATCTAAATGATTTAACAAAAATAATTGAGAAAGTGGAAACAAAGTTTCCAAATTCCATAAAAAAATATGATTATTGGATGGAGCTTATATGTCATCATGAACGTTGGTTACCAGATATGGAATTTAAATAAAAAAATGCAATAAATATAACATTAATTTTAATTCAATATTCAACAATTGTTTAAATTCAACTTAATAAACTCTACCCCTATATAATTCGAACAACTACTAATGTAAATACAAATCCCACTAAAAATAGAGCCAATATTTTTTTATCCATTTACCACTCTCACCAAATAATACAACGCGATATCCTATCATAAAACCCCAATCCCAATTTTTTTCCGAAAATTCAAAAATACAAATTAGTCCTTTACTTTTTGGAAAAACTTTGGAATATAATATGAAAAATTTGGTCCTTAAGGCAAAAAAGATACTCTATGAATCGGATTTGTATTGTAGACACTCAAATGCTAAGATAGGAAAAAAAGTATCATTGATTATCTAAAAGATAAATCTATATTAGCATATAATATCGATGATATAGGTTGGTATGATTTAGATACTGAGATTATTATTTAAGAAATAAAAAAATTAATAGAAATAATGAAGGATATTGAAAATACATTTCTCAATACAATCAAGAAGCAAATTTTTTGGATAGTTGAAAAATATCATAAGAAGGGGGGTTGTCTGAGATGGATTTTAAATAAAAATTGAATGGAAGAAATATTTTTTACTAAACATTTTAGCCACAATATAAAATATTCTGTTATACAGCAATTCTTATTATATTTAAAAGTGTCTTTTTTTCATTTTGGTATTACGTCACGTTAGATTTATATAGTATTAATGATAAACTATATCATGTCAAGATATGACAATCTATGGTGGTGGGAAAAAATGATAATATATATGACCGAAATGTATGCAATTTCTGAAGGTGTAAATCCATTTGGAGTAAATCCTTCATCATTATAATATCTTAAAATCTTGTTAGTGATTTAACCTCTTCTTTTAATTTTTAAATAATTAAAACGTCCTTCATCAAAATAATTTTGGGAGCCAGCGCTCTTTATAACGTTCTCTAATTTTTAAATAATGATAATTTCTAATCACATGTGGGAATTTCTCATTTAAATCATCCATTATCTCAATTAGTTTATCTATATTCTTCAAAATAAATTCCATTTCCAGGTCTGTGTAGCCAAATGCAGTATTAATACACTTAAAAAATGGTTTATTCTGAAGATATTCGATTATTTTCTTCCTATAAGCATGATCAGTCAGAATTATTCTAACATCAAAGTATTGAAGATCAAATTTTGAAATATCAATACCAACCCTAAATCCTTTGATGACTCCAGATTTGATTAACTTCTGAAGTCTATAGTTTATTGTTTGGGAAGTAGTATTTTGTTTAGATGCTAAATCAATAAGTGGAATACGAGCATTTAAAGATAAGGCATCAATAATTTTATAATCAACCTCATCGATATCTGCTTTTTCTTGCCCACAATTTATTGTAAATTTTACTCTACTACTTTTTTTTATATCATTAGGCAATAAGTAAGATTTATCATATTCATCAGCTTGAACATAAACAGATATAATTTTTTTTGAAATGTATTTCCCAAATTTTTCAAGTATTTTATCTAAAAAATTATTAAATTCGTAAATATTTTTGACCCATATAACAGCGCTGAAATCAATTGGTCCGGCTATTGAAGAAACAGCCCAAGAATATTTATAATCAACAAAATCTTGAATGAGTTGTTTCTTTTCATCCATAGATATATCTTGAAAGTTTAAATAGACTCTAAAAACGTTATAGCCTAATTTGAAGGTATCAATTACCGTCCAAAAGTATTTAATTATTCCCTCTTCTTGCATCCGGTTAATTCTGTAGGAAACAATATCTCTTTTTAATCCAACTTTTTTTCCAATCTGAGAATTAGACTGTCTACAATCTAAATCCAGTTCGTAAAGAATCTTTCTGTCTTTCAGGTCAATATTTCCCATAATTAATTTTTCTATATAACTTTAATAGTTAAATATATAAGGATTTTTTCTATTGAAAAATAATGGGATGCCAAAGAGATGACTAGTAATTTAAAAAATATTTTACTAATTTCTATGCCATTTGCAGAAGTTGCTATACCTTCTATACAGCTCACTCTACTTGAGAAATATTGCAAAGAAAGAGATGTTCAGATAACATCTAAAAATCTGTATCTTAAAGCAGCAGAAATTTACGGATTAAAAAATTATAACTTTTTACTAAATACTCCCAGTAGCCCTTATTTTGCTCAAATATTATTTTCAAATTATGTTTTTCCAAATCATTGGAAACACTCTGAAGATAAAATTAAAGATTATTTTAACAAAAAAATATGCGAAAATAATGATTATAACTATGACATTTTTGCTAAAAAAACAGAGGAATTTAATTATTGGATTCTTTCAAATGTAAATTGGAAGGATTTTGACATAATTGGCTTTACTCTAAATTATGGACAATTTTTACCATCACTTGCTATCGCAAAAAAAGTCAAGGAGGAGTTCCCTAATAAAAAAATAGTGTTCGGTGGAAGCAGAACCGCAGGTGATATCGGAAAAAAAGTATTAGAAGTATTTGATTTTATTGACATTATTATATCAGGTGATGGTGAGAAAGCACTTTATCAATTGGCAATAGGAGAAGAAGAAACTTATGGAAATACAAATACTTGTATTGATTTAAACGAGTTATCTATCCCAGATTTCGATTCATTTTATCAAAATCTTAGCATGGTTTCAACAGAGGTTCAACAATATTATCATGTTTATGGGCGATTACCTATCGAAATTTCACGTGGTTGCTGGTGGAATAAATGTACATTTTGTAACCTTAGCATACAATATAACAATTATAGAGAGAAAAAAGTCGAAAAAATAATTGAAGAAATAAATTTTTTATCAAACAAATACAAAATGTTGACGTTTCAACTAATTGGAAATACTTTGCCATTGAAGGATTATCGGATTCTTTTTGAAGAAATAAAGAAAATTGGAAAGGATTTTACTTTCATTGCTGAAGCCCGTGCTGGAAGGTTAAAAAGTGATGATTATTATTTATTAAAAGAAGCGGGATTTAATACAATACAAACTGGTATCGAGAGTTTTAGTCAAAATTATCTGAAAAAGATGAATAAGGGTGTACGTGTAATTGACAACATTGCAGCTTTAAAGTTTTGTAAAGAAAATGAAATTGCAAACAGTTATAACATCATCGTTGGTTATCCAAATGAAGAAAAGATAGATTTTGAAGAAACCGAAAGAAACATCCGACTTATTAATCAATATCTTGATCCCCCAAATGTTGCATATCTTGAGATTGGGGTAAAAAGTCACATATTTCAAAATCCTAGACAATATGGTATTAAGCATTTAGATTTTATAGATACTGATAAAATAATGTTTCCTATAGAAGTGCTAGAAAAAGGCATAAGTTTTTTTTATAAATATACCAAAAAACAAGAAGAGAATCAATGGTATCAACTTATTGAAAAATGGAAAAAAATACGTGAGAATAACATACTTGAGGCAAATAAAAGAAAGACACTAGTTAATCAACTGGTATTCTTCTATGTTGATGGGGGAGATTTTTTAAAGATTTATAATAAGAGAAACAGTGGAAATGTCCTTGTTTATATGTTGGATAAGATAGAACGAGAAATTTTTCTATCATGCAAAGATGTTATTTCCTTCGAAAAGCTAGCTGAAAAATTTTCAGAAATTCCTGATTATCAGCTAGCAGCCATAATGCATACATTTGAAAAAACAGGCATTGTCTATCAAGAAGATAGTTATTATTTATCTCTTCCATTGTGTTACAGTAGGGTTTGTAGTAGTAAAATCGCAGAAAAAAATAAGCAAGAATTTCAAGAAGTCCTAGTTTCTTAATATTTTTTATTAAATTATTGATTATTTATTCTTTTTCCTACAAAAATAAAAAAAAATTGCTGATTTTGGAATTTTGTAGGACTTTCTCCTAATTGGGCTTTATGTTTATTTCAATTATTATAAAATTGAGGGCAAGAAAATGAGTGACCCAAAAAAAAGGAATTTGGTAGAAGCGTACACACCAAACCAATTGGTTGGACCCAATATAGTTGATTTTCCCTTTCACTGCAATCATATAAATATTGATAAGGCGATTATTTCGTCAATCAATCCTTTAAATAAAAATCAACTTGCCCTCATTCAAACAGAGGGAAAAAATTACAGTAATAAAAAGAAAGTAGGGGGGATTTTTGAAATATGTATTTCTTCTTAGTAGCATTTGCAATTTTAGGTGCTGGTCTTAAATATATAGATGACGCGTTTGATGAAAAGATTTTCAATAAAAAGATAGCTTATGCAGTAGCACCATTACTTGGGGCATTGTGGGCGTATACAATGTTTATTAATGCAACATCTGCAACAATCCTTTTAGCTATTTTGTTAGGTGTTCTTTTGAAGGGAAAGATCGATAACTACGCTCATTTCATGGGTATGGTTGTTGTGATAGCAGGTGTTATCGTATTGGGTGTTCAGCTGCTTATAATTCCATTGATTATCCTTACTTTAGCTGCTCTATTTGATGAGGTTGGAAATGATTTTACTGATAAGAGACATTATATCCAGGGCAATAATGTTTTGAAAAAGTTTGTTGGGTATTTCTTTGACCAACGTTG
>WOR8_10008881_pt1 | contig 13163 bp, 8 predicted proteins | sample DeeMarSeWOR38_10_FD_19890 | JGI IMG/M metagenome (IMG submission 19890) | reverse complement strand
TCGGTAAGCTGCGTATCAAGGAGTTCATTCTCGGCGTCATAAAGCTCTATCTTGAATCCCTCAATTGCCGGTTCGCCTTCATCCCACTCGCCATCCGTATCGATATCGTAAAACTTCGCGCCGCTGATAGAACCACCGGTTAATGTGTAATAAATTGTTATACTTATAGAATCGAGCTTCCACAGCTCCCCATTCGCTACTACATCATTAGTCGGTCTGATTTTTAACCCGAATTGGTCATCAGCTAAACTGGCCCCAGTTGAGAGATCCCAGTTGTCAATAGAACTTCCTAAGTCGTATAATGCATCTGAGATGGAAAGTGCGTCTGTCTTTTTATAACTTGTCCAACTAATACCTTGGTCGCCTGAAAGACAAACCTCGAATTTGGCTCCTGCATTTGAACCACCACGTAGAGCGCTAAGAGTAACCAGAATACCGTCTATAGTGGCATTCGTAGGAACACCGAAAGAAAAATTATAATATATCTCGGTATCGGGAACATAAGCGGGTGTCGAACCTCCACCACCATTTTTGAATAATGCATATACACCATCATCGACACGTCCATTGTCAGGATTAGTAGCTTCCTGGCCCGATATGGGATCTTGATAGTTCAAAGGAGTTTTTACACCCGTGTCAATAGCGTATGCTGGAATTGCTATTAGCATTGTTGAAAGCATTAGCGTTGCTAACAATATCACCTTCTTTACTTTGTTTTGACTTTTCATACACTTTTTCCTTTCATAATTAGTTTTTCCGTGAAATACTTTTTTCAAAAAAACACAATATTGACATTGAATTATTGCCGCTACATCCTTATGTGACGTCGCGCATCTTTCCCGCTGAAATCTCTATTGCACTTTCTCCCTCGTCCCTCATCTCAGGATCAGCTTTGACGCATAATCCCTATAGCAGATTGTAACACCCTCTAAGTAGATTGAGAGCGGGAATTGCGTTCAACAATCGAGTCGTCTGCGAGCATTAAAGCCTCAACTGACTTTCACATTAAGTGCCCTCAACCGTTGTCTCTCTACACCTCTGCAGAAAGCCGTCACATCCCATACTTTTTGTCTGCCTCATCACCTCCATTTCCTATATAAAGTACCGTCAGTCACACAATCCCATTGTGCGTATACACCAGTACTTTCAGTTAATCTGTAAAATTATACCGAATTTGCCGATTTTGTCAAGATAATACTATACAATTTTAATTTTGTTCACAATTGGTTTTTTGCTCAAAAAATCGAAAAAGCCTGTTTTTTAGGCCTTTTTTACAATTTTTGTAGTAATTTGAGAATTAACAGACGGTAATCTAAATTTTCGATTGGTAGCTGGATTTTGATTGTTTATGTCTGGTTTTGGGGTCGCATTTTAGGTTAATTATTTGTTGTAAAAGTTGAATTGTAATGGCATACCGGCTATAAATTATGCAATTTTTACGACCCGGTAAGAACGAATTTATAAAAGAATTATCGAAAGGTGTGAAAAGATGAAGAGGATATTGATAACCTTATTTGCTTTAACGTTTGTCGCCAACTCAATGGCTTCTGAAAGTGTTTTCACCGGCTTTATTTATCGAGATGGTGACAAGCTGATGGATGAAAACGGCAAGCTTCGATTCATCAGCTTCAACATCCCCAACCTGCACTACATCGAAGATAACATGCCTTTTACGGAAATGAATCCCTGGCAGCTGCCGAACGAGTTTGAGATAGCCGATGCGCTCGAAGCTGTCAGGCAAATGGGCGGCCAGGTAGTGCGCATCTATTGCCTGTCAGTTCGTGTCTCCGGCGAAGATTCGAACATACCAAGACACATAATCGGGCCGGGACAGTTTGACGAAAAAGCCTTCGAGGCTCTCGACATTGTTCTGGCTGTTGCCAATCGAAAAGGCATTCGAGTAATTATTCCTTTCATCGATAATTGGAAATGGTGGGGTGGAATCGAAGCGGCTGCTGCTTTTAGAGACAAAAAACCAGAGAACTTCTGGACCGATCCGCAACTGTTCGAGGATTATAAAAAAATTGTCAGCTTTGTGATTAACCGAACCAATTCGGTCACAGGTGTAAAGTATCGGGATGATAAAGCGGTTTTCGCGTGGGAGACGGGAAACGAGCTTGTCTGCCCTCACGAATGGACTGCAAAAGCCACCGCCTATATCAAGAACCTTGATGATAATCATCTTGTCCTTGACGGCTTTCATACGACAAACCTGCGGGACGAGTCTATTCGGGATGAGAACGTCGATATTGTCACCACGCACCACTATTCGAAGAATCCCAAAGAAACCGTCAATCAGATTAAAAGCAATATTGCCAAAGCCCGCGGCAAAAAACCGTACTTTGTTGGTGAATTCGGTTTCATACCGACCGATGCAGTAGAGACAGTGCTTCAAACGGTGATAGAAGAAAACGTCAGCGGAGCCCTGATCTGGTCGCTGCGATACCGCAGCCGGGATGGCGGCTTCTATTGGCACAGCGAGCCTTACGGCGGTGATTTATTCAAATCCTATCACTGGCCCGGCTTTGCTTCCAATGCAGCATTCGACGAGACCGGTCTGCTCAGTCTCATGCGTCAAAAAGCTTTTGAGATCAGAGGTATCCCCGCTCCGCCGATTGAAAAACCTGCCCCGCCGGTTCTGCTTGATATTGAAGATGTTGCCGCGATTTCATGGCAGGGAAGTGCCGGCGCCCAGAGTTACATCGTCGAAAGGACACAGAGCAAAGAGAGCGCATGGCTGCCCGTTAAATGCAACATATCCGATGCCGCACTTCAATATCGGCCATTGTTTAACGATGCCGGTGCTGAGATCGGCAAGACTTATTATTACCGTGTCATCGCCTTAAATTCCGCTGGAATTTCCAAGCCTTCTAACATCGTTGGACCTGTTCCTGTCACATACAAAACGCTTGTGGATGAAATGCAGGATATGCAATCCATTCACGAATACAGCAGTGATTTGTCACTGGAAATTAAGCAGGCACGTAATTTCAAAGAGGATGCACACAGGCTAAAAGGGACGTCAGGAGACTACCTCATCTATAAAGTCGAGCTGCCGATTAATTCCTGGAAGGTCTATTCGTTCTTTCCCGAAAATATCTCAGATTTCAAGTTCTCCGTCTCAGCTAATGGCCGGGACTTCGAGCAGGTAAAATTCGACCGGCGGGATTACTTCGTCGGCAAGGGCGAGTACGATTACTATAAGCCTGTTCTCTATAACGGAGCCGGCTCCGGTGAAGAAGCGAAATACCTGAAAATCGAGTACACCGCAGAAGCACAAATCTCCTGTGTCGAAATCAAATACGGGAGATAGAAAAAACGAATTTTTCTGGGATTTCTACAGTCTCGTCGATTAATGACAAGAAATTATTCTGTAAATTCATTTATCCATCTTGCTTAATGCCTGTCTGAGGATTTTTGCCATTCTATCAGTCTGCAGTTTTATGATTTCACGGCCGAGTTCGGCGCTGGCGAATTTTCGCGGGTCCCTGCCTCCTACACCGACGGGCCAGGAATTCGGATCTTCGGGCAGTCTATACATCTGAACCAGGTCCGGGCGAAGGGCCATTACCAGAGATGTTTCATTCATTGCCGCGTGGTCCACCATGATGCCCTTGCCCTGCCGGTCATATTCGCTGCCCCAGCAGGTGAAGGTTTCAAGACCGAATTTTTCCTTCCAATCTGCGGCGTTTTTCTGGAAAAAGTTGGTTGACGGTCCGTGTCCGTGAGCGACGACAATCTTAAAGCCCGCCCTTTTGAGCTGCTTGAGTGTCGCTTCGATAATCGTGCGGAATGTATCTTCCGGCACCCAGTAGGCGCTGCCGGCAAGCTGCTGGTTCTTATAGCGTTGGCCCTCCGGCATACCCTCGCCAAGGGTATCCATGCCATACAGTTCTTTGCCGTCCACTTCTTCTATGCGGTCGGGGCCGAGAAACAACATCGGCAGGACGATGCCGCCGACTTCGCGAGCAAGACCGACAAAAAAGTAGTAGGATTGCAGTCCATCCGAACCGATTGGCAAGTGCTCACCGTGCCATTCGAGGGTGCCGAGCGGAAGATATGCGATTGGAGCGTTGGCAAGTCGGTCACGAAATTCCTGGGGCGTTAACTCGGCATACAGAACCTTTTCCGGCATCCGACTTGAAGTCGGTTTGGTATTGGAAATTTGCCCGGAGACAGATAATATCGCCATGCTCAGGCAGACAAATGACAAACAGATAATCATTGTGATTTTCTTCATAATAACTCCCTTGCCGCCCTACTGCTGGGCGACTGCCACGGCCGAACCGACGTTGCCGGTTTTATCAAAACTGAGCTTATCGGCAAACGGCAGCGTATCCGGCACGACATGAACCTCGGTTGTGAATTTGTATGGAACCGGGCCGCCACTGTCGAAAGTCAGTTCGACAAAAAATGCCGTCCAACCCTTGTCCGGTTCGGCAATCTTCGCTACATACATCCCGGCGCCGCTTGCGGCGAGGTCAGTGCTATTCCAGACCGGCCCAATGATTTCAAGACGGAAATCCCTTGCTTTGGGATTCGTGGCCTGCCAGAGTTTGACCTCTTTCGGAGGGGTAGTTGTGTTGACCTCTATCGAGCCATCGTCTTGAACCGACCATGTGAACTTAGGCCTGGGCGCATTTTTCAAAACGGACAGAAAGAATCCCAGCAGACTTTGAGGGGCATCCGATCCGCCAAGACTGTGGTCCGTATTTGGAACATACCTCAGGAATTTTTCGCCGGGCAGGTCGTGGAAATAAAACTGTGCCGAATCCGGCAAAAAGAACTGGTCGCCGCTCGAATTTATCAGGCACTTGGGAATATCGACATATCGGTCGCGGTATTCGTACGGATCAACAAATTTTATCAGCGCCTGTCCTTCCGGCGTATCGAGCCTGCTGAAAATATCCATCTCACCGTAATCTTCGATGGCTTGAGAATAAAATCCGTAAGCGGCGAAATGGTGCTTCATCTGCTCATCCATGTTCAGCACGTCGATGACAGCCGGGGCGATGGCGATTACGCGTTTATCGACCGCGGCGGTAAGCCATGTCGTCCAGCCTCGCTTCGAGCCGCCGGAGACAACGAACTGCCTGATATCGAGAGCGCCCGTATCGAGAGATTTAAGATGCTTTTGAACAGTATCCATCGCCCTGACGGCACTTTTTACCATCGGCAGCAAAAGCGGCCAGGTATTGTCACCGGTAGCCACATATTTGCTGAATGTATAAGCTATGATGCCGTCTTCCGAGCGGGGTCTGCCGCCATCCGGGAACATTAACGGCTGGTTCGGCACCATTTTCAGATCTGCGACGACCGCGCCGGAGCCAAGGGCGATACCAACAAGCATCTTATCAGGTGAATCGGGCGCCGAGCGGTTGTTGCTGCCGCCATTAATCCATAGCAGCGCTTTATCGCCGGTTGCTACAGCGGGCTTAACGATTGTAAGCCAGTGTTTCCAGAGCGTGCGGTCAACCTCATCCTTGCTGCGCCAGGACTGCGAGGTCATATCCAGAATATAAGCAGTGTAACCTATGCCGGAAACGGTTTTAACCACACTATAAGTGTAGTTGTCATCCGGCGCTGCAACGTAATCATCCAGCGGCGTGCCCGATGCAAACTGGATTGCTGCGAGGACCAATACAACCAAAACAAAGGAAAATTTAAGTGATTTCATATCAGTTCCTTTCTATGTCATTTCTACACCTTCTTCGGGAAGATGCCGCGCAGATATTCGGCATCATAGCGGCAGCTTTCTTCTACGCCCAGCGGCATTTCCGTGCCTTCCATGACGAGCCAGCCACGATAACCGATATCATCCATCGCCCGGCGGACTTTTTCGAAGTCGATCGAGCCTTTGCCGTACAGGTCATCGTAGTCCTTGGCGTGAAACTCGCAGATGAGTGAACCGAGCTGACGGATTTCCTCGTATATATCGTATCCTGCTTTATGTGAATTGCCTACGTCATAGTACACCTTGACGGCGGGGGAACCGACTTGTTCGATAATATCGATGTGCTGCTCGGCACTGAGCCAGGATTCGATGCCGAGTGTGACACCTGCCATTTCCGCATCGGTAGAGACCTGCCTGAGACGGCGAACGACCGTGTTTACTCCCTGCTGGTCATTCTGGAGGTCACCGGCGCCGAAAAAGGCCAGCAGAATCACTTTAACACCCATTGATTCGGCAACTCTAATACCCTGCCGCACCCAACGCTCTGCGCGCATATCGCTTTTATATGGAACATTGTTGAGTACACCCATCGCCAGCGAAGCGATTTCCATTTTACGCCTGCGGGCCTCCTTCAGCATCATTTGCTGCAATTCTTCGTCGAACAATGGCAGGCTATTCTCTCCGCTGCCAAAATCCACCTGCACACCATCCAGTCCTATCCGTTTGGCAATCTTGAACGAGCCCGGATCAGTCTTCTTTCCAATCGTCCAGTCACAAACGGCCAGCTTAAATCCTTTGGGAACTTTTTCTTTCTCGGCGAAAGGAGCACAGGAGCATGTTACTGCGAGCCCGGCAGCCGCGCGAGCAGCTCCTACCATCATCTGTCGACGAGTTATATGTAAACGTTTCATTTCTATACCTCCGTGAAATAATCCTCGGGACACTGCCCCAATTCACTTATGATTTCAGGCCTTTGAGATTGGCATCGAGTTTCTCCGTACTTTTGACAAGATGAGCCCACATTACTTTCTCGCCCGTGTAGGCGGCGGTCCGGCCAAGGATTGTAATCAGGTTGCTGCGGACACTCGGCTCGACGGTTGGGTTCTCGTAATTACCATCGAGAATGTCCTTGTGGAATGTGGCGATGTTGACGACGGCACCGTCCTTGTATATGCCGGGGCTTTTACCGCCGCGATAGAAATTCTCGCCGCGAATGATTACCTGTCCGCCGTATTCGGTTTCCAGCACACCCTTCGAGCCGAACATCCGGTTCCGAATACCCTCGGGCTGAGTACCGTGACCTTCTATCTGTCTGGAGCTGAACGTAATGCCAATCTTGTTTGGATACTCGAACAGCAGAGCAAAGTGGTCATTGCATGTCCCGACCGGTCGAACTGTTCTGCCACACACACCGACGGCGGAAACCGGATCTTCATCCATAATCCAGTTCATCACATCCAGCGTGTGAATGTTCTGCTCGGTAATTATGTCGCCGGAAATCACGCGGTCCAGCCCCCACGCCCTGAGACGATTCTCGGGGTTCTTAGGATCGCTTCGCCAGCTATCGTACATCCTCTTAAAGGGGCAGGTTGCATGGTAGATTGCCTCGCCGAAAACGATATCGCCCAGGTCTCCGTTGTGGAGGCGTTTGAGCGCTTCAATATAGAACGGATCGGCACGAGTCTGGAAGTCCACAAGGAAGCAGCGTTTGTTTCTGGCGGCCCTTTTGCCGCTATCGCCTATACTGTGACATCCGGGCACATCCACGGCAATGGGCTTTGCGATATAGACGTGACACCCTGCTTCCACCGCCATAGCGGCCTGCTCGGGATGGAAGTACGGCGGACTTTCGATAGCTACGGCGTCCACTTTCTCCAGCAGCTTTTTGTAGCCCGACAGGCCGGGATAACGATTTGCCGCCGGTACACCCAGTTTGTCGCCGGCGTTATCTACCCTGTCCTGGAAGTAGTCAGCCACGGCCACGACATTGTATCCACCGTGCTGCTGGAACAACTCGGCAATCCATGTCCCCCTGCCGCCGCAGCCTATCAGGCCAAGGTTGACTTTCGAATTTGCTGCTGCTCCGCGAACCATATCCGGCCTGGTGATTGTAAACGACAAGGCTGCAGCACCTGCTCCGGCCATGAACAGGCGACGATCGATCTGTTCTGAATGTACACCATCGATTAAAGTTTTTTTAATTTCCAACATTTAGTTATCCTCCCTTTAAGCAAAGGTTTTTTACAATTTATAGTTTCATGTAAACTTCCCGCCGGATCTTTCCGGTTGACGTCTTCTGGAATTCCTCGATTCTAATTTCAAGATGCTGCGACGAGATTCTCTCAAAGCTGGAGAGCTGCCGGCTGTTCTGCTGATGTTCGTTGATGTTTTCCCAAATTAGTTTTTTGAGGATTTCCGGTTTTTTGATTAAATCATCAGAGCAATGATTGGCATGAGTTTCTATAGCTTCCCATGCCGGCCGGACAATGGCCCTGATGGTCTCCTGTTCGATACCGGTCGGGTCTTTCCAGAAACCTGGTACCACTAAAACCTCGCCGACGAATTTTGCCTCCGAAAGCGCCGACTCAACGTGCTCGGGGCTGACGTTTTTGCCGCCGGGAAGCACAATCACATATTTCTTGCGCCCGGTTATATAAAGATTCCCATCCTCGTCCAGGTGACCCAGGTCGCCTGTAAGCAGCCAGCGGACGCCCTTGTCATCAGTTCTGATTACCGCCTCGGTTGCTTTCGGATTCTTGTAATAACCCTTCATTATACAGGGCCCTCCGAGCGAGATTTCACCCTTTGTGTTGGGCGGTAATTCCTTATTGTCTTCGTTGACGATTTTGACAAGTATCGTGTCGATGGGTTTGCCGACCGAGCCCAAATATTCGACAACTTCGTTGAAGCCGTAAACGGGCGAATTCTCCGTCGTGCCGTAGCCTTCGTACAGCAGCAGTCCCCTCCGCCAGAACACATCCAGCACCCACTCCGGTAACGGCGCCGAGCCCGAAAGGAAAAACCGGAGTTTACCCCAGCCGAGCTTTTGAATGATTTTCTTTCCAACAAGTTTCGGTGTGAAGCGGTCGAGTTGTTTAACGAGCGGCTTTCTCTTTTTTTCTCTTGTAAGACTCTCTTCGAAATTCTTCGCGAGCATAGTAAAAAGAGCGGGCACAGCAACAAAGATTGTAATTTCTTTGTCCCTTATAAACTCGGCCATCTGCCGGTACTTGTTGATATAAACGTTTGTCGCTCCCACACACAAGGGCAGCATTGCGGCGGCAGAATATGCCCAAGCGTGTCTTCGTAGTGTATTTTAACTTTCTTCACCGAACCTTGAAGATTGGCGCCGATATTACGATGCGTCAGCTCGACTTCCCGCGGATCACCCGTCGTACCGGATGTGCACAAAATCACGGCGGTATCATCCGGATTTATTTCTGTGGGGATTTTACTCAACAGCTCATCTGCCTGATTGTCACCCAGATCGGTTTTTTCATAGACAGTCATTTCGGTAAAAGACATGCCGTAGCTAGCGGCAAAGTCAATCAATTCCCGCCGGGATTCTGCATCCTGATAGTCATCGGCCATAACAATCAGCTTGCTGTCTGTATGTCTCAGGTGGTTTATTACGCCCTCGACCGGTCTTTCCGGATCGATCAGGACCGGAATTGCTCCTGCGAGTATCACGCCCCAGAGGGCAACGTCCCAGTCGGCACGGTTCTTGCCTACGATAGCGATTTTATCCCCGACATGAATGCTTTGAGACTGAATAAGCCATACGGCAAAATCTCTCGCTCTTGCCTTCAACTGCCCAAAGGTGAGAGTTTCCTGGCGGTCGGCCCTTATGATTTCGAGGCATATCTTGTCCGGGGATTCGATTTCGTCAAGGGATTCGTTGAAAACGTCGATCAATGTTCGGTACTTGGATTCTATTTGCATCTGTTTTCGGCTCTCCATTGGATGCCTTACGGCGTTGTCAAATAACTTCTACGTACCGTCCTTACGGTCGCCCTGCCTCGCAGATACTCATCCGTGAATTATCGTTTGCAAAACTTTACACGCTCACATACAATAAGGCAAGTCTTTTCCCGGAAGCGATTTGAAGATTTTATAACGGGCCGCTAAGCAGCAATATATGCGAGTTTTGTAAAAAATTGTGACTTTTGCCGTCTCTTGTGCCTCTTACTCTCGGGGGTCTTGAAAAAGTGTGCCTGTTTGAGGGACTTAAAGTGAAACCGAACAGACTTTTCTGCCTGATTTTGGTGTTTATGCTTATTTACACTAACTGCATGAAAGCATCTGAGAACCGAGATTCATTGCATCATGCGGCTGCTGCAGGTGATCTTGATCAGGTAAAATTACTAATCTCGGAAGATTACGATGTAAATGCAAAAGGGGATTCTTCCAAACTAACGCCTTTACACTGGGCCGCTCATAAAGGACATAAGGACGTAGCAGAACTGCTTATAAACAAAGGTGCTGATGTCAATGCAAAGGACAAAGATGGTGAGACACCACTACATGCGGCTGCTGAACAGGGATACAACGAAATAGTGGATTTACTTATAAGGAACGGTGCTAATGTTAACATACAAGGAGATACTGGCAACACACCTCTTTGTTACGCGGCTGGAATGGGTCACAAGGATACGGTGGTACTACTCCTGAAAAATGGAGCAGATATCAATGCTCCAGGCACATCTGGTTTCCCTCCAATACACTGTGCGGCCGCCGAAGGTCACAATGCTATTGTAAGACTGCTTCTAGCCAATGGTGCTGATGTTAATATTAAGGCTGTAAATGGCGTCACACTTTTGCACTACTATAGTTCCAACAAAGAACTGGCTGAATTACTTTTGAATAGAGGGGCGAACGTTAATGCGAAAGGCTACGAAAGCGATTGGACGCCGCTGTTTAATGCAAGCGTGAGTGTTGCCAAACTTCTCGTTGCAAGAGGTGCAAATGTCAATGCAAGGGACAAGTACGGCAGGACACCTCTATGGTGGGTGACTATTTGGGACCGTGAAGATATGGCCAGTTTCCTATTAGCTCACGGAGCTGATGTTACCGCAAAAGACGATTTTGGTGACACGCCCTTACACGAAATTCGCAGTAGTAATATGGCAGAACTGCTAATTAACGCTGGCGCTAACGTTAATACGAAGAATAAAGATGGACAAACTGTACTCCACAGGATATTCGCCCGTTTCAGTGATAAACGCGCTATTGAATTGTCAGAGATATGTTTTGCCAACGGTGCTAACGTTAATGAGAAAACTAAATATGGTAACACTGTACTACACCTAATGGTAACCTCAGCCGCTTCTAATAGCCCTGAACTTTTAGAATATCTTGTATCTAAAGGCGCAGATATAAACGCGATTAACGAGCATGGCGCAACACCATTACACCTGGCTTTGTATAACGAGGAAGTGCCCAAATCTCTGATAGAAATGTTGATTGACAAAGGAACTGAGGTCAACGCGAAGGACCAGAATGGGAATACTTCGCTATTGGTTGCGATGCGTCATGCCAAAGAGGATATTGTTGAACTACTTATTAAAAATGATGCAGAAATCAACACAAGAGACCAGCAAGGTAATACACCACTACTGCTCGCGTTCAAGTATGACAAAATTAAAGCGGCCCAAATGCTTATCACTGATGGAGCTGATGTAAAGATACAGAATAATGCTGGCAAAACACCAATCTCTGAAGCACTTAGATTTCACTACATAGAGGTGGCCGAAATGCTAGCAGCTAAAGGCGCTGATGTCAATACACAGGACTTTGAGGGCAGAACGCTCCTACACCATGCTGCACTTGATGGCAATAGTGACTTGGCGGAACTTGTCATTTCCAGAAGGGCTGTCATTGACGCTGAAGACAATGGAGGACGCACACCACTGCATTTTGCTTCGCGTGGGCACAAAAAAGTAGCCGAAATGCTTCTGGCTAAGGGAGCAAACGTTAACGCGAAGGATATAGTTGGCGATACACCCCTACATAAAGCAGCCCTTCGAGGTAACAGGGAGATCGTAGAACTACTTTTAGCTCATGGCGCGGATATCACGTCAAAAGACAACACCGGCCGGACACCTGCTGATGAGGCGGCCCGCCGGGGACATAAAGATATAGTTGAACTACTGCGTATGCACGGAGCAAAAGATTAGTATATGCTGGAGCACAAGAGATGAGAAGAAATGAACTATTTATCTTTTTGCTGGCTTTCATGCTTATACCCGCCGGATGCAGGAAAAAGTCGGCTCCGACTACAACACCGCTCCATTGGGCCGCCAAGACTGGGAACGTCCAGCGCCTCAGTTCGCTACTTTCAAACGGCGCCGATGTCAATTCCAGGGACAATGACACATGGACACCTTTGCATTGGGCGGTTAAAAATGGACATAAAGATGCTGTCGAACTGCTAATCTCGAGAGGCGCCGACGTCAATGCAAAAGACAAAGACGGCTGGACGCAGCTGTTTCTGGCACTGCCGGAAGGTAACGAAGATGTGATCACAATGCTCATAGACAAAGGTGCCGACTTGAATGTCAGGTGCGGCGAGAACCGAGAGACCCCATTGCACTTTGTGCTTCGAAAAGGTCGCAGGAAAATAGTGGAATTGCTAATTGACGGCGGTGCAAATCTAAATGCAGAAAGCGCTGGCAATCCTTTATCGAGCCATAGGAGAAAATATACGCCGCTGCTCGAAGCGATCGCGGCCTATCGAGTAGATATGGTGGAACTGCTTATTGCAAAGGGTGCTGACGCCAATGCCGGCAGTGCCCCATACGTCGGATGCCCACTTAACTTCGCGATACAAAGAAACCAGGAAAGCATGGCAAGGATCCTTCTGGCCGGGGGCGCAAATCCGAACTTTATTAGTTCGGGAGGATATACTCCACTGCATATAGCAGCGGCGAACATCAATACGAATATAATGGAATTGCTCATCTCCGCAAATGCCGACGTTACCGCACAGAACGATTGGGGCAGGACACCGTTACACGAAACACCACTCCACGCCTCCGACCTTAAAAGTAGAGATGCAGCTATACTCCTCATAGCTCACGGCGCTGATATAGAGGCAAAGGATCATGATGGTGTAACCCCTCTGCATATCGCCGCTTCCAGGGGCAACCAATACGTCATTGAGCTGCTTGTGGGCAAAGGCGTCGATGTCAATTCAAAAGACAACAAAGGTGACACTCCACTCGCCCATGCAAGGAGTGCAAAAGTGATTGCATTCTTAATCGAGCATGGCGCTGATATCAATCTTAGTGGCGACAACAAAACAAGATTGCTGTCTATTGTTGCCAATGTGGGTATGAAGGATTTGGTCGAACGCCTAATCGCCAGTGGAGCAGAATTAAATCCAAAGGATAGAAAAGGAAATCGAATTCACGGGCCCCTGTTGGAAGCGATTCGTGGCGGACAAGACGAAATAGCAAAATTCCTGATAACCAACGGTGCCGACATTCAC
>WOR8_10004726_pt1 | contig 13165 bp, 12 predicted proteins | sample DeeMarSeWOR38_10_FD_19890 | JGI IMG/M metagenome (IMG submission 19890) | reverse complement strand
AACACGAGCCAGTTCATCCACCTTATGATCCTGACGTGATTGAGCCAGTTTCAGCAGCATGGGTAGATTGACCCCGGTGACAACTTCGATCCCCTCCTGATTCAAGAAACTCAGACTCAGGTTAGAGGGTGTCCCACCGAACATGTCAGTGAGCACGATTACTCCATCTCCATCATTTACCTCATCCATTGCCTGGGTGATTTGCTGGCGCAGGTCGTCCACGGGTAAAACGGGGTCGAGGGATAGTCCTACGCAGTTATCTATTTCGCCCACAATCAGTTCCGCAGTAGCAATGAATTCCTCTGCCAACCGCCGATGAGTCACAACCAAGATTCCAACCATTAGTATTCTCCTAGCGAACTATCAACTTGGTATGCCTGTAACCACAGTGAACAAAGAGACTATATTGCAAATGCACAATAAATCCGAAATCCCAAATCAATTTAGGAATTAGGGAATTCACAAACTGAGCACTCCAGTAACTATATTCTTGTTATTTCTCCCACTGCCTTAATCCCAGAATTCCTCAATTCTCCAATTCCTAAATCCCCTAATACCTCACTTCCTAAATTTGCTTAGTCTACCTCCACATCCCGGTGGCCTGCAGTTACCGGGTATCCCAATCCTGCCAGCTGCCCTCTCAATTGCTCTGTAATGACCACAGATCGGTGCTTTCCCCCGGTGCATCCCACTGCAATTGTCAGATAATTCTTACCTTCCTCGCGATAACGAGGCAAGAGATAGTTTACCAACTCGGTAAACTTCTCCAGAAATAGCTGGGTTTGTTCCTGCTGCAGAACAAATTTAATTACCGGCTCCTGCGTACCATTCAGGTCTCTGAGTTCATTGACAAAGAAAGGATTGGGCAAGAATCTCACATCCATAACGATGTCCGCCTCAGCTGGCACACCGTACTTGAAGCCGAAAGAAAGAACATTCACCTGGAGAGTATCCTCTTCCGGGTAAATTGTATACAGCCTGGAGATCATTCGCTTCAATTCATGTACATTAAGATTGGATGTATCAATGACCCGAGTTGCCATACCCTTAAGGTCTTTGAGTCTCTCACTTTCGGCTCTGATTCTATCCAGTACGGTCCCCTCTCCCACCAGGGGATGTTTGCGACGTGTCAGACTGAAGCGGCGCTGCAGGTCATCGTCGGTTGCTTCGAGAAAGAGAATCTCCAAATCGGTGCCCCGCCCCCTCAACTCACTGAAGACTTTGGGGTAACTTTCCAGAAAGCTTGGCTCACGGATATCCATACCCAAGGCGATATGCCAGAGATCCTCGGAAGATTTCTCCCGCAGACTAAGGAAATCCGGCAGCAATGCCACCGGCAGATTGTCAACACAAAAATAGTCGAGATCTTCAAATGCTTTTATTGCCGTACTTTTCCCAGAACCAGATAGCCCGGTGACCACGACAACTCGCAACCTTCTATGATTATCGCCTCTGCTTTGCCCGGTCATGATCACCTCCTTCTAGCCCGGATTATTCGCGCATCCCAAAGATTCGTGAATAATGCAGACTAGTATCCAGCTTAGCCCGGATGTTTCATGAGTTGCTGTCGCGAGATCACGAAGATGGGTGTGCCACCGGGCAACCGTCCCGCGGTACCGCGGGATTGGTTTCCGTACCTGAACGGTACGTCGCAGGGGCCGACCCCCGAGGACGCCCGGAAGGACGGCCATATCCGTGGTCGCAGCAGGCAACTCATGAAACATCCGGGCTCCCTCAAATGGGAACAAAAGAATCCAGTCCCAATAAGAAATCAAGCCGACAAAGTGGACATTCATATATATTACAGTGATTAGATCAACAATGTGGCGAGAAAAGGATACAGGGGGACGCAATATTCGCCGGAGATGCGTTAAGGTCAGAATTCTTTGTCTTCCTCCTGGATTACCTGGAAGAGTGCCTCGCTGCTTTCAGCCTCAAGAAGCCGCTGGCGAAATTGTCCGCTTTTTAGCAGCCGGGATATCTTGGCCAAGGCGCGCAGATGGATACCGGCAGAGTTTTCCGGAGCTATCAACAAGAAAAAAAGGTGGGTCGGCCTGCCGTCCATTGAATCAAATTCAATGCCTTCAGTGCTGCGCCCGAACGACAGGACCAGTTCGTCCAGATCCTGAACTTTGCCGTGGGGAATAGCTATACCGTCACCGATTCCTGTACTGCCCAGCCTCTCCCTCTCCAGTAACACCGCCACCAAAGCCTCTTTGTCCAAATTGGCCTTGCAGTTCAACAGTGCTCCGGTGAGCTCTTCCAGAACCTCTCTCTTGTTCTTGGAACGAAGTTCTGGGATGATGCAATCCTTGTTGAGGATATCCATTATTTTCATGAACGCTCTCAGTACATCTCTTGCCGGTGGCGACTTAATCCTTCAAAACCACCATTCCAATCGCTCAGTCCTAAACCAGAGCTTACCTGTTCTCTGGCTCTATGAGGCCATAGTTGCCGTCCTTACGTCGATAGATGACGTTGATGTTTTGGGTATTGGCATTTGTGAACACCAGGAATTCGCTGTTGGCAAGGTCCATCTGCATCACTGCCTCATCTACATCCATCGGCTTGGCATTAATCTGTTTTGTCTTGATGATTTGTGGCTCCCGGTCTTCCTCAAAACTCTCTCCGGCCAGGATGTTCATTGTCATCACCAACGGTTTTGAACCACCATCACTCTTTCTCTTTTTGAGTTTTTCCCTGTTCTTCTTGATCTGAGCTTCGACCTTATCCACCGCCATATCGATGGCCGAGTACATATCTCCGGTTTCTTCTTGACCATTAATCCGGAGGCCGTTGGCATTGATACTAACTTCGGCGATATGCCTGAATTTTTCTACCGAAAGCACCACGTGTGCCTCGATGGGATCCTCAACAAACTTCGTGATCCGATTGAGTTTTTCCTCAGCGTAATTTCGCAAAGTATCAGATGCATCAATTTTTCTAAAAGTAACCGAAACCTGCATCTATATCCTCCATTTCAATACTCTCTATTTAGTGTTCCGAAGCAGAAAAGTACCTGAATTCTGGTATCGAAATAGCAGAGATTCATGAATTTAGGGATTGGATCGCTCTCGACATAGTATATTAAGTCTTTTAGAATTCCTTAATTCCTCAATTTTCTTCGTGCTACTTCTTTTTCCTCCTTTTAGTACCCCACACTGGTTGTTTTCGTAAGTTTGAAGGTAAGATGCCCAGCAGTTCCCGGTACTTGGCTACGGTTCTGCGGGCAATGTCAATGTTCTCTTCGCACAGCTTTTCAACGATGGCCTTGTCGCTATAAGGTTTCTGTGGATCTTCGTTCGTCACAAGCTGGCGGATGCGTTCCTTTACACTCTCCGAGGCAACAGCACCACCAGTGAAACTGCTTATTGAGGAGTTGAAAAAATACTTCAGCTCGAATACCCCGCGGGGGGTATGCATGTACTTGTTTGTGGTCACCCGGCTAATTGTGGACTCGTGCATCTCTAAATCTTCGGCCACGTCACGAAGAACCAGAGGCTTCAGATGAGCAATGCCCTTTTCAAAAAAATCGCGTTGAAATTTGATGATACTTTCAGCCACCCGATATATGGTGCGTTGCCTCTGATGAATGCTCTTGATGAGCCAAGCGGCAGAACGTAACTTGCCTTGGATATATTCGCGTGTCTGATCAGTAGCGTCGCCGTCCTTGCTCAAAGCCTCGCGATAGAATGGGCTGATTCGCAACTTGGGCATGCCGTCCTCGTTGAGAAGGATGACAAATTCGTTGTCCACCATGTATACGTAGATATCTGGACTAATATACTGGATTTCCTCCTCGTCATATTGCTTGCCTGGTTTGGGCTCCAGCCCAGTTATGATGTCAATAGCCCCCTTGATCTCTTCCGGGCTTCTGCCAGTGGCTTTGACAATGGCGTGGTAGTTCCTATTTTCCAAATCGCGCAGGTGATTGCTGATTATGTTGATTACCAGGTCATCTTCCAGCTCCAGATTCTTTGCTTGAATCAGCAAACACTCCTGCAGGTCCCGGGCTGCCACCCCCACCGGGTCGAAACCATGAAACAGACGGAGCACCTCCTCCACAAAAGCTTCTTCACACTCGCCCATTTCAGCAATCTCAGCTAAGCTGGCCCTCAAGTAACCGTGACGGCCCAGGTTGCCAATAATCAAAGTGCCCACCTCTTTGTGGGCCTCACTGATGTGCGACAGGTGTAGCTGCCAGAGCAGATGGGCATCCAGTGATGGCTTCTTTACCAGGCGACTTTCGATCGCCGGCAATTCCCGCCGTTCTTCTCGTTCCATCCGCACCTTGCTGCCGGAACTGTAATCTCCCAGGTAATTCTCCCAGTCAAAATCCTCCTTGGCCTTCTCATCGATCGTGACCTCGGAAACAGGTGCTTCTTTATTGACAGCTTGCTCTCCCTCCGTCTGGCCTTCCTGCTCCGGACCCGCTTCCTGACCCTCTTCCAAGAGCGGGTTATCCTCCAACTCCTGGCTGATTGTTTCCAACAGTTCCAGCCGTGACAACTGCAAGAGCTTGATGGCCTGCTGCAGCTGTGGGGTCATGATCAGCTGCTGCGACAGTTTCAAGTGCTGTCTAAGTTCTATCGCCATGGTCACCGAGTAGTCTTAAAGAGTGAACTCTTCCCCCAAATAGATGCGACGGGCACGTGGGCTCGAGGCAATCTGGTCAGGATTTCCTTCTTCTAAAACGGTACCTTCATTTACGATGTAAGCTCGGTCACAGACCTTCAAAGTCTCCCGCACGTTGTGATCAGATATCAGAACGCCGATACCCTTCTCTTTTAACTGGGCGATAATCGATTGAATATCTGTCACAGCCAGCGGATCAATACCTGCAAAAGGCTCGTCCAGCAGCAGGAAAGTGGGAGAGGTCACCAGAGCTCGGGCTATCTCCACCCGCCTTCTTTCCCCTCCTGAAAGAGCATAACCTTTGCTGCGGGCCAGATGTCCAACATTTAGTTCATCCAGAAGTTCCTTAAGTCGCTGTCGCCTCTCCTCCCGGCTAAGGTTCATGGTCTCCAGTATTGCCATGACGTTTTCTTCCACCGTCAATTTTCGGAAAATCGACGCCTCTTGTGGAAGATAGGTGATCCCTTCTCGAGCCCGGAGATACATGGGTTGAGAAGTGACATCCTTGCCGTTTAGAAAGATCTGGCCTTCTTCTGGGCGAATCAACCCCACTATCATATAGAAAGTGGTGGTTTTCCCAGCCCCGTTGGGGCCTAAAAGACCAATGATCTCACCCCGCTTGAGGGTCAAACTTATACCATCAACTACACGGCGGCGGCGGTAAATCTTCACCAGGCTGGTAGCAACCAGCTCACCCACCTGTGTCTCCGTCAGTTCCTGATTCTCCATCCCCTGCAGCGCTGCTTCTGTCAACCGAACCTCCGCTCGCAGTACTGAAAATCGTCGCTTCCACCGGCCCTGAAGGCCCTCCCTCGACGATGCTTTTCTCGCTGTCCAAAAAATGGGTGATTTTATCCCCTTGAATAAAGTTCTTTTTTTGCTGAACCCGCGGTTTGCCAGTGAGTACGAATTTGTTCTCGCTTCTATAATAAACGGCATGCTGACCAGTGGCCAAAGTGTTTTTGTGAGTAATGCGAACATTACCCTCAACATCTATCCGCTCAACACTACCGCCCAAGTCATCATCTTTCGCCTCAGCAGGTTTATCCTCCAGGTAAAAGATGGTCATTCGATCACCCCGGATAGTAAGCTCACCCTGCTTCGCAACCACATGCCCAATGAAAATCACCTGCTGTTTTTGTTGATAAGCTTCAAGTCTATCACTAACGATGTGGACGGCGTCTCTCTTTGGGGGTGCAGCCTGCACCTGAAATAGCTCTGTAAACAGCAGCCCCAACATAACCAGTCCAACTACAGGGTAAGTGCTCCATATCCTTTTCTTGCTGCTAAAACTGTTCACCAGTTCATCTTGTCCCGGGCAACTAAGAGGCTCTCTGTCGCTGATCTCCGAATGACACGGTTCCCTCCAGAGTGGTTTCAATGTGACTCAAAATAGTCAATGTTCGTTTTGCCATCTCAAGCCGCATACCCTGGCCTTTCAGGATGATGCCCTTTCCCTCAACTAAAAGCTTGGCTGCCGTGTGAATCAATTCCTGGTCTCGATCGTATAGAAGTCGGTCCGTTGTTAGTTCGTAAGCGTCGTCGTAACGCACCTGGACGTTACCGTTGATCTCCATGTTGTTGGTATCGTTGTACAGAACCCCGGTATCTCCCTGGAGTTCCACCTGCTTGCCGTTCTCTAGGAAGAAAACTGCCTTCACCTGGTCAAGGACAGTCTCACGCCTATCTTCGAAATAAGTTGCCGTCGTTGCCCTCACAGTCCAGCGGGCCTTCCCTTCTTTGACATCACGATATTCAAAGTTGTTTAAGCTCAGACTGCCGTCAGCGCTGGTGACCGCCTCCATCACAGCCGGTATAATACGCTCTGCCGAGCGGAACTTCAGACCCACGACCAGCGCTACCAATCCACCGATCATAGTCAGGAGAAGGAGCCACCGAATAAACCGTATACGCTGCCAAAATTCATACTGCATTACTTTATAGCCAACACTCTTTTATCCGAAACATGCAACATCCAGGCCCATTTTGGTTGATGGACCGAGCTGTCTCTCACATATACCATAGGCCATCAGGTAGTGTAAAGCCCGATTTCACCATGGTAACCAGAATTATCTTAATAATTTCGGTATATTAAGGCATTAGCTAAGATTCATAAATATTGCGTTGAAGCATAAAGACTACCCAAAAGCTCTTTGGCCCATATCAATTATAATCCCTAAACTCACCATTTCCCTCATTATTCAACCCCAATTCAGTATGACGCCTATTCTTTTAGCTCCGCATACTATACATACCAGAGTTCCATAAATGCTTTTACTAATCACGGAGACACTTATCCTGTGTAAATCCGAATATCGAAATCCGAAACAAATTCGAATTACCAAAATCCAAATGACCGAAACAACAGACAACTCCTTTCGAGAAGTCACGTTTTGAACATTTGAGAATTCGGATTTTGTATTTGTTTCGTGCTTCGGATTTCGTATTTCGAATTTGAGTGCGCAGCACTCTTCTGTGTCTCTGTGGTAAGTCTTCACTAGGTGGCATCCCCGAGGTAGGGCCCGATAACTTTCTCCCATTTATTCTGGGCCACAAGGAGCAAGTCGCAGACCTCACGCACCGCCCCTCGGCCTCCTGCTTTCTGGGTACTGGCATGACAACAAGCATGCACAAGCGGAGTAGCACTGGCTACCGCCACTGCCAGGCCCACTTGTTTGAGCACAGGGATATCCACAAGATCATCACCCACATAGGCAACATCTTGGTCTTTGAACTGCCGCTGTTGTAATATCTCCTGGTAGTCGCTGAGTTTGTCCCTGCTCCCTTGGACAACCAACCTGATCCCTAGATCTTTGGCGCGAAGGGACACCATTTGAGAACTCCTCCCTGTGAGCAGGGCCACTTCAATCCCCGCCCGTTGCACCAGGCGAATGCCATGGCCGTCGTGGACGTGGAACACCTTGCTCTCTTGGCCGTCAGCGCGCCAGATGAGGCCACCGTCGGTTAGCACTCCGTCCACATCCAGAACCAACAGTTTGATTCGAGCTGCCCTTTCTGTGATCTCTGCCTCGCTCTTGTGATACTTCACCCCTGACTCTCCTAACGACACCCATCGCCGCGCTATGAAGATTTAACCACAGAGGACACAAAGAACACAAAGAAAAATGAATCTAGGGAGAGAGATGGAGCGATGATATCCACTTCAATTCCTTTGTGACCTTTGTGCTCTTTGTGGTTTCCCCCCTCTTACGACCTCTAGGCGACTAAATCTCGTGCTGCGAAGGGTTCGCAGCAAGATGAATTTTAAGCAAGGTATCAATGAGTTCATCCAATTCAGCGAGCGGCAGGGAGTTGGGGCCGTCGCACCGAGCCTGATCAGGATCGGGATGCACCTCCAGAAATACGCCATCCACGCCGGCAGCCACTGCTGCCCGAGCCAAGGTTCCCACATAGCTCCGATCTCCCCCGGAACAGTCGCCGGCTCCTCCGGGAAGCTGAACACTGTGGGTGGCATCAAAAACAACCAGCCCATTCTCCTTCATAATCTGAAGCGAGCGCATATCTACCACCAGATTATTATAACCAAAGCTGGTGCCGCGCTCGGTAAGCAGCACCTGGTGATTTCCCTTGGAGTGGAGCTTGGCAACTACGTTGACCATATCCCAAGGTGCCATGAACTGACCTTTTTTCACATTGACGGGCTTGCCGGTGGCTGCTGCAGCCAGCACCAGATCGGTTTGACGACATAGAAAGGCTGGGATCTGAAGAATGTCAAGAACTTCAGCTGCCTCTTCTGCTTCTGCAACCGAGTGGATATCGGAGAGCACGGGGAGATTGAAATCACTCCGGACCCTGGCGAGAATCTCCAACCCCTCTTTTAACCCGGGTCCCCTGAAGGAAGTGTGGGAGGTACGGTTCGCTTTGTCATAAGAACTCTTAAAGATCAATGGGAGATTCCATCTCTCAGCCAACCTTATGAGATCGGCAGCCACGGCTAATGTGGCATCTGCGCTCTCCAGTACACAGGGTCCAGCGATAAGAAAAAGGTTGCCGTCACCAATGGTAAATTGGTCCAAGTCGATGGATCGCATTAGTAGCCTTTCAGAGCCTCCACAGGGGGGCTAAGCTGTACTGGCTTCGTCTTTTTGGACAGCGTTTTCCAACGAAAATTTAATGAAATCTCGGAAAAGGGGGTGGGGGTCCATTGGTCGGGATTTGAACTCGGGGTGAAATTGACAGCCGAGAAACCAGGGATGGTCCTCCAATTCAATGATCTCCACCAGTTGTTTGTCAGGGGATAGTCCGCTAAATCTTAGCCCTTTATCACCGAGTATCTTGCGGTAGTCATTATTGAATTCGTAACGATGGCGGTGGCGCTCAAAAATCTCCCGCTGGCCATAAGCAGCGTAACCGATTGAGTTCTCTTCCAAAACGCAGGGATATGCTCCCAAGCGCATGGTGCCACCCAATTCGGAATCCTCATCCCGTCGTTGAACGGCTTTCTTCTGATAATCGTACCACTCACGCATGAGATAGATAACGGGGACGTTGGTATTGGGGTCATATTCCATGCTGTGAGCTTCAGTGAGACCGGCGACGTTCCGGGAGAATTCCACCACAGCCATCTGCATTCCCAAGCAGATCCCGAAAAAGGGCACCCGGTTCTCCCTGGCGTATCTGATGGCCTTGATCTTGCCGTCGAAGCCGCGGGCTCCAAAACCACCCGGCACCAGAATGCCATCTACCTCAGCAAGCAGGGCCTCGCCCCCCTCTTTTTCAACCTCCTCAGAATCAATGAAAGAGAGAATTACCTGGGAATCATTGGCAATTCCACCATGGATCAATGCCTCGTTAAGACTCTTGTAAGATTCTCGCAGATCGATGTATTTGCCCACAATACCGATAATAACTTCGTAGGTTGGATTTTTGACTCGCTTAATCAGTTCTTCCCACTCTTCAAGGCGCGGTGACCGGGTCCAGATATTTAAGAACTGTATAATCTTGTCATCCAAACCTTCCTGATGAAATTTTAAAGGCACCTCGTAAATACTCTCCACATCCTGGGCGGTAATTACCGCCTCAGTCTCCACATTACAGAAGTGTGCGATCTTGGCCTTGATCTCTTTGCTTAGTGGCATCTCCGTTCGACACAGTAAAATATCAGGCTGGATGCCGATGCTGCTCAACTCTTTGACACTGTGCTGGGTCGGTTTGGTTTTGACCTCCCCGGCTGCCCGAATGTAAGGCACCAGGGTCAGGTGTATGTAGATGACATTCTCCTTGCCCACATCTGACCTGAACTGTCTAATAGCCTCAAGGAAAGGAAGTCCCTCGATGTCGCCCACTGTGCCGCCTATCTCGATGATGGCCACATCCACACCATTGGTCACCTCGTGAATGCAGTTCTTGATTTCATCAGTAATATGTGGGACTACTTGAACGGTGCCACCTAGGTAGTCTCCCCTTCGCTCCTTGGTAATCACTGAGTAGTAAATGCTGCCAGAGGTAAAGTTATTCTTCCTACCCATTCTGGCAGAAGTGTAGCGCTCATAGTGCCCAAGATCCAAATCGGTCTCGGCCCCATCATCAGTCACATACACTTCGCCATGTTGGAAGGGGTTCATTGTTCCCGGATCCACGTTTATGTACGGATCCAATTTCTGTAGGGTAACCCGCAAACCCCGAGTTTCCAGTAGGGCACCTATTGCGGCAGATGCCAATCCTTTGCCCAGGGATGAGAGCACCCCCCCCGTTACAAAGATAAATTTACATTTACTCAAACCTACAGTCTCCCGCCTTTTTAGGTTAGCCAACAAAATATACAAATGGGCCAATGAATCGGGGCTAAGTATAGCAAGCGAAGGCCAAATGTCAAGAAAAGGGAAGATGGTGGGCCGCTGGGAGTATGCACCTTTTTTCTCTTGCAATTTCTCCTGACTCATCCTATTATTATTTCAACTTTAGTGTCGGAAATCTAAGGAATCATGGATTGGGTCTATACTGAGTTTTATGCTGAGTGCGACCCCAGTCTTTCCTGCCGAATTCCCAAGTTCATATCCTCACTTCATTACGTCCCGGTCTCCGTGCATCGAGGCTTTTGAGTTGGGGCAGTTGAAAGGAACACTTTGGCATCCTTCCTGGGTGATCGGAGCCCTGAACGGAAAGGTTGATCTTTCATGCTGGTAGCCCGACGGATGTCCAGAAAGCCCATCACCATTTCACCTGAGGCCTCAATTCAAGAGGCCATCGAGCTCATGAAACAGCATTCCATCCGCCACCTAGCGGTGCTAAACGGGCAGGAGCGTTTGGTGGGATGGGTGACAGATACCGATCTCCGAGGAGTTTTTATTGCCTCCATGATCGAAGAGTTGACGATTGGCGATGTGATGATCGCTGATCCTATTACCATCTCGTCCACTGAGGCTCTTGAACAGGCGGCTCTCCTTATTACTGAGCACAAGATTGGCGGCATGCCGGTTCTGGAAGATGGCAAACTTGTGGGTGTCATCACGGTCGTGGACATTCTGAAAGCTTTCATAGACATAATGGGCGTTCTGGGATCCAGTTCGCGACTAGATGTTCAACTCGGCGACTCTCGAAATGCCTTTCCAGAGGTGTCTCGAATCATTCGGGAACACAACGGCGAGATCATTAGTGTTGGCATTTTGAACCAAGAGTCCCCTGAAAGAATTTACTCTTTTCGTATCGAAAAATGTGACACTGAACCGCTGCGTCAGGCTCTGGAAGAACAGGGATATAAGGTCGTCTCCTTCAATCCTTAGGACAGATGGCTTCGCAACATCTTGAGTTCTATGGATTTCCTGCCTTCCTGTTGCTTTGGATATTGGTTACTATATCGCTCTCTCTGTCACTGGGTGATTGCCCACAGGTAACTGCCCTCCAAGGGTAGACGGTTGCACAGACGAAATTGACCCATCAATTCAATGGGAAAGGAGGTGAGGCTTCACTGTGCCGCCCGAGGCATTTGCTGGAGCGCTCGCATTGGTGGCATAAGGGCAAAATTGGACATTAACGCAACGTCAATGGCCATTGCCTCTGAGTTTTTTGCAGGGGAGTGAGCCTGATTGTTGAAATGAGAACGACTCGTTAACGGAGGTTTATACTATGGGGAAAATACCTGAAAATTACCTACCACCAAAAGACATGTGGCCTGAGTATCTCGTTCCGGAAGAGTTTGCCGACATTCCCTCGGAATTGAATCTCGCTGACTTCTTCCTTGACCGTCACGTTCGAGAAGGCAGAGGCGATAATCCAGCCATTAAATTCATGGATAAGACCATCACCTACGCTCAAGTCCAGCAACAGGTAAACAAGTTCGGCAACGCTTTAAAAGAGATCGGCGTGGAGCCTCAAGACCGCGTTGGCATTCGTTTGGTCAACTCCCCCCAGGCCGTTGTCGCCATCTTCGCCATTGAAAAAGTCGGCGCCATCCCGGTGCCCACTTCACCCCTGTGGTCCGGGGAAGAAGTGGCCTTTGTTGCCAACGATGCCGAGATGAAGCTCTTTATAGTAAACGCTCCGCTCATGGCTCCTGTTGAGCAGGCCAAGGCCAACTTCAAGCACGGCACCAAGGTAGTTGTCATCGGCGGCGACCCTGGAGAGGTTAAGACTGCCGGCAACATGGTTTACGAAGAGATGCTCGAGGCAGGTTCTGCCGAGCTTGAGCCTACCATGCTCAAGGCTGACGACATCGGGCTCATGCTTTACACTTCCGGCACCACCGGTATGCCCAAGGGCTGTGTCCACTTTGTCCGAGCAGCGATCATTGAATCAAAGATCGTAAACAAATACGTCTACAAGATGCAACCTGGTGATGTCCTGGGTGGGGCGGCCCCGGTGTCCTTTGCCGCCGGATTCGGCACCTTCACCCTGATTCCTTTTGAAGGAGGGGCAGCCATCTCCCTCATTCCCAAGTTCACCCCGCCTGACATGCTGGATCTCATCCAGAAGCACAAGATCACCATCCTCACCGGGCTCCCCACGGGTTACCGAGCTCTGATGAAGTTCCCCGCTTTCAAAAAATACGACACCAGCTCGGTGCGCCTCTACACGTCGGGCGGTGATGCCCTGGGTGCTGAAACCTTAAAGGGGTGGCAGGAACTTACCGGCAAACCCATCTGGGAAGGACTCGGCGGCACTGAGATGCTCCATCTCGTCACTTCCAACACCATGAATCCGGAGCCCGTCCCAGATTCCATCGGCAAACCTTTGCCCGGCGTCGAGGTGCGGGTCATTGATGAGTCGGGTAATGACTGCAAGCCCAACGAGGTCGGCAGCATGATTCTCAAAGGCGCCTCAGGTACCCTCTACTGGAAGCCGTATATAGACGACGAACGGTTGCTCAAGTCGCAAAAGAAGGGCGTGGTCGGTGGCTGGAATCAGATGGGAGACGCCGTTTTTATGAAGGAAGATGGCAACATCTGCTTCGTATCCCGCGAAGACGACATGATCAAGAGTTCCGGCTACCGCATCGGTCCTGCTGAGGTGGAAGAGGCCATCGAGAAGCACCCGGCGGTGGCTGAAGCGGGTGTGGTCGGTATTCCCGATC
>WOR8_10004724_pt1 | contig 13170 bp, 8 predicted proteins | sample DeeMarSeWOR38_10_FD_19890 | JGI IMG/M metagenome (IMG submission 19890) | reverse complement strand
CACAGCTTTGGAGCAGGTATGCTCTGAGCGGGCTATGTCCGCTTAGGTCGTACCTGCTTGAGAAGCTCCGACCTTTGGTCGGAGAGCTTCACTTAAATGTTTCAATTAGTGTTATCTGTGAGTTTTCAATGATAAATGCGGATTGAGAAATGCGAAATGACGATTGAGTTCCTATCAGCACCTGACACCTGACACCTGGTACCTGATTCACACCTGATACCTGACAGCTGACACCTGAAACCCTGAGATTTGGTGCTTGGAATTTGGGAATGCGTATTGAGCAATGCGAAATTATAAATTCGAATTGTGCCTTATACCCTATGCTCCATGCTTGTTCTCTCTTATTGCCAACCGGTTGATATTATTATAATGTAGCTGAGGAGGACGACATAGGCCATGGCTGTACCCGAGACACTCATCATAATTCACTATCACTTTTTGCCAGGAGGAGTTTGCTCAGCCGTCAAGAATAGTCTGGTTGCCTTGAACCAGACGGGATGGCTTGCTCAGCGCTCCCTCAAGGTTCTAACAGGCCAGACTGGTGGGTTGGATGAATTCGTACGATTTCTTGACCAATGGGGGATCCAGAGCCAAGTTGAGGTAGATGCCAGGCTAGATTATGGCGATCGGGTGTGGCCTGACCAGGACACCTTCTGGGACGATGCTTCAGCTTTGGCAACTTGGTTTCTCCAGCAATCTCAAGGAACCTCTCTATATTGGGCTCACAATCCCACTCTCGGCAAAAATCCGCTGGTGACTGCAGGACTGATGTCAGCAGTGCAGGAGGTGGTGTCCAAAAGCATGACACATCAATTTCTCTACCACATCCATGACTTTGCTGAATGCGGCCGCCTGCAGAACTTGATGTATCTGCGAAAATGCTGGGGCAGTGATGGCCTGGAGGACTTCTATCCCTCGTCCAACAACAATGGCTATGCAGTCCTCAACAGTGCAGATTTCAATAGGCTCACCCAAGTCGGAGTACCAAAGGAGAGGATTTTCCTCCTTCCCAACGCGGTGGTGTCAGCACAAGCAGAAAAAGGGAAAGCGAGAGAATTGATAGCAGTTGAACTGCAGCACTACGCCAGTGGCAATGGATACAGGTTTGAACCTGAGCGACCGTGGTGGACCTTACCCATACGGCTTATTCGACGCAAGAACGTGGTGGAAGCTTTACTTTTGGGAGCTATTGCAGAAGAGCCTCCTCAGCTGCTGGTAACCTTGGATGCCAACTCTGAGCCAGAACGTCCCTATGCCGAGGCAGTCAAGGCTCTGTTCAAAACTGAGGGGCATGCCGCGGTAGTAGGATTCGGCCATGAACTGGTGGGAAGCGTTTTTAGTTTTGATGATCTCCTTTTGGCCTCTGATGTGGTGGTGACCACCTCTCTTCTGGAGGGATTTGGCTTTACATTTTTGGAAGGAGCCAACCGCGGCAGGCCATTGGTGGGGAGGAATCTTGCTGAGGTAACAGCTGATTTTATTGAGGCTGGGTTTCCGGAGGCGTCGCTATACGATCGGTTCCTGATACCGGCTGAAAGAACAATAAGAGAACAGATGACTGTTAGAGGTTGTCAATTCGCTGAGAAACAAGGAAGATTGCTGGGGCTCAGCAACTCTAGCATTGATAGATTTCGTGATGAGGTTAAAGCAGTTTTTTCCCATGAGGTGGTGGACTTTGGCTTTTTCACGCTTGGGCGACAGCTCGATCTGACTCGGCGCCTTGGGGAAAAAACTTTTGTGCAAGAACTAAAATCGTTGAATCCGAAAGGTGCTGAGCCAGTAGAGTTTCCCAAAGATTTTCCAAGGCGGGTCGAGGAGCGCTTTGGACTTCAGGCTCACGCAGACCGCCTAACAGCCGCATTCGAAGGATTGTTCAGCCAGAAGGCAGGAGAAATGACTCCAGCAAATATAAGTAGCCGGCTACTGGACCACTATTTCATCCCAAGGTTTCACCGCCCCCTCATAGGAGATTGGTAATGGGAAACTGGCTTTCCATTTTAAATGAGTTCCCTGTGCCAGAACCAGCGTTCACAGGGTCAGACGGTACGGTCCCAACTCTGGATCCGGTTCCTAGAGTCATTTTGTTTGACGTCTATGGTACCCTGGTCTGTCCCCATGTGGGTGATCTCGATGAACAGGTGCGGCTTGCTTCGGCTGAGGACAGTTTCGTAGCAACGGCCGAACGGTTTGGGTTCCCGCAAGATGTTGGAGTCAAGTGGCATAGGTGGTTTTTCGAGGCCATTGCTAAAGAACACCAAGAGTTAAAGGAGAAGGGTATTGCTCCAGCAGAGGTCCAGGTGGATAAAATCTGGGCGGATTTGCTTGACAGAGTGAGTGATAAGCCGGCGTCCAGTCAAGCCCAGAAGGTAGCCGCCTACCGTGAGATGATGGCAAATCCGGTTCGACCTTTTTCCGGAGCGGCTGAGACTTTGAGGCAACTCAAAAAGAGCGGTATGAGGTTGGGCATTGTATCCAATTCGCAATTCTACACTATGCCCATTCTTGGAATGAACCTGGAGCTCGACCCCAACAAGATTTTTGAGCCGGAGCTGACTTTTCTATCCTTTCGTCTCGGTTTCTCTAAGCCTTCTCCATACTTTTTCCGTCTGGTTAGGACAACGGTCCTCCACTTGGGGTTCAGGCCCGAGGAAGTTCTGGTGGTCGGGAATGACTGTGAAAATGACGTCTCGGCAGCAGAGGCACACGGTTTGCAAGCACTGCTCTTCTATGGCAATGATCAGAGCGTGCGGTTGGGAAAGGTCGGCCGGCAAGGGGCCGCGATTACCAACTACGAGGATTTACTAACTGCATGCGGGCAGTAAGGATCCTAAAATGGGCAAGAACATTGGCTACATATCCACTCGGTTTGCTGGAACTGACGGTGTTTCGTTGGAAGCAGCCAAGTGGGCCCAGATCCTGTGGGATAGGAGGCACGTGTCATACTGGTTCGCTGGGGAATTGGACCGTGAGCCTGATTCGAGCATGCTGGTGCCCGAAGCCTTTTTTGACCATGAAGAAGTCCGTTGGATTAATAAGCACGTGTTCGGAGGCAAACGTAGGACGTCGGAGATTAGCGGCCATATACACGCCATGCGCAACTACCTCAAGGGAAGACTTTACGAATTTATAGAAAAATTTAATATCGACATCATCATTCCCCAAAATGTCCTGAGTATACCCATGCATATCCCTCTGGGATTGGCGGTCACCGAGTTGATCGCTGAAACCGGCATTCCAGCAATTGCCCATCACCACGATTTTGCCTGGGAGAGGCTTCGCTTCTCACTTAATGCGGTGCAGGACTATCTGCAGATGGCTTTCCCACCCAAACTTCCAAGCATCCAACATGTGGTGATTAGCACTCTGGCGCAAGAAGACTTGGCATTACGCACCGGGATCTCAGCTACCGTCATTCCAAACGTGTTGGACTTTGAGAATGAACCGCAAGTGGATCTCGAGTACAGCAAGAACTTCCGTCAGGAAATCGGTCTACAGGAAGATGACGTCCTAATCTTACAACCCACCAGGATAGTCCAACGCAAAGGCATCGAACACGCCATCGAGTTGGTGAGCCAGCTTGAAGATCCAAGATATAAGCTGGTCATCTCACATGAAGCCGGTGATGAAGGTTATGACTACGCCCGTTTTGTGGAAGATCATGCGCGAGACCATAAGGTAGACCTCAAGCTGGTTTCCTGCCACATAGACGAGTCTCGTGGAGTCAATGAAAAGGGCGAGAAACTTTATACTCTTTGGGACGTATATCCCCACGCTGACTTTGTCACCTACACCAGTCTTTACGAAGGTTTCGGCAATGCCTTTTTGGAAGCTGTCTATTTCCGAAAACCCATTTTGATCAACCGCTATGAAGTCTTTGTCCGGGACATCGAACCACAGGGTTTCGACCTTATCGTTATGGATGGATTTATTACGGATCGGATTGTCAAGCAGGTACGAGAGGTGCTGGAGTCCCCTGAGAGGCTGGATCGCATGGTCAATTACAACTACGAGGTGGCAACCAGGCACTATTCCTACTCGGTTCTTAAAAAGAGGTTGGCTTTCTTGATTGCTAATTTCTTTGGAATCGAAATTTAGCATAGAGCATAGAGAGCTCTAAATGTCTAAAGTGTCTAAAATGTCTAAAGTGTCTAAAGTGAAATAAAGAAATCAAAGAATACAGGAGTCAGGAGCCAGGAGTTGATAGAAGTTACATATAACAATGATTAAGATTTCACTGTTCAGATTTCAGCTTTTTTGTTTTTCTTCACTGACACCTGACACCTGACACCTGACACCTGACACCCGACACCTGAAACCTTTAATTCCTCAATCTGCAATCTAAAATCTTAAATCCCTCAATCCCTCAATCCCCAAATCCCTGAATTCGTGAATTCCCAATAACGCCTATTCCCTTGTGTACCAACACTTAATTTAGTAAGCTTGATACATCATCAGCCCAAAAAAGGAGGAATGATGTCGCTTTTTGCCCAGAAACATACAAAGATAACTAGCTTTTATCTCCTTAATCAACAGCAGACAGAAATGACCGAAAAGCTTCATTTCCACTCCAGGTGGAAAAAAGCCGTGCTCGTGCTGCCGCTTCTTGCCACTGAATTCACCGAACCAGAGAATCTTCCGGTGTTCGAGAACATCGTCGAACAGCTCGCACAAGTAGATTATCTCTCCCATATGATCTTTGGGCTGGATGGTGCCAGCAACAAAGAAGCGGCCATGCTGGCGGATATTTTAAAAGCTCACGGACTACAAGAATTCCTTATCCAGCACAACGATGGTTCTGGCTTCGCTTCAATTTACCAAAAGCTGTCAGAAGCAGGTTTCCGGCTGGACCAGCCTGGTAAGGGCAGGAATATGTTCCTCTCTTTCGGTATTGCCCTGGCCCTGGGTGCCCAATGCATAGGGGTGGTTGACGCCGACATAAGGACGTTTGAGCGCAAGCTGATCGACCGGCTTTTTTATCCGGTTGTGGTTTTGAACTACCAGTTCTCAAAGGCATTCTATGCCAGGCTCAAGGCTGATCAGCTCTACGGACGCGCCAAAAGGTTGCTGCTGGATCCTCTCCTTATTGCGCTCAAGAGGAAATTCACCGACACCCAGGAGGACAAGGTTCTCAGGATCGTGGATTATCTGCTCAATTTCCACTATCAATTGTCCGGTGAAGTGGCCTTTGAAAACAGTTTGCTGCGCCGAATGCACTTCGCCACCAATTGGGGAGTGGAGATTTTTACACTTATTGAGGTGTACCGCAAGGCGAGCACTATTGCCCAGGTAGAGGTGCTGGGTGGAGGCTACGATCACAAACACCAACCGATATCAGTAGATGACGCTAGTCGTGGCATCCACAAAATGGGAGTCGATATCGTTACAACTCTTCTGAGCGCCCTGGTAATCGAGGAGGGATTGGAAATTTCGGATCACTTCATTCGAGACCTTACTCTCACCTACATGGACGTGGCCGACCAACTAATCAAGATGTACGCGGACAATGCAGCATTCAACGGGCTGAAATATGATCGCAACGAGGAAGAGAGAGCGGTGCGTTCGGTTTTCAAGGATGCCATTCTTATAGCAGGAGATCTCCTGCTTTCACCATATCGTCTGACCGACCGCTTTCTTAGCTTCGTTACTGCCAACGAAGAGTTCAGGCCTTTCATAGAGAGCGGCCTTGCCCAGGCCATAGGGCAGGTTGGAGTTAAAATGAGGGACCAACTCTACGAAACGCCACAGACTGTGTCGTGGGATAGGGTAAGCATGAGGCTGCCTGGAATTATGTATGAACTTGTGGATGTTATTGAGCAGGAGAAGCAGAGGTATCTGTAAAGGGATTGGGGAATTAAGAAATTGAGGGATTGAGGGATTGAGGAATTAAAAAATTAAGAGAACCTTGGGCATTGTAATGTCTCAGCCCTATAATTCCAAAATCCCTTAATCCCTAAATTCCTGAATCAACGTTTTGGTTTCTCCTGTGACACCCCATAGGCTTTCAGCTTACGGTGTAGATGGCTTCTTTCGATTCCGATGGCTTCCGCGGTCTGTGAGATGTTCCAGCTGTGCTCCTCCAATTTCTTCCGTAAGTACTCCTTTTCGAACTCGACCTTTGCCTCTTTGAAATTGGCATGATCCAAAACAGTACTTGGGCTGACCTGGTCAAAATCCTGATGAAAAGAGGCGGGGATGTGTTGCAGCTCAATGACCTCCTCCGGCACCAGAATTACCAAGCGCTCTATGAAATTCTTTAGTTCCCTTACGTTGCCGGGCCAGGGGTATCTTTTTAGGACGGGAATAACGTCCTTGGCGACACTTTTTCGCGCAAAACCACTCTCTAAAGCGAACTCTTCCAGAAAGTCCTCCACCAGTAGAGGGATGTCCTCAGTTCGCTCTCGTAGAGCAGGAACTTGGACAGGAATAACGTTCAACCGATAGTAGAGATCTTCCCGAAACCACCCTTCATCGATCTCCTGTTTTAGATCTTTATTGGTGGCGGCAATAATCCGTACGTCAACCTGAATAGTCTTGGCGCCACCCACCCGCTCGAACCGCTGCTCCTCCAGAATCCGTAGAATTTTAGCCTGGGTTTTCAGGCTCATATCGCCAATCTCATCCAGAAAAAGCGTCCCTTTATCGGCCAGATCAAAACGTCCACGCCGTCGCTCATTGGCTCCGGTGAAAGCTCCGCGCTCATGGCCGAAAAGCTCGCTCTCTATGAGATCTTCAGGGATAGCAGCACAGTTGACCTCCACCAAAGGACTCGTATTTCGGGTGCTGAAATGATGGATGGCTCGAGCTACAAGTTCTTTGCCGGTACCGTTCTCCCCAGTTATAAGCACAGTAGCCTGAGTGGGAGCTACGCGTTCGATCGTTTCTCGAAGCTCGCCAATAATCGTACTTTCACCAGTAATCTTGCTCTTGCCTCTCGCCTTCTGACGCAAGATGAGGTTTTCATCTCTAAGTTGTCGGAAATTAAGGGCATTCTGAATAGTGACTAGGGTTCTCTCCAAGGAAAGGGGCTTTTCGATGAAGTCGAAAGCACCAAGTTTGGTGGCGGTTACAGCTGTCTCTATGGTGCCATGTCCGGATATCATGATCACTTGGAGGCCCGGATGGAGAGCACGCATACGCTCTAGGGTCTCTATACCGTCGATGCCTGGCATCCAAATGTCAAGAAGCACCAGATCCGGCATCTCCTCTTCCATGGTTTTCAGAGCCTCTTGGCCGTCGCTAGCACAAATAACCTTAAAGCCCTCGTCCCCCAGCACTCCTTCCAGGGAGGTGCGGATACTGGGTTCGTCATCAACAATCATGATTGTCTTGCTCATAATAATCTCGATGCTGGATGCTCGATGCTGGATACTAGATACTGGATGCTCGAACCTCGATACTAGAGAGATAGTCGCCGATTTTTATGGCGTACATAGCGATCAATTCATGTTTAAATCTAGAATCTGGCATCCAGTATCTAGTATCTGCAAGGCCCGAAGGGCTTTGCAGTTAACCAAGTTTCGTCAGCGGCTCAGCACCCGTACGGCTACCGCCAGGCAGCTCGATGACAATTATGGTTCCTCGCGGCTGATTGTCCCGAACACGAATGAAACCTTGATGGTCTGCAATTATATTGCTTACTATGGCCAGCCCAAGCCCGGTCCCCTTATCTTTAGTGGAATAATATGGCTCAAACATGCCGATCTTGTCTTTAGCCGGAATGCCCGGACCATTATCGGCAACCTCGATACGGGCAATTTTGAGTATGTCGTCAAAGGAGATATTTACCTGAATCTCCCCATTCCCATCCACCGCAGATACGGCATTATCTAACAGGTTGATCATAACCCGTTTCATCTGTTCCCGATCCAGATCCAACAAGGGAAGGGGACTATGCTGTTCGAAGCCAAAGCTGGCGGAGGGGTGGCTCTCGCGGAAAAGGGAAATGGTTTCCTGGACGATCTCCACCAGATCATTGGGTGCAGGGTTAGCTGTTGGCATGCGGGCGAAGTTGGAGAATTCGTTGACCAGAACTTTCAGTTCATCCACTTGATTAATGATAGTGCGGGTGCACTCATCAAATACCTTGCCGTCTCCGGTAAATTTTTGCAGGTACTTTCGCCTCAATCTTTGGGCTGAGAGCTGAATGGGAGTGAGAGGATTCTTAATCTCGTGCGCGATCCGTCTTGCCACCTCCCTCCAAGCAGCCATCCGTTGAGCTTTCTCCAATTCAGTTAGATCATCAAACACCACCACGATGCCAAGGTATTGTCTCTCTTCATCGTGCAAGATAGAGACGGTTACTAATAGGGTCATGAGGCGGTTACCCACCAGAGACCGAACTTGCCTCTGCATGGTGGGGTGTTTGGTTATCTGATGCATTTCAATGAACTTGCCAGCGACCTCCAGGTGGTTAGTCTGGAGCACTTCCGAATAGTGACGATGGAGAATGTCCTCGGCCTTGAGGCGAAAGATTGACTCCGCAGACTTGTTGATGGTGCCGATGTGGCCCTCTGCATCGACCGACACCACACCTGCGGCAACGTTGCGAAGAACAATTTCCATATACCGACGTCTTCTCTCAATCTCTTCGCTGGTGAGTTTAAGCTCTAAGTTAGCTTCTTCCAACTCGGTCTTGCTGGCCAAGAGATCAAGGGCCATCCGGTTAAAGGAATTGACCAGCGTGCCGATCTCGTCGTCCGAATCTTGGTCAACGTGAACATCTAAATCGCCAAGGGCAATACGTCTGGTTCCCTCAGCCAATTCTTGAATGGGCACGGTAATGCTTTTGGCCAGATAAAAGCCAAACCAGGAGGCGCAGAAGAGAATCAGCAAGGTAACAATGGAAAGCATTATGAGGTTACTGATCTTGATAGGCTTCTTAAGCATCTTCATCTGTTGGTAGTTCTCGAACCCCGTGGTGATCTCGGCCATGCTGGTCAGGAGATCTTTGGGAAGCAATTGTTCAACAATCAAAAGACCCGACAATTTCTGGGTATTAGTCGAAGCGAAAAGGGGGCTCACAGTCCACACCACGTCACCAGCAGAGGTGGGGGCGATATGGTTTAATGGTTCGCGCTTTTTGACCACCTGCTGCATCACGTCTCTCACAGGTTGGTCGAGTAGAATGGGCGGCGATTCAGTTTGAGGATGCTGTATTAACGGCTGGAGCTTAGTGGAATAAACGGCAATCGTGCTAAGATTGTGCGCCCGACGCGCTTCTTGCATAAGCTCCACGAGTTGCTTCTGCTTGCCTTGGTTGAGCATGCCGTGTCTTGAGATCAGTTCGCTTAGCTGGTTGTTAACGATGAAGCCGGAATTAATGGCCTTCTGATAGAAAGTCTGCGCTACTTCAAGTGATTTTTGCAGAGACTGCTCCACCTGTATGTTGAACCAGTATTCCATGCTGGTGGAGATAAACTGGGTAGCCAACCCAAAAAGAATGATGGTTGGCAGCAAAGACAGGGTGATAAAGGTGATTACCAGCTTAGTGCGTAGTCTGTGACCGAAGATGTTGCGTTTACGCTCGAAGATGAGTTTGACCACATTACGGGTGACCAAATAAAGTAGAAGCAGCAACAGGATGACATTGATGTTCATCAGGGCAAAAATAATGACGTTGCTGCCCATTGGAAGTTCGCTGCCAAATTGAAAGAAGTGGCTTTCAAGGTAGGTAAGGAGGACAATGAGCACCAGGCTCACGATAATGATGATTCGTTCTCGCCTCCGGCGTTTTTGTTCCTTGGTGCGATCAGGTGGTTTTGCTGAAGTCATGGCATCCAAATTCTGACAGTATGTTTTGGCCATCTGGCCGGATGACCCTGTCGCGCCTATAGAAGGCGGCGGTGGCGCAGCCACAAAAGCCGCTCATTACTCATTCGTACTCATGCGGAAACCCCGGTTTTCGCATGAGCGCCATCAGCGATCAGCTTTCAGCTCTCAGTAAAATACATTTAAAAACATAGGGTTAGGCTGATCCCGCCTGGGCGGGACTGAGTGCTGACAGCTCCATCCGGGAATCTCTGATTTCCGGATGGAAACTAATTATAAAAGCCTTTCTCAGTAAGTAAAGTCAACAGTATACCAGTCTGTTTCAAAGTCCCACAGGGAGACGAAGAAAAGTACATAATGGAGATATAGTGGCAGTGTGACCTTTTCTAATTCGGCCTTTACCCGTAGTTGGTATCTGGCTCCCGGTTCGAGTTCCTTAAGTGGTATTACTTCAATATTTCTGATTTCGGTCATGGCCGTCTTGGCCTCTTCAAAGTCCTTGGTTACTAGCTCATTTTCGGGATCTTGTGAACGTGTAACCCGGAATTCGTTTTTTAAACTGTCATACTTGATGGTGTGTTGTAACCTTATGGACGATATCGATGCGTCAAACCAGATCATCCTAGTTCTGTAGAGTCTAATAATAATAGTGAATGTTGCCGGAATGCCGTTGAGTATCGCCTCTTCCATCTCCCGGGTAAAACTCCCCTGTATATCGAAAAAGACGAGAAGGTCATCCTGGGTATTGGTGACAATAATTTCAGATAAGGTGGCCTCCGCGGCCTGGAGCGGAGAAGGGAATTGTAACAGCAAGCAGAAGAGGAGAAAAAGCGCGAGCGGTTGTGGATGGCGCCGGAGTATGGACATGGTTAGTTACCCCAGTGCCCGCAGACAAAGAGGTTAGAATTGACCCAGGCGGAGTGTCCCTCTCACAGATTGCAGTCTGAGTTATGTAGCTCTGACCACAATGGTTATCACTTCGCAAATTCAGGCCAACTGCACAGCGGGAAATCCTCAACGGAACCTCCCGTAGTTATTCCACCAATTGCTTCGTTTCTAGCCGATTCACCCGGGATGCTATCTGAATGCAGCTCAAATTGCAAGGGTTTTCGGGAAAATAGAAACAGTTCAGATGGTGGCTGGTTGGGGAAAAGCAAAGGTCGGGACCAGTATCTGGCGGGCCTTACAGGCGTGTTCATCGGAAAACTTGACCACCTTCCAACATTTCCTTCTTCTGCTTAGCTCCGTGAGAAAGATGTGATTGAGGGTGTGTCCAGATTTATTAATGATGAAGTGTCCAATAATTGGAATACCCATTAAATGGAGGTCACCAATTAAGTCAAGTATCTTGTGACGGACGAATTCGTCTTCATAACGAAGGCCGTCAGCGTTTAGAACGCGAAAATCATCCAGGACAATGGCGTTGTTTAGCGAGCCTCCTTGAGCAAAACCATTACTTTTTAAATTCTCAACGTCTTTAAGGAAGCCAAAGGTGCGAGCTCGGCTAATTTCTTTCATAAAGATAGGGCCAGAAAACCGTAAAACGTAATTCTGCTCGGCAAGCATGGGATGATCAAAATCGATGACATAGGTTATCTTGAGTTCCCGGCAGGGATATACACTGATATTTTTATCTCCACTTTTGAGGCTGAAGGGTTTCTTGATTAAGAAAAACTTTTTGACTTCGTTTTGCACCCTTATGCCAACATTTCTCAGGAGGTACATGAAAGGACCGGCACTGCCGTCCATGATAGGAACTTCGGGTCCGTCCAGTTCCACCAGGGCATTGTCAATTCCCATGCCGGCAAAAGCTGACATAAGGTGTTCGATAGTAGAGACGATGTGTCCGTCCTGACCGATGGTAGTCGCCAGCCTAGTATCCACCACGTTTTCGAGGCGAGCAGAAATATGGGGAGAGCCCAAGAGGTCACTTCGTAAGAAGCGAATGCCACTGCTGGGCGGCAGTGGCTTGATGTTCATGGTTATTGTTTTCCCAGTGTGGAGGCCGATTCCGGTGCAACCGATCTCGCCAGCAACAGTACGCTGATGTAAGGGCATGTAGAGTTCTCCTCGAGACTGGAGGTGCAATAGAGCAATAAGCGTGCCGATAGTTTGGTGGATTTCGCCGGAACAGTCAGTCAAACGGCCCTAGTAATATCAACCATGCGTAATGTATCAAAAATCAGGAAGACTATTTATATAACTCAACACCATTTCACCTATTATCTAACTCTAAACAGGCCAGAGTTTGTTGTCTTAGTGTTGCGCAAAGGATACAGTTGATCTTGCGAGTATGGGATTTTTGCAACTATAGCAACGAGGAGGGGTAAAAACAACCATTTTTCCAAATTTTTCCATTAAAATTAGAAACCTGGCAGCATTGTGACGTTGCCATGATCTGATACCTAGCTTAACAAGGCAGAATCAACAAGATCAATAAAAAGGCAGAGCCACAGACGGCTCTGCCTTCTAGAACTAACTGGGTGTTGATCAGATTTGTTTTCAGCTTAGATTACTTGCATTTCTTTCGCCGAGACACTTTCGTCAGTTCTGAGCAAGTACCCTCTACCTTCAACTTCAACACATAGTCTCCTCTAAATCCTTTACTTCTGAAATACCAGGGGTGGCCAAAGACATAAACCCGGTACTCGCCATCTGCAGGTAACTCCATTTCCATGGGAACTCCCAAAGCCCAGCGCTTCTTCATGAAAAAACGCTCACCGCGTATCTTGTCTTTTACGAAGACGCTCACACCTTTGCCGTGATTATTGTTGCCATTAGGATCAGCTTCGAAAATTAAAGTGGCTTTATCGCCTTGAGCAGCTGTGAACTCGAATATTTCCCAGGCGGGAAAAAAGCGGTGGCGACTCCTGCCAAGGGTCGAGTAGACTTCACTGACGGGAGCTTCATTGGGCGTGAACACATAGGCGGCGCCAGCTTTTGGATCACTATCCATATCAGGAATATGAGGAGCCCCAACCGCGATGGTGCTGCCATCGATGGCTACGGTCCAGCCAAATTGGTCGCCTGCCTCCAACGCAGGCTCAAATGGATCTTCAACCTTAACCCAATTGCTGCCGTTGTATTTGAACAGGTAGGCCGCGCCAGTAATGGTACCATCCGCATCGGTGTCCTTAGGAGCGCCGACCAGCAGGGTGGAGTCCTTTATGGCCACCGAATAACCGAATTCATCATCATAGTCAGGTGAGTCACTAGCGGTAAGCTTGGCCTCTTCTTGTGGCCAATTGGCCCCATTAGGGTTAAAAACATAGACCGCACCGGGGTTCGACACATCATCAGAAGAGTCTTTATGGGCACCAACTACCACAGTGTCTTGGTGTATGGCTACGGAAAAGCCAAAATCGTCACGTTCCGCCTTGTCACTAGCAGTGAGCTTGGCCT
>WOR8_10008209_pt1 | contig 13173 bp, 6 predicted proteins | sample DeeMarSeWOR38_10_FD_19890 | JGI IMG/M metagenome (IMG submission 19890) | reverse complement strand
CCTGCAACCGGAAGTCATCAAATACCTTCTCAGTATGCTTGTATGTAAGATTATATTCGTTAGATGCTTCGGTAAAAATATATGCTGATGAATCGGGTAATGGTAAAATTTGATTTTTCCGCCTTGATCCTTGTGGTTCATATTCAATTGTTAATAATTGATCCGCAGGAATACTGGTTAATTTTTGCTCAATTCCATTTGCCCAGGTCACTATTAATGAATCTATCTGTTGATCCTTACCCAATCCAAAATGGATGACAGGATCAACTGTAGAGCGATAACCACGGAAATTGGAATGGTCTGCGAATTTCAAATTTCCATTTGAAAACAGATATATTTTAGTCCCAAGAGCCTTTGAACCTTCTGCATGTAGCTTTATACTTAAATAATGGTTTTCTATATTTTTCCCTCGAGTATACAAGGTATTTTCATACACCATGGCAGGCTCATTGTAGTTGTTGGTTACCAGGTCGAGGTCACCATCATTGTCCAGATCGACATAGGCAGATCCATTGGCGAAAGAATTTTTATCCAGACCCCATTCGTTGGTTTTGTTACTGAATGATAAATTACCATTGTTTTTGAATATATAATTGGACATACTCCGCACCGGGATGATCATCATCACCTCTTCGTTGCTCAATCCACGACCCCGGCTCATGCCCGAAACGGCATAATCCAGGTCTGTAACATCCCTTGGATACCCGTTGCTCACGAATAAATCCCTGTAGCCATCATTATCAAAATCTGCCAGTAAAGGTGCCCAGCTCCATTCTGTGGCGTATACTCCGGCAAATAAACCAATCTCACTGAAATTGTGGTTTCCAAACACATCCGGACCGTTGTTGAGTTGTAACATGTTGCGTTTATACTGAGATTGATATCCTAATTCTTTATTTAATAGTTCATTTTCAAAACGTGTCACACCATGCATTTTTTTCATCCCCTGGTTATCTTCAGGAAGCATGTCCAAGGTGAAAATATCCAGCAAACCATCATTATTAATATCGGCAATATCGTGACCCATGGCTGAGTGTGTCTGATGCTTTAGGTATTTATCAATTTTATTGGAAAAGGTGCCGTCCCGGTTGTTGATGTACATCAGGTCGTTGGTGAGGTAATCATTGGTGATGTAGATATCCCGCCAGCCATCATCATTTAAATCAACGACACTGAGTCCCAAACCGTATCCTTCATACACAATACCTGCTTCAATCGTGACATTGGTAAATGTCTCATTGCCGTTGTTACGGTACAACCGGTCATTTGATTCTGCACTGCCATCTACTTTTTTTGGTCTGTATGTATTAGGTGTAGGTGTATCCAGGAAATTTGTAAGCAGGTACAGATCCAAATCGCCATCGTTGTCATAATCAAAGAAAGCAGCATGGGTCGAATAACCGTCATCATCAATGCCATATTTTTTTGATTGTTCTGAAAATACCGGAATCCCTGCATCGTTTAACCCCTCATGGATAAACAGCTTATTTCTGCGCATATCAGGATCCAGGTGATTGGACGCACATACGTAAATATCCTGCCACCCATCGTTATTTATATCCACAACCGCAACGCCCGTGCTCCACCGATCACGCCCGGCAATATGTGATTCCAGCGTAACATCCTTAAAAGTTAAATCACCATTGTTCAGATACAGCCGGTTCGTTACCTGGCTCCCGCTAAAAAATATATCCTGCAAATCGTCATTGTTGAAATCGCCAATCCCAACTCCTGCTCCATTGTAGATGTATTCATTGGACAGGATATTGAGGTATTCATCTTCCATTACATCGTTCTGAAAAGTAATGCCAGTTTGTTCAGGTGGAAGTAGTTGAAAGAGTGGCTTTGGCTTTTTGGAACAGCCAAAAATTATTACGGAGATAAAAAGAATTGAGAATATTATTTTTGTCATCCAGAATTATTACTCTATATACTCATTCCATTAAAAAACAATCTCAGGCTAAACCTAATATTAGTAAGGTGAAGAGTCCGTTTGATATAGGTAATCCTAACAGATAGTAAACAGATCCCGGCTCGAAGGCCGGGATGAGGATCCATATTAGGTTTAATGATCACCTCGCTTCACAAATTCCCGATGAGCCTGAGTATTCACGGCTCTGGTGTTGAATTTTTGCTGGTATGCCCTGTGCTTCTTGTCTGTTGGATACTGCTCGCTTTTCCCATAGGGATATTGGCTCATCCCGTGGAAGGGCAGTGGCTCTACGGTCTTCCCCATGGCCGTGTTCAGGTCACCATCCTTCACCCATCCCACACTGTAGATCAGGAAATCGCGCTTCCAGCCGTTCTTCAGTGCTGGCAGGTTGCCTGCATCAAAGCTGACCGTGGTCTCATCACCGGCATTGGCAATGATGTACATGTCATCTGCTTCGCTTAGCAATTCGGTCACATCTCCATACCTGGTGTACTTCCCGGTCAGGTCCCGCCATTTCTGCCCGGTGCTCACCTGGTTGTAATCAAACCAGTGCGGGCCGTATCTGCCCCCCAGCCTTGACTTCTTTGAGAATCCCCGGTAATGATGATCCGCTGATTCAGGCATCAAAGTGGTCAGGTGCAATGCTGATTCCTCATCTTTAGCAGAGAAGATATGATCCCAGTAGATCTCCATGTTGGTCCGGATCCGCACCTTGCGTTCTTTTGACAGGAATTTGCCTTCCAGGTCCACGATCACGGTCTTGTTTTTCCCACTCGGGAAGCCGATGTTCGGGATCACCTCCTCCCATGCTCCCTGCTGGTTGATCACTTCCAGTGATGGAGGTTTGATCTTAATGGCATTCGATTGTGCTATGGCCACGTTGATGCTCGCATCGGTCGGGAAGATCCAGCCATTGAGGAACAGGTGAAGATCGTCGGTGTCCTTAATCGCCCCCAGGTCCAGGACCAGGTCTTTCATTTCGGTGATCCCCTGGAATTTCTCACGTTGGAAGTTGGCAATATATACATTGTCCTTTTTGCTGATCAGCTCCAATAAGTCGTTCCCTTGTCCATCTACTGCAGATACGGGAAGCTGATGATCACCGACCTTGAACACCTTCAATTCCGGGTATGGAGGAGCGGCAAATTTTTCATCGACATAGATCTCCGTCTCCTCCGGATGATCTACGGCAATCAGTTTGATCTCATCGGCATAGATGGTCTCCCACAGCTCTTCTGTCACCTGGATGGTGTATTTGCCATCTTTTTCTTTCAGTAATTCCCCCGGAATCTTCAGGTATTCTTCCGAAGCATTGGCAAAGGCATAGGCCGCTTTTCCTCCCATGATGCCCAGCGGCATGCCCAGGGCGCTGCGCCACATCATGTCCTTTGCGCCACATCATGTCCTTGACAAATACATATTCCTCTCCGTTCCAGGTGTAGAGGAACGGGCAGCTCCCCTTGAGCTCCTGCTCTTCGATGAGATCCTGGTCGCTTCCTGGTGAAAAAATATTCTGAGGGACACCATTGGTCCATAAGATCCGAACTACATCAGCTTTTTCCCGTTGTCCCAGGCCAAAGTGTAATTCTGGTACTTCGATCACTTTCTTTTGGTAAAGATCTCCCGCACGCACCTCAACTTCTGCTCCAATTCCAAAGTAATTGTTTTTACCGCTGCCAGTTTTCAGTCCGACTAATTTGATTTTTAAATGCCTGTTTGAATTTCCTCCATCATTTCTAAGTAGTGATAATCCTCCCTGCATGTCTACCAGAAAAACATCAAGATCTCCATCCTGGTTGTAATCTGCCAAAGCAATCTGGCGACCATTAGTTACGTCATCAGGTAAAAGAAAGGAGGCGTCTTCAAAACCATTGCCTTGATTGTGAAGTAACTTTAATCCCTTTTTGCCTTCATCAAAAGATTGTCCGGCAATTAAAATATCCGAAAGACCATCATTATCGAAATCAAAGATAGCCACATCGTAACATTCAATTCCTTTTATTATCTGATTGATAGTGACTGAATAATCTGAAATTTCAAAAGTACCATTTCCTTTATTATGAAAGAGCTTCATATCTTCAGACCTCGATAATGCCACAATGTCGAGATTCCCATCATTATCATAATCTGCAACACTGACACTTATACAACCTTTTAAAAGGCCTATTCCACTTTCCTGAGTGATATCTTTTAAAATCCCCGACCGCAAATTTGAAAATAGCTGAAGCGGCCCATCTTCATTTGCGACTGCAATGTCGATATCCCCATCTTTGTCAAAATCGCCAAAAGCAAGGTCACTGGAATGATACTCATCTTTAGCGATTTCTGAATCCACACTTATATCCATAAATGTACCATCTCCATTATTCCTGAATACGGAGTTGTTTCCAGCCCTGGCAATGACCAAGTCCAGATCCCCTTCATGGTCTATATCAAGAAAAAGTGCCTGATTGCCAAAGCCATGTAATCCCGATTCTTCCGTGGCATTTTCAAAAACACCTTCGCTTATATTTCGGTAGAGACAATTTTTAGAAGAATTGGATATAAACAGGTCGAGAAATCCATCATTATCTACATCGGCGAATCTTGCCGAATAGTCCAATCCGCTATGTTTTACCCCCGATGTATTGGTAATATCCTTATATCTTCCAAAATCGCTTTGCAGGACAACCTGAAAGAATGTTTCTTGCCCTGCTTCATATCCTGAAAAATACAGGTCATGATCCCCGTCTCCATCCATATCTCCGACAGCGATATTTGAGATGTATTTTTTCGCCTTATCCAGCTTATTTTTTTTATAAAAATCCAAACCTGCACCATCAGTAGCATTTGTAAATTTCATCAGATCCAGAATGGATTCACCTTCATTCAATCTGGCAGAAGTGCCCTGGGTAAAGGATATCACCGGCACCCCAACTGTTGAGCTCTGTGTGCCTTTCAATTCACGAATTCCAGCCTGATATTCCGGGGTTAATTTCAGGAAATTGTGAAAAATCAGGATTGGGGTTAATGCTTCTTTCACCTTTTGACTGTGTAAAGAACCCAACGCCTGGGTAAAATATTCCCTGGATTCTGTAGGAAATTCCGGATAGATCTGTTGTGTATCTTCCAGATTTTTTAATGCTTCATCTCCTTTATTATTTCGAATCAGAGCTTCTACCAGGTATAATCGTGCCACGATATTCTTTGGTGAATTTGCCACGATTTTCCTCATGTAATTTTCCCACTGTGCGACTGACTGTTCATCCAGTGCGCCTTCGTATTTTTCAGCGATACTATACAGTGTTTTCACATGATCGGGAGCTATCTCCTCGCTTTTCTTCAGTTCATCAAGTGATGCCTCTTTTTTATTTTTCAACTCGTAGACCTTTGCCAGGTTCAACCTGATGTCCGGATCATCCGGGGATAGCCCAACAGCTTTTATAAGGATTTGTTCGGCTTCATCGTACCTTCCCTGTCTAAGATAAACAACTCCCAGATTTGCATAGCCTGATGGATTTTCAGGAGATAGTTCTGTCAATTTAAGGAATTGTTTTTCGGCCTCGTCAAGGTTATTTTCTTCAAGGTAGGCCATTCCCAAAGATTCGACAGAGATGATTTCGGCTTCGGTTTTTCTTTCCTGTTTTTTTACCGCGATACTATCAGTTTTTTCATCGGCAGGTTTCCGTTCATTTTTACATGCGTAAAGTATGATCTGGAGTAATACATATAAAAATACAATGGATCTTATTTTCATGAATCAGACCTGATATAAATGTGATTTCAAATTAGTGAAATCCCCGAAAAACACATGGAAGAATTTATGGTATTTAATTCTGGTCAGAAGGAATACCTACGTTTATTGCTTGTGAATTCAATCAATGGCTTTCTGTGAGGTTGGATTTTGCATTGATTTTTAACATCTGATAAAAATCATTATTACATCCGGCAATGATTATTTTATCATTTTGATGTATAAAAGGCTTAAGTCTTTTTACATCGTATGGTAAAAGAACACCACTTTCTTTATGATGAATATGGGTAAAATCCCCTTGGCCGTTTCCTGCTAAAAATACTCCAATTCCAGCATCGGGTCTTACTGTTTCCACTTCTACTCCATAAAGGTTTCCTGCGGCAAGTATATCCAGATGACCGTCCTGATTGAAATCCTCAATGATTATATCATTAATAGGTGAAAGTTGAGCCTGCCATGGTAATGGATGAAATGCATATTTATTATTACCCAAATTTTCCAAATAGACACTGGAAAAGGTATTTGCTTCATAGTGTAATGCGTTGTTAAGATTCTCTTTCCCATAGATTTCATAGATATCTGCTTTGGCAAAATCATGAAAAGATTCAAATTTTTCAGCAAGGAGTGGAACTTGTTCAACTGACCTTTTTCGTTCCCTTACGGGGTATAGCTTGTCTCCCTCATAATATGCCAACACAAGGTCTTCTGATCCATTATTATCAAAATCATAAGAAAACAGGTGAAAAGGTTCTTCCTCTGTAGCCTTATATTCATAATTCAACCCCAGATTACCCAAAACAAAATCCATATCCCCATCTTCATCCATATCGGCTGAACTAATGCTGAACCACCAACCCGATGTATTTTCCAGTCCAAGTGAGTTAGTGACATTTATAAATTCAGTTCCATCATTTTTTAGAATTGTGAACGGCATCCATTCTCCGGCTAAAGCCAGGTCCACCAAACCATCATTATTGTAATCAACCCAGGCAGCATCATTTATCATCCCAATGTCCATTAAATCTTTAGCAACTTTTTTAGTGATGTCCTCAAACTTTCCTCCTTCATTTCTCAGTATTGTTGTTTTTGCAGGCTTTGGATAATTCCATGGCGTGTGGAGACCTGTGATTAAAAGATCTGTATCTCCATCACCATCAAAATCAGCAGGTAATACTCTTCCACCACTCGTTGTCATTTTTGGTAAAGCGTCTTCGGATTTTGTAAGCAGTCCTTTGCCATCATTGATGTATAATCTGTCTTGGTATTCTTTGGCACCATCCCTAAATTCATTCCCTCCACTCACAACATAGAGATCCAGATCTCCGTCAACATCAGCATCAAAAAACAGAGCATCGATATCTTCAGAACTTCGGTCCACTTTAAGATCAGGAAATGGTAAGATCCCAAAGGATCCATCCTTATTTTGATTAAATAATCTTCCTTCCGTATTTGCTGATCCACCCATATATATATCCTGAAGATTATCGCCATTAACGTCTCCTACTGCAAAACATGGGCCCCTATCTGAGAACTTGTGCGGGAGCATAAGCTGCTTTTCAAAATCGTCAAAATTGTTTTCATTGTGCTTAATTATCAAACCGATCTGATTGGTGCTATTTGTAAACAGAGGATCATGTTTCTTATCTTCTTCAATATTTTCTCGATTTGCCTTGCTGTATAATACCTTGATGATTTTATTGACTTTTTGGTTCTTTAAAATGTTTCTTTTCCCATCAGGCCATTCTACAATTATGTTATCAACCTTATTTGTTTTGCCTAGACCAAAATGTGCTATATGTTCGCTGGTAGAATACATACCACGTACACTGGTCAATTCGATATACTGGGTTTTGCCTTCACATTCAGCCCATATCTTGGTGTTTAAAGAGGTAACTCCCGGCTGATCTGCAACAGGGATAATCCTTAAAAAATTATTATCCTTCATTTTATCCGTATGATTTTCATAAACAGAGGCGACATCGTTGATGTTATTTATTACTAGATCCAGGTCTCCATCATTATCCAGATCTGCATAAGCAGATCCATTCGAAAAGGTTTTTTCGTTCATACCCCAGTCCGTACTTACCTGTTTGAAAGAGAGGTCGCCAGTATTTTTATACATGTAATTCTGAAGTTTTTCGGAAGGAGATATCTTCATGGCTTCCTGAATATCAACAATATCCCAAAGAGAAACATCACCAACATTGGGATTTTTCTGAAGAAATTTATGTACCTCCTCTTCAATATATTTTTGAAAAATTCGTGCGGCATCGTTATCTCTTATATCCCGCATGAGTCCATTCGCAATGTGAATATCCTTTAAGCCATCATTGTCAAAATCAGCAAGGAGTACAGACCAGCTCCAGTCAGTAGCATCGACATCACAAAATTGCGCAACTTCACTCATGAGCTCATTTCCCTGGTTCAAGTGGAGCATATTGTACATATATTGGTGGTGCCCCTTTTCCCTGACGACATCTATAAATGCATTTTTTGGCATTCCACTCATATTACTTTTTCTGCGGAAATTATCCTCGGCAACCATATCAAGTACAAATACATCCAACCAACCATCATTATTGATATCAGCTGCATCTATTCCCATGCTGCTAAAAGAAATATGGCGGGTCATTTGGAAGGTTTTATCGGTGAAGGTTCCGTCACCGTTGTTCATATAAATAAAGTCTCTGACCCAGAAATCGTTGGCAATAAAAAGGTCGGTCCAGCCATCGTTATTAAGATCACTGGCCGTTACACTGTTTGGGAATCCCGGAACCAGCATACCAGATTGCCGGGTAATATCAACAAATTTTTCTCCCTGATTTTCCAGTAACCTGGGACTATACTGTTCCTGTAGTAATTCAGATGTTTTGAAAGGTGAAAAATCCCCAGGATTGGGAGGTTGGTTTAATAGAAAAATATCCAGGTCACCATCTTTATCAAAATCAATGAAAGTAGCGTGTCGCGTTCGTTCGCTGTCATCTAATCCAAAATCAGCAGCCCGTTCAGTAAATGTCTCATTGCCATTATTCATATATAATTTATTTCGACGCAACTCAGGTTTGTCATCGTAAAGTTCACGTGTCACATAAATATCCTGGAAACCATCATTGTTAACATCACCGAAAAGCACCCCAGATGACCAGCCATCATTAAAGGTAATCCCAGCCCTTTCGGTAATATCTTCAAAAATCATATTACCTTTGTTCAGGTACAGCCTATCAGCAACCTGATTACCTGCGAAGAAAATATCCTGGAGCCCATCATTATTTATATCTCCGATGCCAACACCTGCCCCTCCATAAAAGTTTGAGTAAATCATGATGTTGTCTTCTTTGGTGTCTTTTAGTTCATTATTGAAGTGTATATTCGAATGGGATGGATCCAATAATGAAAATTGCTTTTGCTCAGATTGACCCATCGACTGAATTGGATTCAGGATCTGAAAGAAAATAATGATGTATAAAGCAAGCGATTTACCCATATCTCAACGCAAATCAATCATTCAACATTTTAGGTAAAAAAATTAACACGAATATATATACATAAACCTGTATTTACCCCATATTTGTTCAGATGTGAAATAAATGAATTTAACATTCATTTCAATAATTTAATTCAAACTATTGTGGAAGGCAAGACCTATTTCAACAGGATTCATATCAATTTACTATTTGTATTGATTTTAGGCACAGCAATTTCCAGGACATTATACGCTCAAAAACCATTAAAACGGGAATTTCGAGGAGTATGGATCGCATCGGTAGCTAATATAGATTGGCCTTCCAGACCTGATCTCAGCACTGAAAAACAACGTGATGAGTTTCGATATATTTTAAACCAGCACCAGAAAAACGGAATAAATGCCGTAATTGTGCAGATCAGACCAAGCGCCGATGCATTTTACAGGTCTAGCTATGAACCATGGTCAGAATGGTTAACAGGAAAAAATGGGAAAATACCACATCCTGAATATGATCCATTGACTTTCATGGTTGAGGAAGCTCATGAACGATGTATGGAATTTCACGCGTGGCTTAATCCATACCGTGCAATATTTGATGCAGATAAATTCTATCAGGACACAGCACACATTCACCTTGATACACTTAAAAATCTTATTCAGGATTTAATAGTTAGTGATTCATCGAATGCCTCAGGAGAACTAACTGATAAGCAATATATCGACCTCCTACAATTACTTGGTACGGATACTTCTTTATTGATTTACAAGCATCCGGATTGGTTTCTCCAATATGGGAACAAGATCTATTTTGATCCGGGAATACCTGAAGTCCTACAACATATTGCTGATGTAGTAAGGGACATTGTGGCCAGGTACGATATCGATGCCATACATATGGATGACTATTTCTATCCGTATAAAATAGCAGGTGTTGAATTTCCGGATAGTCTTTCTTTTAGGGAATATGGTTCAACCTATTCTGATGAACTTAAAGATTCCTGGCGGAGGGAAAATGTGAATACGATTGTTAAAATGCTAAATGAAGTAATAAAATCAAAAAAACCATATGTGAAATTTGGCATTAGTCCCTTTGGTGTATGGCGAAATGCCTCAGTTGATCCAACAGGTTCTGAAACAAAGGCCGGTCAAACCAATTATGATGATTTATATGCAGATGTATTGAAGTGGCAAAAAGAAAAATGGATTGATTATGTGATCCCACAAATCTACTGGCATAGGGGATTTGAGTTGGCAGATTATGAGGTTTTAGCCAATTGGTGGAATGAAAATCATCATGGGATCCAGGTTTATATTGGCCAGGGTTTGTACAGGGTAGATGGTAATTCTTCTACTGAGGCCTGGCGCAATCCGGATGAAATTCCGGAGCAGATTACCTTGAACAGATCCTTGCCTAACATCCAGGGGAGCTGTTTTTTTAGCTCAAAATCTATGATTAATAATCCTCTTGGTGTTACAGATTATTTAAGTGAAAATTGTTTTCAGTATCCGGCTTTGGTCCCGGAAATGAATTGGCTGAAAAATCCAGCACCCTCAAAAACTGAAATAAAGGAGATTAAATATACGAGTGAAGGTTTTTTGGTAGAATGGGAAAATAATGGCAATGCCAAGTATTATATAGTTTATAGATTTAAAGGAAAACGAATTGGGAATCTTAACGATCCTTCAAATATATTATCAATACAAAATAAAAATAAAACTTTTTTTGAAGATCAAAAAGTTAGGCGATTCAGGAAATACACCTATGTGATTACTGCCCTGGATAGGTCGTTCAATGAATCTGAACACAGTGATCCAATGACAAAAAGATGGAAAAAACAAAAAAGGTGAAGCGTTTAGGATGATTTTCCAAACCAATGAAAATACTCAATGACGATATATGCTATTGCAGTAAACATCGGACTTAGTAGAAAATTTTTAAGTATAGCAGCAAGATTGAAAATAGAAGATGATTTAAACCAGAACATTTCCACCGTAAAAAACAGGGCGCTAATGATACTTAGCAGCAGGTAAAAAAAGCCGATAATTTTTGCGTTTTCCAGAGTTTTATAAAGAGTTAGGAAAAGAGCAACATTTCCAAGGAAAAAAAACAACCAATAGATAAGGATTGATTTGATGTTTACGTAGGAATTTGATGAAATTGTCCAGCCTAGTTTACTTATTTCAATCATAAATGGATCTCCATCAAGGTTAGGATTCAATATATATGTATACCTCCAGTAGGAAAGCCCAAGAATAAAAAGTAACGGAAGAACAAAGGCAAATTTCTTCAAAGGACGAAGAATTTATTTTTTGTCAGCAAATTTATTTACCCACAACACCCATAAACCAAAAATTGCCCCATACACGATGATAACAAATGTATATTTATGGTTAAAATCCAGGTACTGAGGTTTGTGATAATAGATGATGGAAAGCGCAATAATACGGATAATATTGAGTACCAAAATACCAAAGAATCCCAAAGGGACAAACCAGAGCTTATCTTTTAGTCTGCCTTTCATCAGTAGGATAAATCCAAAAAACAGAATAAACAATTCCAGGCCGCTGCAACCAGATCCAATGCATATATGACCATGACCTGAAAAAATCAACAATGCTTCGCATCCATTGACCATATAATCCTGTTCGGCATGGTAGCCGATAGAATTCAGAAAATAGGCACTTATATCTGCCTGGGGCTTTATAATAAAATAATGCATATCCCGGATGAGTGAGGGAAAAAATGCAGAAATTAAAACCCAGGCTAAAAGCATGAGAAAAGCCAAAAAAAGAAATTTAATGACCGCACGATTTTCTGAAATGACTTTTCTTATCAAAATTAATCTTGTTACAAACTTAAATATTTGAGGCCCTTTATTTTTCCTCTATATATTCCTTTAACATCATAGAGTAATCCATCATTGCCCATCAGGTTTTTAAAGTATGCTGTATCGAAACCTAAATATGATCTATGGTTTACTGCCAAAATCACTGCATTATAATTGTGATTTGGCTGATCTTTTAACGTAATCCCATATTCATGTAAAAATTCATCAGGATCGGCAAATGGATCAACTGCATCCACATTAATGCTGAATTCCTGTAATTCATTTATCAATTCCGGGACTTTTGAATTACGGATGTCACTTACGTTTTCTTTAAATGTAACACCCATCACCAATACCTTTGTTCGCTTGAGGGATTTATCCTGTTCGATCAGGTATTGAACTATTTCTTTAGAAATTTGATTGTGAACGGAATCGTTGATATTTCTTCCGGCGGTGATCACCTTGGCGAAATAACCCAATTCCATTGCTTTGTGAGTTAAATAGTATGGATCAACACCAATGCAATGTCCCCCAACCAAACCAGGGAAGAATTTGAGGAAATTCCATTTGGTGCCGGCAGCTTCAAGCACCTCATACGTATTAATGTCCATCTTTTTGAAAATAAGCGAAAGCTCATTCATTAATGCGATATTTAAATCCCGTTGTGTATTCTCAATAATTTTACTTGCTTCGGCAACTTTAATCGAGCTGGCTTTATGAATTCCTGCTTCAATAATAGATCCATAGACTTCAGCAACCAGATCCAGTGTTTTTTTGTCACTTCCGCTCACTACCTTTGTGATTTTTGTCAAGGTATGTAATTTGTCACCCGGGTTTATTCTTTCAGGTGAATATCCTATTGTAAAATCTTTTTCAAATTTCAATCCGGATTCTTTTTCTAAAACAGGGACACAATCTTCTTCTGTACATCCCGGATAAACAGTTGATTCAAATACTACAACATCATTTTTTTTTAGCACTCCACCAACAATTTTACATGCACTCAATAAAGGTTTTAAATCTGGATTTTTATGCTCGTCAATTGGCGTAGGAACAGCAACAACGTAAAAAGAGCAATCTTTCGTTACGCTTGGATCTGAAGTATAGATGATATCGCAACCTTCAAATTCTGAAGCTTCCAATTCATTACTAGGGTCAATGCCTTTTTGCATCATTTCGACCCGCTTTTGGTTGATATCAAAACCAACTACTT
>WOR8_10008760_pt1 | contig 13175 bp, 11 predicted proteins | sample DeeMarSeWOR38_10_FD_19890 | JGI IMG/M metagenome (IMG submission 19890) | reverse complement strand
AAATGCGCTGATAGCCGGCAAACAAGATGAAGTCACCAAACTTGCCCAAGAAGCCCTGGACCAAAAAGCCGTACCCCGGGAGGTCCTGGATAAAGGCTTGCTGGCCGGCATGGATGTGGTCGGCCAGCGGTTTAAAGCCGGCGATATGTTTATCCCTGAAGTGCTGTTGTGCGCCCGTTGCATGCATGCCGCCATGGAAATTCTCAAGCCCCATCTTTCCGAAAGCGATGCTGCCGGAGCGGGTATCTATGTCATCGGCACGGTGGAGGGCGATCTGCACGATATCGGAAAAAACCTGGTCTCCATGATGCTTCAGGGGGCAGGCTTTAAGGTGGTTGATCTGGGCACCAACATCACCGCCCAGCAGTTTGTGGATGCGGTCAAAGAACACAATCCGAAGGTTATAGGCATGTCGGCGCTGTTGACAACCACCATGCCGAAGATGGAAGAAACCATTCAGGCCCTCAAGGAAGCCGGCATTCGGGATCAGGTCAAGATCATGGCCGGCGGCGCGCCGGTAACCCAGGATTTTGTTAATAAAATCGGAGCCGATGCCTATGGGGCCAATGCCGCGTCCGCCGTGGAAAAGGCTAAGGAGCTGGTCGCCTAAACCCGTGTTCAGGTGTCAGCATTAAAAAACATAAGATCTGAAACCTGACACCATTCTTTTTTATGTTTTTGACACCTGACACCCGACACCTGACACCATGGTCACTGGGATTTGTTATTTGGCATTTACTTTGTGTAATAGGGGAAAACGAAAATACATGAAATTGTATTGATAATTTTCTGGAGACGGAATCAATTTCTGCCTTAGTTATCATTGGTGTGCGAGGAGGAAACGCATGGATAATAAATCGACAATTAAGGCTTTAAGTGAATTAAGAGCCAAAGTTATGCCGCCAGGGCTTGCCAGCGGCACCTCTTGCTATGTGGACTCAGGAAAAGGTGCATTGCTGTACGATGTGGAAGGTCGCGAATACATCGATTTTGCCGGCGGCATCGCAGTGATGAATGTAGGACACAGCCACCCCAAAGTGGTGGCCGCCATTAAAGATCAAGCTGAAAAATTAACCCATACGTGTTTCATGGTGCTGCCTTATGAACCGGCGGTGAAATTGGCTGAGAAACTTTGTGCGATTGCTCCAGGTGACTTTCCGAAAACAGCTATTTTTGTAAACAGCGGCGCCGAGGCAGTAGAAAATGCCGTCAAAATTGCCCGCTATTCCACCAAAAAAACCGGCATTATCGCTTTTGAAAATGCCTTTCACGGGCGTACGCAATTGGCCATGAGCCTCACCAGCAAGGTAAAACCGTATAAGTTCGGCTTTGGTCCTTATGCCCCGGAAATCTACCGGATGCCGTTTGCCTATTGCTACCGATGCCCCTTTAATCTGGAGTATCCGGGATGTGATGTGGCCTGCGCCGATCACCTCAACTACTTTTTAATTACTCATACAGCACCCGAAACCACTGCTGCGGTAATCGTCGAGCCGATCCAGGGTGAAGGCGGTTTTCTGACACCACCGCCTGAATATTTTTCCAAGTTGGCGAAGATCTGCAAGGACAACGATATCTTATTTATTGCAGATGAAATTCAGTCCGGTATGGGACGAACCGCCAAGATGTTTGCCATCGAGCATTGGAATGTTGACCCGGATTTGATGACCGTGGCCAAGAGTTTTGCAGCCGGTATGCCCTTAGCCAGCGTAGTTGGCAAAGAAGAGGTTATGGCTTCAGTGCACGAGTGGGGTATGGGCGGAACATACGGCGGCAACCCTGTTTGCTGCAGAGCCGCCCTTGCTGTTATGGAAATTTTTGAAGAAGAAAACCTGCTGCAAAAAGCCGAGGAATTGGGAAAGAAAGTCCGCAAACGGTTTGACGCATTTAAGGAACAATTTGAGCTTATTGGCGATGTTAGAGGCCTGGGTCCCATGCTGGCTCTGGAACTGGTTAAAGACCGCGAAACCAAAGAACCTGCAGCAGATGAGGCCAAAGCACTGGTTCAGGCATGTCTTGCCAAAGGGTTGGTCATTTTAGCCTGCGGAACACTGGGCAATGTGATTCGTATCTTGATGCCGCTCAATATCGGGGAAGTAGAATTGGATAAAGGTCTGGCCATAATGGAGGAAGGGCTTGCGGAGATGCCTAAAAAATAAGGTTCGAACATAAAAAAACGTTTACATAAAAGGAGCTTTTGTATGGGTTACCATGGCTCCTTTTTAATTAAGTGAAACGGAATATTAATTCGAGAAGTTCTATAATGCTCTTGTTGGATATTTCTTCTTTGGAGGATTTACAATGGCGCGAACCAGCAGACTGAAAGTAATTACGGATGAAGATATGAGCTGGATTCATGAGGCCTCTTTGAAAATTCTGCAAGACACCGGAGTCATTTACCATAATGATGAGGCATTAGATATTTTTAAAAAGCATGGGGCCAAAGTAGGCGGCAAAACAGTTTTCTTCCATAAAAACATGGTTCGAGAGGCTTTGAAGAGCGCGCCGCAAACCTTCAGATGGCGCGCCAGAAACGACGCCAAATCCGTGACAGTGGGTGATCAAAACGAAAAACTATTATTGCAACCCAACGGTGGCCCGGTATTCGTGCAGGATCTGGATAAAGGTCGCAGGAAAGGCACCTTGGAGGATTTTGCCAATATCATCAAGCTTTGCCATGCCAGTGATATTGTCAGCCTTATCGGCTCATTTCCCGTCGAACCCAGCGATGTCAAGCAGAATGAAAAACATTTATACATGATGTACGAAATTTTAAAGAATACGGACAAGCCGGTTATTGCCTTTCAATTCAGCAGTCCCAAGGTCAGACAAATTCTTGATATAGTCGAAATCGCCATGGGACAAAATGGGTCCTTAGATAAACACCATTGCGTCGGCGTGGGAGTGGATCCCTTAAGCCCGCTCGCTTATGATTCTGCTGCATGTGAAACGATTATCGAATTTGCTAAACGGAAACAGATCGTATGGTTTACAGCGGCAATTATGGCCGGATTTTCAGGACCGATCAGTTTAATCGGAACCGTAACGCAACAAAATGCCGAAATATTAGCCGGAATAATTCTGGCCCAATTGGTGAATCCCGGAAATCCGGTAATATATTCCAACGGATCGGCCGTTGCCAATATGAAAAATGGAAAATTCGTTACCGGTTCACCGGAGATGATGCTGATTCAACTGGCCGGTTTGCAGATGGCATTGGATTATTATCACTTACCATCCCGCTCCATGTGCGGTATGACGGATTCGAAAACCATCGATTATCAGGCCGGCTGCGAGACGATACAAAGTTTAATGTTGGGCGTACTGGGTGGTGCACATTGGATCTTTGAAAGTTTAGGTGTTTTAGATGCCATTATGACGACCTCTTATGAAAAGTTGATGATTGATCTGGAAATAGTGAACCGCGTTATACGAATTCGAGAGGGTATGGACACCTCAGCTAAGGACCGGGCACTAAAGGTTATTCAGGAGGTCGGACATGAAGGTGCCTATATTACTCATACGGATACCCTAAATCACTTCCGTGAGAGATGGCTGCCTTCTCTTTCGGATTGGAACACTTTTGAAGATTGGGAAAAAGCGGGCTCAGAAGATATTGCTGTCAGAGCCAATAAACAGTATAAAGAGATCCTGGAAAAGGCACCGGAGAGCCTGATTGAGCCGGAAGTGGATAAAACACTTACTAACTATATAAAACGTGTAATTTAGAGTTTTTTGCTAAGTGAAGTCCGGTACTCGGAGGCTGTGGCATTGGTTAAAATCCCAAATCACAAGCACCAAATTACAAATAAATCTCAAATTTCAATACTCAATGACCAAAATGTTTGGCGGTTTCGAAAAAGTCCCGATTCCGTCACTCCGGCGAACCCCGGATCGGGGTCCGGGGCAGGCGCCGGAGTCCAGAAGCTCTTAAAATGATAGGAGATAAAAACTAATGGATACGCCCACCATAAAAAAAATATCTGTGATCGGTCCTGGCATGATGGGCCATGCCATTGCTCAGGAATTCGCGGTTGCCGGTTACGAGGTGATGCTTTGCGGAAGATCTGAAGAACGACTTAAGCTGGCTTCGGATAAAATTGAGCGCAGCTTAAAGGAACTTGCGGAATGGGAGGTTATTTCAGAAAATGACATAGCACCGGGTTTGGAGCGCTTACAAACCACGACTGATCTCGGGGAAGCGGGTTCAACTTCGGGTCTCATCGTCGAGGCCATCGTCGAAGAGCTGGAGGTCAAGCATGAGTTATTCTCCAGACTGGACACTATTTGTCCGGAAGATACAATTTTTGCCAGTAACACGTCCAGCCTTTTGCCCAGCGTTCTGGCATCAGTAATCCAGCGACCGGATCGCTTTTTGGTGGCCCATTATTTTAATCCCCCGTATTTAATACCGCTGGTTGAGATTGTCCGTGGCAAAGAAACATCAGATGAGACGGTCGACACAGTCTATAACTTGATGAAGACCATGGGAAAAAGCCCCATTATCTGTCAAAAGGAGGCCCCTGGCTTTATTGCGAATCGGCTTCAATTGGTATTGTGGCGCGAAGCATTCAATATTGTTCAGCGGGGAATCGCCAGTCCCAAGGATGTGGACCTGGCGGTGAAAAACAGTTTCGGCCGACGACTCGGCATGGTCGGACCATTTGAGCTCTATGAATATATTGACGGCTATGATTTAACGTTGCAATGAAAAGGTAGAGAAAGGTGAGTTGGGCGCAAAAACCGGCAAAGGCTTCTATGAATGGACACCCGAATTCACGGAAGCATGGCGCAAGAAAGTGCATAAAGGGCTTGTTGAATTCCTGAAACACCCGAAAGCGTGACCCGTAATTGCTGAAAAATTGAAAGCTTAAGATCTCAGGTGTCGGGGTTGAGATGCAAACGGGTTTCAGGTGTCGGGTGTCAGGTTTCAGTATTTACATTTTTTATTCTGACACCTGAGCACTGAAACCTGAATACTGTCTTGCAGAAAGTATAAGCGTTTAATCTTTAGAAAGAAAAGAAAAATCAATGTTTATTCCAAGGGGGGGAAATGAAATCCTATGACATAGCCGTTATCCCCGGAGACGGTGTCGGCAAAGAAATCGCAGCTGAGGCGCTCAAAATTTTAGATGCCGTAGCAGATAAATATAGCTTTAATGTTAAAACTGAAACCTTCGGCTGGGGCTGCGATCATTATCTGAAACACGGTCAAATGATGCCGGAAAACGCACTGGATAACCTTAAAGACTTTGATGCCATCTTCTTGGGATGTGTCGGCGATATCAATAAAGTCCCGGACCACATCTCGTTGACGCTTATACTTACCATTCGAAGGGGATTTGACCAATACGTCAACCTGCGTCCCATCAAGCTTTATCCCGGAGTCGATACTCCGATAAAAAGTGCTGCACCGGAAACCGTGGATATGGTTGTAGTGCGGGAAAACACTGAAGGAGAGTATTCTGCCTCAGGCGGATTTTTCAAAATGGGAACCCCCGACGGTGTTGCCGTCCAGGCAGCTATTTTCACACAAAAAGGTTGTGAGCGCGTAATGCGCTATGCCTTTGATCTGGCCCGTCAGCGAAAAAAGCTAGGGGATTCGCCTGCCGGAATGGTCACCAACTGTACCAAATCCAATGCCCTGAATTATTCCATGGTTTTCTGGGATAAGGTCTACGAGCAGGTCGCCCGGGATTATCCGGACATAAAAACCGATATGGCCTTGGTGGATGCATTGACCATGTGGCTGGTGAAAAACCCCGAATACTTTGATGTTATTGTGGCTTCCAATCTTTTTGGAGATATTATCACGGATTTGGGTGCAATGCTTCAAGGGGGCATGGGGTTTGCCGCCGGTGGCAATATCAATCCGGAAAAAAAATATCCTTCCATGTTCGAGCCGATTCACGGGTCTGCGCCCAAATATGAGGGCAAGGGCGTTGTCAACCCGGTTGCCACCATTGAATCAATACGGATGATGATGGACCACTTAGGAGAACCACAGGCAAGTCGTGATATCGAGAGAGCTTTAAACCAAGTCCTTAAAAAAGGAAAGATTAAAACTCGCGATATGGGAGGTTCCCATTCCACCTCGGAAATGGGAGCTGCAATAAAAAACGCTATTTTATCGAAAAAAGATTGAACATAATTTATGTCCAGGTCAAAATAAATTGTCTCAAAAATTCTAATCTTGAACTTAATTGCCCCCTCAGAGCGCCTAATTTGTATCTTTCAGTTTTATCCTTATTAATAAAATGTTCAAAAAAGTATACACTATATATATGGATTTGTAGACAAAAAAATATGCTTTTTCAACAGACATGGAATTATCTATTTGAAATTATAATGAAATTATATTATGATAGGTTTGCATGATTTTTGCATGGTATAAATTAGTATCAAAAAGTCTAATCTAATTGAATTTGTTTATTTAGTAACATCTAGGTTCAACGGTTCAGTTTAGGGAAAAAAATGGATTTACTTGATATTCTCGGCTTTATATTTGCTTTTGTTGCAATATTCCAGTTACTTTCTTTTTAAGAGTGTTGGTAATTTTATTTGTAACTCAAAAGATACTGAGCCATAATTAAAATGATTTGTGAAAGTTGTAATTATCGCTTTGGTTGCAAAAGAAAACTGAGCAAAGATAGGCGCTGTGAAAAATATTTAATAGATAAAGAAATGGTTTTTAAGGAAGATTTAAAAATTAATCCCCAAAATGGGCTAACGTTCAATTACGACGTGATTCTAAAATTTATTAATAATATCCAGCCTCATATATCCTTAAAACACCCGGCTTAAAGTAGATCCTTCTGATAAGATAAAATAAAAAATCAAGCACAAAATTATACGATACCTCATTGCTCTTAACCTCTACCTCTTCCAAAAATTGACAAATCAGTATATATAGTATCGAAATTTTTTAACTATAGGGGATATAAGCCGAAAAAGGGGGATTTGGATATGATCAAAACGAAAAAGCAGGAAAAAGTTTTGAAACTTCTGGCTATTATCGTGATGCTAGTATTCTTAGTTTCAGGATGTGCCACGAGTTCACAAAAAAATGAAGACTCGGCAACTGTAGACAAGGGGCAAAGGTATACACCTGTATATTATGATTTTGGCGATGTGCCCATCCCGCCAGAACTTAAATTAAATACAAAATCGTCTTTCGTTTACCGCACGTCGGGGTTTTCTGCCGGGGTACTGGATTTAAAAGGACGCGTTGAAATGACCTCTTTGATAAAATACTTTGAAAACAATATGACAAGGGATAAATGGCAGCCTGTGAGTTCATTTAAATCCTACCGCACAATTCTGCTGTTTCAGAAAGAAAATAGATGGTGTGTCATCAACATCACAGATGAAACAGCAAACACCCACGTTGAAATATGGGTCGCGCCCACAATAGTCTCGGCCAAGTCCGGTTTACTCAAATAACTGATAATTCCTCAAGAAATCCTTTGCAAACATCATTATTCTGGTTGCCTATCATAGTTCCGGAATTAATCATCGTTGAAAATTTGTTTGGGGATTGCTAAATGTGGATACGGATATACAACCCCCGAAACAAAAGGAGGCGTAAATGGGAAAAATTCATACACGCTATGGCGATGGTTCTCCCGTTGAGCTTGAGGAAAGCGAAGTCATGCGGGACTTGGAGAATGGCACCCAGGATGCTGCGGAACGAGGTAACATTGCGGCGCTTTCCAAGGAAGAAATACAACACCTATTTGATATCTTCAGTTCACCTTACCGGTTCGTGGGTGTGGAACCTGGAAAAGAAATTGTGCTTTCCTATGATGGGACGCCCATCAAACTCAGCCGTACCCAGGTCAACGTTGATCGACTCCAGTGTCTTCAAATCTATGAAAAGCTTTTAGGCGCAGACACCCTTGAGATGGGTTATCTGGACTATAGTTTTAAACCGATAAAATCCATGGTAACCTATGAACAACCTCTAATGGAGCAAATACTATCAGTAACCACCGCACCGATATTTTACGGTGCCATGCCGAATTTACCGCTCTATACCAAACCCGACGGCCCCTTTCCAAACCCTGCGGAGCTTTTGCCCCAGGGGAAAATTGAAGAAGCCCAGGCTTCTTATGAGGAATCTGTTGAACATGCAGTTCGAGACATTGTTTTTGTATCCAGCGCTTTGTATGAATGCGGGGCGGATGCCATTATCCTGGACACGGTGGGTGCCGCCGGCGATGCGGATTACCTCGCTTCTCTAAAAGCCACCGAAGTCCTTAAGGAAAAATATCCGGAGATGTGTGTAGAGTTGGGAATGGCCGGAGAATTTGTCTTGGGAATGCATGGGGAGATGACCTACGACGGTGACCTACTGGCCGGCATGTATCCCCACCAACAGGTGAAAGTGGCGGAAAAATCCGGTGTGACGATCTTCGGTCCGGTGGTCAATACCAATACGAACGAATCCTCACCCTGGAATGTTTCCCGGGCCATCACATACATGAAAGCCTGTTGCGAGGTGGCCAATATTCCCGTGCATGTAAATATGGGCATGGGAGTTGGCGCCATGACCGTGCATGATCACCCACCGCTGGATATGGCTTCCAGGGCTTCAAAAGCGATGGTAGAGATTTGTCGGCTGGACGGATTGTAGGTTGGCGTGGGTGATCCGCTTGGCATGGCCATCACACACGCTGTTGCCTCGGGAATGGGCGGAATGAGGGCTGCCGGAGATCTGGTGGCTCGCATGCAAATTGCCCGTGGCATGCGAATCGACGAAGCCAAAAAATATGTGGCCGACAAGCTCAACGTATCTTTTAGGGATTTAACGGATCCGATAATCATGAATGAGGTCCGCGACGATTTAGGGCTGGGAATCCTTCACCCAAACGTCAGGTCGCCGAAGTGCATGGAGGCCAAATTTAACATCGCGCGGTTGCTGGACATCGAAATCAACTGCGTTAATCGGTTCAAACAAAAGGCCTCATTATAATTGAGCATAAATGCTCAATGTCCGTTGTGGGTTGTGCGTTTTCCGCAGTTTTAAAACACAACTGACAACTGGCCACGGACAACTAACGCATTGGACTGTGATTTAAACCATCATACCCTGATTAAAATTGACCAAAGGCATCTGTTGCGATAAAAAAGGATAGAGTATTCTATCAATATTTCAATACAATCCCGGTTAACCCGGAATGATAAATTTATAAAATAGGTAGAATGCCTTAATTTTAGGCATTTTAGGCATTTTTTGTGTACGCGGGGGGTGGATCGCTATGTGATCGTGTGGACTCTAAATCCACATAGGCGGGTGCAACTCCCGTACTCCCCGCCACAAAAATATATTTAGCCACAGACACACACGGACATACACAGACTAGTTCTTATTTCAGACCGATATGGCCAGGAAAAAAACTAAAGAAAACTTTCAAGGAGATCTTATTTGAGCCAACTAACCTGGACCGAAACTCAAAGCCGACGCCTGAACGAATTGGATGCCGCCGAATCGGATTTGGGCCTGCGCTTCGATAGCACCGCTGCACGCGAACAAACCTACCATAAGCTGGAAAAACAACTGGTGTCGAAGCACCGTCAGCGCTTAAAAGAATTTCGTGAAATTCATCTGCGACCAGCTTTGTGCCGGCTGGAGAGCAAACTGGTGGATGTTATGCTGCAACAGGGTTTTGCCCAGGTGACCACTCCGATTATTATGTCCAAGGGGCTTTTGGCCAAAATGTCCATCGATGCAACGCATCCCCTGAATTCACAAATTTATTGGCTGGACAAAAACAGATGCCTGCGACCTATGCTGGCGCCTCATTTATATTATGTTCTGGTTGATTTGTTGCGGTTATGGGACAAACCGGTCAGAATATTCGAAGTCGGACCCTGTTTCCGCAAAGAATCCAAAGGATCCCAACATTCCAGTGAGTTTACGATGCTCAATCTGGTTGAAATGGGCTTGCAGGAAGAGACCAGAGAGGAACGCATCAAGGAACTGGGTGCCCTTGTTTCAGATGCCGTCGGTGTGAGCGATTATCGGTTTGAAACCGTTAAATCCGAAATTTATGGCGATACCATTGATATTGTAGCGGGAACAGATCGTGTAGAGATAGGTTCTTCAGCCATGGGTCCCCATTCCTTGGATCGTCCATGGAAAATTACGGACACCTGGATAGGCATCGGTTTTGGTTTAGAACGCTTGCTAATGGTGGCAGAAAATACCCGAAACCTAGCGAAAATAGGGCGGAGCCTAACGTATTTGGATGGAATACGATTAAACATTTAATCAACATGAAAGAAACTCGACATAAACTTGAAACGATACTTTTCAGAGCTTTGCAAGAAGAGAAGCTATCTGAAAACGAGATTGTGTATCTTCTCAGTATAGATAACGCAGATCATATTAATAAACTTTTTGCGGTAGCAAAAAATCTACGCCGAAAATATTTCGGTGATAAAATCTTTTTGTATGGTTTTATTTACGCCAGCACCTATTGCCGCAATGATTGCAGGTTTTGCTATTTTCGCAGGTCCAATACAGAAAGCCGGCGCTATCGCAAGGCAAAACCGGAAATTGTCGCTGCCGCTTGCAGATTGGCGGAGTCCGGGGTCCATTTGATCGACTTGACCATGGGAGAAGATCCCGCCTTATATAATAGCGACGGCGCCGGGTTTGATCGGCTGATTGACCTGGTTGACTCGATTCGCCAAGCAAACGGCCTACCTATCATGGTTTCACCGGGAGTGATTCCAGAGCTCGTCTTAAGTAGACTCGCAGAAACCGGTGCCTCATGGTATGCCTGTTATCAGGAAACCCATCAACGCAATTTATTCAACCAGCTGAGACCCGGACAAGACTTTAATCTTCGACTGGAATCCAAAATAAATGCACACCAATTCGGATTGCTCATTGAGGAAGGCCTGCTATGCGGGGTGGGTGAAACGGCTGGTAATATCGCGCATTCAATTGACGTCATGCGCCAATTAGATGCCGATCAGATACGGGTCATGAACTTTGTTCCGCAACCGGGAACACCCATGGCCAAACGAACGCCTCCGGATCCTCAAAGGGAAATGTTAATAATTGCTGTCATGCGCCTCGCATTTCCCGATCGGATAATACCGGCATCATTGGATGTGAACGGTCTGGCCGGACTAAAACGAAGACTGGATGCCGGTGCCAACGTGGTTACTTCCATCGTGCCGCCGGGTGAAGGTCTTGCCGGCGTCGCCCAGCATTCGTTGGATATTGAAGATGGAAGGCGTACGAATGCATCTGTACTGAAGGTACTGGAAAAATGTGACCTGAGGCCAGCCACAAATCAAGAATATCAGGACTGGATAAAATGTCGCCGAAAAGCGATCACCAACCGCCAGAATTATAGGGGGGTCGCGTGCTAGTAGCCGTGATCGGCGGCAATCTGCAGGGCGTTGAGGCTAGCTACCTCGCCAAAAAAGCCGGTTGGGAGGTCCTTGTAATTGACCGAAAACCCGTTGTCCCTGCAAAAGGCCTTTGCGATCGATTTAACCGGCTGGATGTAACTGCGGAAAAAAAATTGAGCAAAGTGTTTAAGGGTGTTGATCTGATTATTCCAGCTCTGGAAAATGACTCAGCTCTGGCCTGTTTGAATCAATGGACTCAAAATGAAGGCATGCCGTTTGCTTTTGACCTCAAATCCTATTCCACAAGCTCATCAAAATTAAAATCAGATCAGTTATTTTCTCGAATCGGTGTTCCGAGCCCCCTACCCTGGCCCAAATGTGGTTTTCCGGTGGTCGCAAAGCCGAGTGTGGGCAGCGGCAGTCAAGGTGTAAAGGTTTTGCATGATTCTGAAAGCTTCGATGCTTATATGAATGAATCCGATGATAGCTGGGTGTTGCAGGAATATGTTGAGGGTCCTTCGTATTCCATTGAAGTCCTCGGTTTCCCCGGCCTCTATACCTCTCTGCAGGTGACGGACCTGGAGATGGATGCAGATTTTGACTGTAAGCGAGTCATTGCTCCCACCGATCTGTCAGGAACACTTGTTTCGGATTTTGAACAGATCTCCATATCATTGGCTAAAGAATTGCAATTGAAGGGGCTGATGGACGTCGAAGTTATTTTGCATGATCATAAATTGAAGGTGTTGGAGGTTGATGCCAGATTGCCCAGCCAGACACCGACTGCAGTCTATTGGTCTACAGGTCTCAATATTGTCCAGATGCTCGGGGAGCTTTTTTTAAACGGTGTCTGTGATACTTCTGCAAGTTCAGAGCCGGCCGAGGGCGTTGTTTATGAGCATATTCATAAGATGTCAAATCTATTGGAAGTTGTCGGCGAGCATATTATGTCCGGAACAGATGCCCTTACTATCCAATCAGATTTTTTTGGCGCTAACGAAGCGATCACCAACTATGCGCTTGATCGCGATGAATGGGTTGCAACGTTAATTGTTGTCGAGAATGACCGCAAAGCCGCCTGGGAAAAGCGCAATGCGGTAATTGCCGAAATTCAGCAGCATTTTAATATTCACGTATTTCGGGATTTCTCCCCGAAACTCATTGGCAATTATGGATGAGATCAGCAAAAAAACTACTTCGTCGTCATTTTCTAGTGAGTTCGTTAAATAACCAACATGAAATAGATTCTATTTGCTCGCTTTCTTTATATCGTGGTTGGAAACCACTTCTACGTATTCATCCTGTTTCTGTGGGAGCGGCTTCCAGCCGTGAAAGTTAAACGAAAAAAACCAGCTAAATACCATTTAAGGAAACCCGTCGTGACAAGACTGAGAACAGAGGATATCGTACACATTGCTGCTCAACTTGCGGATTATGACAAAGAATTAATTGCAAAGACAGGCTTTTCTTTAAGAGGCATAGCCTGCCATGCTGCCGATGTCAAAGAAGATGATATCAAAAATTTACTAAAAGATGTAGTGGTGGGGGTAATACCTATAACAAGCGGCAAAGGGGTCATTGGCGGGTTTTGCAATGCGGTAAAAAGTATTGTTTCTCATCTTGGGTGCCGAACTTTTATTCCGCAAGCAACAGACGTGGCCGGCCTAGCAGAGGCCTTTGAGAAAAAAGCCGATATTATAATGCTGGCAGACGATGATCGTTTTGTAGCTATCCATATCCAAGGCCACCGGGTAATTGACAATGCGGTGGCTACGGCAAAGGGATTCGTTGTAGGCTTAAACTTA
>WOR8_10004715_pt1 | contig 13179 bp, 9 predicted proteins | sample DeeMarSeWOR38_10_FD_19890 | JGI IMG/M metagenome (IMG submission 19890) | reverse complement strand
ACGTCCTCTGTGTCAAGCCGCTGACGAGAACAATTCACGAGAACCGCTTACTGGTTCAGGAAGCAAAGAAGGCCGGCGTCGCCACACAGGTGACCGCCTCATCAAATACGACAGATGCGGCGTGCAGGCTTTGTGAAATGATCTGGGACGGCGCAATCGGAGACGTCAGAGAAGCACTTGTCTGGTCGAACCGGCCGTTGTGGCCACAGGGGATGCTCCGTCCGCCGGGACAGGATGAGATCCCATCAACCCTCGATTGGGACTTCTGGATTGGCCCGGCGCCGATGCGGCCTTTTGTTGCCGAGTGGAGCAAAGAAGACATGGCTTTGCATCAGGTAAAAGCAAGCAGGAATCCTAATCCGGCGGTATACCATCCGTGGAACTTCCGGGGCTGGTGGGACTTCGGCACAGGTGCCCTCGGCGATATGGGATGTCACCATTTCAATCATGTATTCAAGGCTTTGAAACTGCGCTACCCAACGAAAATCAGTGCCAGTGCCAGCAAGGTTTTCGATGAAACCGCACCTCTGGCATCGATTGTGACTTATGATTTTCCCGCCCGCGAAGGTATGCCGCCGCTGCGATTGGTCTGGTACGACGGCGGTCTGAAGCCCCCCCGCCCTGCCGAGCTGGAATCCGGAAGGGAATTGCCCGATTCGGGCAACATGTATATCGGAGACAAGGGGATCATATTGGAGAATCGGATTATCCCCGAATCGAAGATGAAAGCCTACAAGCTTCCACCCAAGACACTCAAACGCCGCTCAGGGACATGGGGTGAATGGATTGAGGCCATTAGAGGCGGCGAGCCTGCAGGATGTAATTTCGATAGGGCGGGAATTCTCACCGAGGCCGTGCTCCTTGGTAATATTGCAATCCGGACAGGAAATGAACTTCAATGGGATTCTGAGAATATGAAATTCGCCAACAACGACAAGGCGAATAAATATATAAATCCGCCGTACCGTTCGGGTTGGACTTTGTGAAGCATAAAGACCATGATGGTGGGGCAAGCCCCACCCTACATATTCTTTTAAGGAAATTTGATTATGAAAACCTGCTGCTGCTTTCTGATTGTATTGTTTGCTATTACCCCCATTGTTTCACAGGCCGGTGAGCCGATTTTCATTCCGACTAAGATCGACGGCCCAGTTCACGACCCGGCAAACCACACCTACTGGTTCGGCCCTTATTGCGAATGTGCATCGGTCCTGGACGTAGATAACGACGGCGACCTGGATATAGCCTCCGGCCGAAACTGGTACGAAGCTCCCGAATGGACCAGGCACGAAAACTTTCGCGATGGTGCCGAGACCAACGGCCCGGAAACCGACGATAACAGCGAGTTCGCAATGGACGTAAATTTCGACGGATGGACGGACATCGTCAGCTCCGGCTGGATGTTCATGAAGGGGGCGTTCTGGTATGAGAATCCGGGCAAGAAAGACGTCGTCTGGAAATCCAGGAGAATTCATTTCGCTCTGAATATGGAAGGTGTTATTCACGGGGACATTGACGGCGACGGCGACGACGATATCCTTTGCAACCACTGGTCGCTGGTAAAGGGCCAGGGCATGACATGGCTCGAACACATAGACAAAGAACCCTGGTTTGTAGAGCACTTAGTAGGAACACAAGGCGATGTGCATGGTAACGGATTAGGCGATATTAACGGCGACGGCAAAACTGACATTGTCACCCCGGAAGGCTGGTACGAGCAGCCCAAGCGAGCAACGGATACCCCCTGGAAGTTTCATTCCGATTATAAATTCGAGCCTGCCAAGGGCAGAGGAGGTGGAGCTTCGCATCCCATCCTCGTGCATGACGTCGATGAAGACGGCCTGAACGATATAATCATCGGTTCATCTCATGCTTATGGCCTTGCCTGGCTCGAGCAAATCGTTGACGGCGGGAAACGCAGCTTTAAAACCCACTGGGCAGACACCGAATTCAGCCAGTTTCACACGCTGGCTTTGGGTGACCTGAACGGTGATGGTAAGGCGGACATGGTCACCGGAAAGCGTCTTTTCGCCCATCACGGCAGCGATATCGGTGCTTTCGAGCCATTGTATGCCTTCTGGTACGATATCGACGGCGGAAAATTCGAACGGCACGTTTTGTCCTTTAACCATCTGCCATACTATCCCGACGAGGGCGGAATCAATCCGCCTCCAAATTATGTCGTGAGTGTCGGGATGAAGCTCAATATTGCCGACATGGATAAAAACGGCAAGCAGGATGTCATCATCGCTGGAAAAGGCGGTTTATACGTATTTTATAACCACGGTTTTCCGCCGACGCCGCGTAATGCACATAAGCTGCCGCCGCATGAGTCATATCCTACGTGGAGAAACTGGCCGGAATATGAGGTTCTGTTTAACACCAAAGACTTTACCGGCTGGAAAGTTCCGGAAGGCGATAACGGTCACTGGAAGGTTATTGAAGGCGTGATTGACTATGATGCAATGTCTGAGGCAAAGGGAAACAAGAACCTCTGGACGGAAGAATCTTTCGCGGATTACGCCCTGCACGTCGAATGGCGGTTTAAGCAAACTTCCGGCCTGTATCCGATGCCGACAATCCTGCCCGACGGATCGTATAAGACCGATGCCGACGGCAACACAATAACAACGCCGACGCCGAATGCCGACTCAGGCATCCTTCTTCGCGGCAGGACCGGGGGCCAGGCAAACCTCTGGTGCTGGCAGATTGGTTCGGGTGAGCTTTGGTCGGTACGAAACAACAAGGACCTGGCGCCGGAACTTCGAGCCGCGGCGGTACCCAAAGTGCGGGCCGACAATCCCGTCGGTCAATGGAACTCTATGGATATCACACTAGTCGGTAACCGTGTGACAATAATGCTTAACAGTAAGATCGTGATTGACAATGCCCAGGTTCCCGGCATCGAAGAAGAAGGGCCAATAGGTTTACAGCATCATGGAGGCATCGACCCAAAAACAGGCAAACACGGCCCGGCCTCTAGCCTGATCCAATTTCGCAATATCTGGATAAAACGTCTATAGCCGGCGGTCATGTCTGATTTTGGAATCGAAGATATTGAGGATACTTAAAAGGAGAAGATCAATATGCGAAACGTCACTTCGACACTAATGATTACCATTGTGTTTGTCGCGGCCTCCGGTTGCGCAGGGCCGAGAGGTGAGCGGGAATTCGTCCGGCTTTTCAACGGTAAAGATCTAACCGGTTGGATGACACCGGGGCAGGACAATGCATGGATTGTCGAGGATAGTGTGCTTACTGTCAAACGAGACGTCATGGACGGCAAAGAACACAACTTCGATTATCTCTGGACAAAGGAAAAGTACGGGGATTTCATTCTCGATCTGGAATTCAAAGTCATCGAAGGCACCAACAGCGGCATCTTTTTCCGCACCTCAGATATGAAAGACCCGGTCTATACAGGCATAGAAATACAGGTATGCAACTCATACGGGAGAAATAATATCAACAAAAACGGAACCGCAGGAGCAGTATATGACTGCCTCGAACCTGCAAAAAATGTGATCAACAAACCGGGCGAATGGAACCGGTGCATTCTTACCTGCAAAGGTAGTAGTGTAAAAGTAGTATTGAATAACGAGCAAATCATCGATATGGATTTGGATAAATGGACAACACCAAATATGAATCCGGATAACACTAAAAACAAGTTTGGCACGGCCTTGAAGGACTTTGCCCGCGTCGGATACGTCGGATTTCAGGACCACGGCAAGCCGGTCTGGTATCGCAACATCCGGATCAAGCATCTGTGATTTGAAAACACCGACATAGCAGGTCCTTGAGTGTGTCGAATACCACAAAGGCGGCATGCCGATGAATAATATTTTCCGGTATAAACGAACCTCCTTTGCTTTAGTTATATTCTTCGAAGTTCCACATTTGTACGGTCATCTTTTCGGTAGCCATCCATTCAGTATGCATGTCGAGAAACAGACAATTGCATCCGTTTTTATGTCGAGCCCGTGCTACTCGTCTGCCGCTTCCGATGCCCTGATCATCAGAGTTTGGTAGATGGCTCGGACGAAATACATCACAACGAGTGACATCCCGGTCGGTCGCCTCGGTGATTATCGTCCTCCATGGCCCGTCTTCATTGTCGGCAAGATAGATGCTCAGGGCCGGTTTCTTGCAGTCCATCAGCATGGTCGGTGTCCCCTGCATACGCCAGTCGCCGTCACTGTCATTCGCCCAGCCATTGACTACGAAGCAGACGGTTTGCCTTTTATCCGGATAGCTCGGACAGCGGAATATCCTGACGCTTCGATAATCACCGCTGGCGGCCCGTTGCGACAGAAAAGGCATGAAAAGCTGGAACCAGGGTTTTATGTCCCCTCCCCATTCCGCCGAGCGAGGGATTAAAAAACCATATTCTCCGGCATAAAAATTCGCAGCCAGGCCGATCTGACGCAAATTGTTCCGACATATTATATCCTTGCCCTGCTCACGGGCCTTCCTCAGCACCGGCATTAATATTGCCATTAACAATGCAATAATGGCAATCACTATGAGCAATTCTATCAGTGTAAATCCTCGTTGTTTGTGCATAACCGGGTACTTTCTACCTTTAGATACTATTATAATATCAAAAAGCTCGTAGTTAAGTATTATTTTGCTCCTTCCCTTGTATATTTACCCTTCAGCAGTAAAATTAGTTGAAAAACAAAACCAACCGCCAGGAGGATCAAGGCGAACCAGTAAGGCCAATAAAGACCGACATTCTTTGCGAAGTACCCGCCGGCGCCCGATCCTACTATGACACCGAGGCTGAGTGTGGTCTCATGGATAACCATTTGAATGGAACGTTTCTTACTGCCGCAGGCTCCGTAGTAAAGGTGCGAGCTATAGGCGAAACCGAATCCGCAAGCCATAACGATAAGTGACAGGGCAAATATCGAAAGCGACCGGCCATAAATAATCAACAAGATCGGTACTGAAAGCAGTGCCTGGACCGCCAGTAAGAGAATGGACTTAAAGTGCCAGAAGGAGCATCTGCCGACAGCCGTCATCATAGCAAAATTGCAGATACCGAATATCGTGACCATTATCCCAAAACATGTCTCAGAGAAACCGAGGTCGGTAAAAAGAAGCGCAAACTGAGAACGAGTGACACCCAGGCATGCCCAGGAACTGAACAGAGAGATGCGCGCCATCCAGCGTAACTGCTTCAGCACGGCGATGTTTTCACAACCAGCGACGGATTTATCATCCTGGCCGCCAAACAGGCTCGAATGGATCGAACCATCACTTGCAACGTTTAATAGTAAAAAACAAAAAATTAATCCGGCTGCAGCAAAGACTATAGGAAAGACGGCATTTGTCTCGACGAGAATTCCGCCGAGCATAGGGCCTATAATGGCAGCGCTGGACCAGGCGCCGTTGTAGGTTCCAAGACGGCGATTCAAAGTCGGGCCTTCGAAGTCTTCGGACACCCAGCTCATAAGAAAAGGCCAGAATAGTGACATAGCGGCCCCGGCTACCATGCCGGCAGCAATTACAGTCCAGATCATCGCTATATTACCTACCAGCTCCTTCGACAAGACCACATAGACCACAACACTCATCATCAGTGAAGAGACGAAGATAATGACTGAGGCGACACGAGTAGTGTTTTTAGGATTGTGCCGGCCCAGGGCCTTTCCCGCCAGGAGCAGACAAACAAGGTAGCCAAGCATGTTTGCAGCCCAGGCATAACCGACGTGATCCTCCGACCCACCAATGTTGCGAACGATAAAGGGCATAGTTGTCCACCATGCGTTGAGGCTTATTGCCATCATAAACGCTGCACCATACAGGGGACGAACACCATGTAAAGTACCCATCAGATTTTTCTCAAATTTACATTTCATCATCTTGTACCATGGAACGAGCCATTCTATCCTTGCTGCAATAGATTTCCACAAGATAATAGCATATCTCCCTAATTGATAATTATATGTGCCGTTTAAGGCTACCCAAAAGGCATTCAATTTGAAGATAACTGCATAAGTCTTGTTACCAAGGTACGTTTTTGTGCCTATTATAAGTAGTGAAGAAGTCAAAATAATTTACAGTCTTACACATGCGTGTAACTTCTACAAGGAATTTGACAAAATGGCACAGGAAGAATCTATTAAAAGACTACAACAACAGCCAAGTCAGAATCAAAACCAAAGTTTTTCTATTGATAGTGCTGTTTCGGTAATTCGCCTTGGAATAGGAATACTTTCGACAATGATATTACTTTGGACGACCACATGTTTTGCCGGAGGCTCCGGACCCGGAATTGGATTTAAAGTTGGAGCCCAAACTCTGGATAGCCCTTCCGATTTCGATAAAACAACACGGGCTCGATTCGAATTGGAATTCGCCAGCCCGCGATTCGGCAATGATCACCTCGATTTGGCTCTAACATTCGGCTGCTCATCACTCGGCTCTTATGACGATGAATACATAGGCTACGATAACGGTGCACTTATTGAAGAATTTTATTCAGGTCATCACTCCCTCTTGGATATTCGTCTTGCCGGACGTTTGTATCCTTTAGGCGACAATAGCCGGATTAAGCCATATATAGGAGCGGGTTTCGGATATTTCTGGTTTTTTGATTCATGGGAGTATGAGTATTATGAAACCTATGAAGATCCATTCTTTCCCGGTATTTTCCATACATACTGCGAAGCTGGAGATGGCTGGGATACACTGGCTAATGGCTTTTTTCCTTTTGTCACAGCAGGCTTAGCTGTACCAGTTGGATTAAACTTCGAATTACAATTCGAGGTCCAATATCATTACGACAAGGAAGATTCAGGTTTCGACTTCGGAGGGCCTGTTTATATGTTCGGCTGCAACTTCCGTTTTTAGAGGCGATGAAAAGATCGTATCAAGCTTATTCCGGTTCAGGTAAAGCATTTTGTTTTTCGCCTGCGATCAAATGCGGCATGCCCTCTTCGAGTTCCATCGGTTCGGTCAGGTCCTGTGCAATCTCGGTCAAAAAGCGACTTGGCTTCATCATAATTAAGCTCTTAGACCGGTTACGATATAGCTGCGGTACAATAAGATACAGTTCATCCTTAGCCCTGGTGACAGCTACATGGAAGACGCGCCTTTCTTCCTCCAGGTCTTCCTGTGTATTTATAGCCATGTCCGTCGGGAACCTGCCATCCGCAAGCCAGGGAATAAAGACTACCGGCCATTCCAGCCCCTTGGCCTGGTGAACCGTGCTGAGTATCACGAATTCCTGCTCGGTTGGCCCGGTTACTACGGTTTCACCTGAAAATTCTCCTGCTAAGGCAATATCAGCAAGAAAAGCCTCAAGCGTATTGTACTGGGCGGCAAAGTTTGCCAATGCGCGAATGTCTTGTTTGCGAAGTTCTGCTCGGTCGTAATGAGAAACAAGGTAATCATCATAACAGCGATCCAAAACGGTATCAATAATCTCTGCTGGGGATTTAAGTTTTGCCAATTCCCCGACAAGCGCCACAAAATCCACATAGAAAGGTCTTGCTCCGGCAGGTAGCAGATCGGCCGTCTCCGGCTCGCAAGCCAGATCGAACGTCTGGTCTGCCTGGCTGATATGTTGCCACACCCGACGGGATAAAGCGCTGCCGACTCGGGGCAACATCTTGAGTAAACGCAGCCAGGCCAGCTCATCGTGCGGATTCTGCAAAATCCGCATATAACATAGCATATCTTTCATGTGGGCCTGCTCAAAAAAACGCAGGCCACCCCGAACGTTAAACGGAATGTTGCGACGTTGGAATTCCAGTTGAATCTCAAGCGAGTGCCAGTGGCTGCGATACAACACGGCGATATCGTTAAGATTCCGGCCTTCATCGAGCAGGTGCAGAACATACTCTGCGATGAAACGGGCCTGGACATAATGATCCTGGGTAGGGACTATGGCAGGCTTGAGTCCTGAAGGTCTTTTTGCTTTGAGCGTCTTTTCAAGTCGCCTGCTGTTGTGAGCAATGCTTACATTAGCCAGCGTCAATATCTCAATAATAGATCGATAATTCGTCTCAAGCCTGTATTCCTTTACATCGGGATATCGCTTTCTAAAAGTAATAATATTCTCAAAGCTTGCTCCGCGAAAACTATATATGGATTGGGAGTCATCACCAACAACAGTGAGGTTTCGATGTTCGGATGCCAGCAAATCTACGATAGCACCCTGGATGGTATTCGTATCCTGATATTCATCGACAAGAATGTGGAGGAACTGATTGGCAAGGGCCTTTCGAATCCTTTCGTGTTCGGTTATAAGCTGCAGCCACAAACTGAGCAGATCGTCGAAGTCAAGAAGTTGTCGCTCCTTTTTTCTGGACGTGTAGAGTGTTAATACTTTTTCAATCTCACCGACATCCTGCACAAACATCGGATAGCGTTTTGAGAGAACATCTTCCAACGGCTCCAGCGTGTTCTGTACGAAGCTCGATATCGCAGACAGCACTGACTTTTGGGGGAATCGCCTCTGACGAATGTCAACTCCCGCGTCCTGAACACACGATGCGATCAGGTCTTTCGTGTCTTCCCTGTCCAGAATTGTAAAGTCAGGAGAAATATCCAGTACCTTTCCGTGCCGACGAAGAATCCGATTGGCGATGTGATGGAAAGTCCCGCCCCAAATGTCTCTGGTTTTCTGCTTTACCAGAACCTCCACTCTGCTTAGCATTTCGCGGGCAGCACGATTCGTAAAAGTTACGAGCATTATGCGCGAAGGGTCTATCCCACTATTAACGAGCCAGGCAAGGCGATATGTCAGGGCGCGGGTTTTGCCGCTTCCGGCTCCGGCCACAACCAACATTGGCCCTCCCGGGGCGGTCGCAACAGCAAATTGCTCTTCGTTAAGATCTGCCGCGAAATCTATCTGGCCTGCCGCGGTTCTTGATGTCAGCGTGAATTTCCTTGACATTTACTATTTCATTAACTCCTCTTGTTGATACATATCCTTTACCAGGCAGGATAACAGAAAACGGCCCGCTTGTCAGCTTATAAACTTCCCAAAACGAGAAGTGTGCATTATAAGCCTGTACCGCCACCATACTCATTTCTTCTGACCACTTATATCTTGCTAAATATAAACAGAGTAATAAAATGAATCCTTACAACTATGACAGTAAATTCCAAAAAAAACAGTACCAACAAAAGGATACGACAATGAAACCGGGAGTTTTCACAACATTTTTCGGATTTAATCCGATATTATCTCTTTTACTCATTACGTTTTCAGTCACTTTTTTAATGCAAAGTGATACCGGCGCTCAATCCATTGGCATATTCGATAATACTTCGGATGTCGGCATGGTAACGCACGCAGGATCTGCGCGATTTGCAAAAAGCAGCAAGGAATATCAGATAACCGGCGGCGGCGAGAATATATGGGGCCAGAAAGACGCATTCCAGTATTTATGGAAAAAAGAGTCCGGCGATTTTAGTCTAACAACAAGAATCCGCTGGATTGGGGATGGGAAAAACGCCCATCGAAAGGCGGGCTGGATGATTCGTCAGAGTTTGACTGCCGATTCAGCTTATGCCGATTCCGTTATTCACGGCGACGGCTTAACCTCCCTGCAATTTCGAAAAACCATTGGCGGCCCGACCGAGGAAATAAAGTCGCCGGTTTCAGCACCTGATTTTATTCAACTCGAACGGCACGGGGACGTTTTCTCCATGTACATTTCGAAAGATGGAAAAGAATTTCAACCTGTCGGTTCGGTATCCGTTCCTATTGTGGATCCTGTTTATGCAGGATTAGTTGTTTGCTCGCACGATGATACGACAACAGAAACAGCAATCTTTTCCAAGGTTGATTTCAAGGCACTGGGAATACACAAAATGGAAGACAGGATTATTGAAAGCTCGCTGGAAATAATATCCGTCGAAACCTGTCAAAGGCAAATCGTCTATCGTTCGCTCAAGCATTTTGAAGCTCCAAACTGGTCCAGGGATGGTAAATACCTGCTATTTAACAGCGAAGGAAAACTTTACACGACACCCGTTACTGGCGGTAAACCGACGCAGTTAAACACAGACTTTGCCAATCACTGCAATAACGATCATGGTTTTTCGCCGGATGGCAAAATGCTTGCTATCAGTCATCACCACGAAGGAAATTCACTGATTTATATATTGCCCGCAACCGGAGGGACACCCCGACAGGTAACCGAGCTTGGGCCTTCTTATTGGCACGGATGGTCACCCGATGGTAAAACTCTTGCTTATTGTACCGAAAGAAATGGAAACTACGATATTTATACGATACCTGTAGAAGGCGGGCGGGAAACTCGACTGACAGTTGCCGAAGGCCTGGATGACGGCCCTGACTATTCTCCCGACGGCAAATACATATACTTCAACTCCGAACGCACCGGAGTAATGAAAATATGGCGAATGGACAGCAACGGCACAAATCAAACACAGATAACGAACGATGAGCAGTATGCCGATTGGTTCCCGCACCCTGCCGGCGACGGAAAACAGATTGTTTTTCTATCATATGACAAGGATGTAAAAGGACATCCAGCCAATAAAGATGTTGCTTTACGAATTATCCCTTCCTCGGGAGAAAAACCTAGAGTCCTGACCCGCTTATTCGGCGGTCAGGGCACAATAAATGTTCCATCATGGTCGCCGGACAATAAATATATAGCATTTGTCAGTTATCTTCTTGTTGGAAAAGATAGTGGCAATTAAGATAAACATGAACGAAGTAACGTAAGTTGGGCATTTTTTAAAAAATTTGAGACTAAAAAATTTCAACTAAATATAATCATGAGCTTTACAAATTTAGAACAGATATTACGCTGGTTAGCGAAATCTTTATGGCCTTTGCTTAAACTGTATGCAATACCCATAGCCGCAATTTGGGCAGCAGTGGCAACCATATATATAATATTCAAAATTAAGAAATTATTTCGTTCAAAAGCGGAACCTGACATCACCTATGCTCAAATCAAAATAGAACCGTTTGACTTACCATCATACCGATACATACAAGGCAGTTTTATCGCAGTAAACAGCGGCCATCAACCATGTAATGTGATGCGTGTGCAGGTGCTGCACGAAAGTCTGAATTTTGAAATTAGCGATATATCCGACAAAGTTAGAGAAGAGATCAATCCACGAGACAGGAATAAAATCGGCATAAAACTTCCATTGCAGATTAAAGGCAACAAAACAAGTCAAATTTTCTTTATCGGTTCACATAAAATCGAGACCCTCGAAGAATTACCCGAGAAACTGTCCTTGGAAGTTACTTTCGATTGCAGAAAAGAACCATTTATACATCAGATGACGCGTAAAACCGGTACAAAAACATACGTACCATAAACTCTATGAATCATTATTATAAATAAATCAAGACCGGGACATCAAAATCAGACATCGAGAGAATTGGTTCTGACACTCACAGAATATTCAAAAAACATTACGAACCACAATCACAATCGATAAATCCTTTAATAAAAAGGGCTTAACCATATTCGTGACAAGTGTGCTTATACAACTATATAGTTTTTTCTAATTATTTAAATTGACTTTTTCGTCAATTTACAATATAATTATTGATCATTTAAATATTGCTTTATATTACTAAGTGACGTTGCTCTGCGGAATGTTGATTATTCTTCTTGAGTTTTTAGGCTAACTTGAATGATTGACTGGAAAAAAAGCACTATTTCAAGCGGGAAAAACAGAAAGAATATCCAGAAAAAAGTAAGGTTAGCTGCAGAATTCTTTGATAGATATGGCGATGAAATACGAGCCATAATCCACTTTAACGTAAAAGACAAGTCGAAGGCGGATGATATTTTCCAGGACTTTTTTGTGTCTATCGTGCGTAAGCCGATTCCTCAGAATATCCAGGACATAAAAGGATATCTTTACAGAGCAGTCACAAATGATGTCATCGATGTTTCCCGCCAGAAAAAATGTCATCAGGATCACATTAAGAAGTATGCCGAATGCGGTAAAAATTTTATAACAACAGAAGATCCTGAAAATATTGCGATCCAAGTGGAAAACACAAGAAGAATGTTTCAGTTAATTGAAACTCGTTTACCCAAACGTGAAGCTGAAGCCGTCCTTCAACGATACGGCCGGGGCTTTAGCATAAAGGATACAGCAAAAAAAATGCACACAGATAAAAGATTTGTTTCTCGATATCTTTCGATAGCGTTAAAGAAAATGCGTGAATTCGTTCCTGAAAATGAAGATGATGACATATGATTTCACATAATTCCGAGTCAAATTGTACGAATGCCCGATTTTATTACTACGATTTCCTAAGCAAGGAAACCAGAGAAGGCATTCCTGAAGGTACTTTGCAACACATAAAACAATGCCGGCATTGTCAGTCAGAGATGGACAGCTTGAAAGACCTGCTCGTAAAAGTGGATGAGAGGCTCGAAAGTGAGCAAAGCCGTAAAGATTCGGCTATTAGTACCCTTCTCAGGCTTCACTTCGAATATATAGGCGAACCGGTTAAATGTGATACCGTAAAACCATTTCTTGGAAGTCTGGCTGATCCGGTTTTAAAAATATGGATTCCAACTCCGATAACTACCCACATCCACAAATGCAAGGCTTGCCGTGATGACCTGCAAAAGCTAATAGAACTGCGCCTTCCTCACAAATATCTGTGCCGCCTGGGCCAGATGCTGGCGGATAAGCCGGTTGAAGACGAATTTACCTGTTCTCAGGTACAGGCTGCCATTCCTGCCACCGTATCAGCGGCCTTCCAAGAAACAAATGCCGAAATATTAAAACACCTCTGCACCTGTCCCGATTGCAGAAAACAACTATTTCTGTATCGCGAGAGAATTCGTGAAGAATTATTGCAGAATGAACAACCTCAAAGCGAATTCCCCTGCGATTCAGTATCGGCTGCCGATATTTACGATTACTGTCTGCCTTATGGGATCGATCCGGCTGATGACGAATACGTTGAGTTCAGAGAATCCCTTGCCTTGCATCTCCACAGGTGTCCGAAATGTCTGGCCAAAATACAAGAGCTTCATCGCACGATCTCCAATATTGCCGAACGGGCTGAATCAGGGATTGTTACGATTTACGAGATCAATGAATCCAAACCTTACGCCGACATGCCAAATAATTCCGAAATGGCAAGTATTGAAGATAATTTAAACATAGAACAACCGAAAACAATAAATCTGACCGCTC
>WOR8_10006312_pt1 | contig 13180 bp, 10 predicted proteins | sample DeeMarSeWOR38_10_FD_19890 | JGI IMG/M metagenome (IMG submission 19890) | reverse complement strand
TAGTAGGGTAAAACCGCAGTGATTCTCCACGCTGACGCCCGCTTGAGCGCATCCATGAGCACTAACAATTCCATAAGATTATGGTTCACGGGTGCGCAGGTGGATTGCATCACGAAGACGTCCCTGCCACGAACGTTCTCACCAATTTCAACCATAATCTCACCGTCGCTGAAGGTCTGAACTACTGCCTTACCCTGGGGAATCTGAAGATGTTGGCAGATCTTGGCCGTCAGCTCCGGATTGGAATTACCGCCAAAAAGTTTCAGTCGGTCCAACATAAACAAAAACCAAATGATCCCCCCCCTCGACGGGGGAGGGCTGCAGCCGTGAGCTCAGCCGAACTGTTAGGGTGGAGGTGCTCCCCCTCACCCCGGCCGCCAGAGGAGGGGAAAGCTAGTTGCCGGACATCCTCATCCTGTAGATTAACCTTACACGGTTCTGCTCTTCACTAGACTCGTAGTGTCCAAAGTATGTGCCACAAAGCTGGTGATATCGTCTCGGCGGCAGAGCAAATAATGGGTGGCACGAGCCTCTGCCTCGGAACCAAACAGGCCAACCAGAGTGGGCCCACTCCCTGTCATCGCTACTGCCCTGGCATCAGCTGCCAGCAGTGTTCTTCTCAAATCATGGAGCTGTGGGTAGTGACCGAAAACCAGTTGTTCAAAATCATTGGCCAGCAGAGGTAGCACATCCTCCAGGGTCAGCTGTCGCCGGTCCAAGAGTCTCTGGTGGGAAGCGGTCATTTCTCCCGCAGAAGTGTCTCCAAGAATGTTGAATTTAGACCCATTTGGACTGCTTGTCAATGTCAAATTCTCGTAAGCCCAACGGGTTGAAACCTGAAAATGGGGGTGCAGCAGAACTGTCCAGAATGTCGGCACATCGTGTATGGGAGTGAGGCGATCGCCGATCCCCTCAGCCATTGCCCACCGCCCCAAAAGAAAGAATGGCACGTCTGCACCCAGCTTCACTGCAAGTCTGTGCAGCTCCGGAACCGCCAGTGGGCTACCCAGAAGTTGATTCACTGCACGCAGGGTTGTGGCCGCATCACTACTGCCACCTCCGAGTCCCGCGCCCACCGGAATGCTCTTGTTAAGCTCGATCCTTACTCCCTCATCTCGCTGGCATGCATCCAGGACAAGCTGAGCCGCACGGTAGACCAGGTTCTGCACGTCTGTTGGCAGATCGCTGTTTGGGCACCTTAATTCGACACCGTGTGAGCCCAACTCGAGCCGCAGTTCATCATAAAGGCTCACCGGAACCATGAGTGACAGCAAATTATGGTAGCCGTCCGGACGCTTGCCAAGGACCCGCAAGCCTAGATTAATCTTGGCCGGAGCCCCCGCAGTGATGACAGCAGCACTACTTGGCTTTTTGGACATAGCGCAGCCGCAAATCGTAAAGGATATGCTTGACGAGATTCTCTTCATCCGAGGTGAGGTTCCCTCGGGTTTTCTGTTCCAGCATCGCTATCAGATCAATGGTCTGTTTGGCCATGGCCAGGTCTTCCTGCTGCTTGCCCGTGGCCGGATCAGGGACCTCGCCCAAATGAAGCAAAGCCGAGGTATTGAGGGAAAAGATGAAAGTGGAAAAGTTGATCTCCGGAAACGGCATGTGTTCGGCTTCCTCCGCCGCCGCTTCGGGCTCGGCTTTTTCTTCCTCCTCGGTCCCTGGTTCTGGACGTTCAGCCTTTTCTTCGGCCGCCGCTTCCTCCTTGGGCTCGCCCTCGTCGGTAAAGCGACGGCGATCCTTGATCACAAAACCTTTGCCTTCAATTTCATCATCAGACATTTTACAATCACCCCTTTGGTCTCAATTGAGAAAGTCCTGGCAACGATTTGGCCTCTTGTCCCACACCTGCTCTCCATTGTCATCACGGCGGTGACAATGCCTGCAACGAGAAGTTCACTTGAGGCTCACTCGAAGAAGCATAACACACAAACAATACCGTTTCGGCAAGCTTTTCAGGTGGGGATCAACCCCTCCCCTACATTAATTTTGAAAGCCCGGTGGGCGTAGGGGCGGGGTTTACCCCCGCCCGTGAAATCTCTTGCTCCGCGTCACCGCTTTGGCCTTTTCAGAGTTTCAACTTCTGGACAAACGTGACGTTCGGCAAGCCGATCAACTCTTGTTGCACCTCCGGTGGCACCGGGGTATCGGTTCGCATCATGATAATGTTTTGGCCCTGCTCAATGACCTGGCCCACATCCATGGTGGCGATGTTTATCCTGTGGGCTCCGAGACAGGTGCCAATAGCGCCGATGGTCCCGGGAGTGTCTAGATTGTAGATGAGCAAGAGATGACCCTCAAGGGGTGCCTCCAGACGGAAATCATTTATCCGGACGAGGCGCGGGTCTTGTCTGCCGAACGTGGTCCCGGAAACCATGTTCTCGTGCTCCGTTGTTTTCATCCTGACCGAGATGAGGCTGGTAAAATCCTCCGCCTCACTACGATTCGACACTCTGATTCTTATGTCTCTTTCCTTGGCAAGCAGTGGGGCGTTGACGAAGTTCACCTCATCACCGAGGCTCGGGGTGAGCACGCCTTTGGTGAGGGAAACGGTGAGGGGCACCGTATCAAGGGTGGCCAGTTCGCCAATGAAATCAACCGCCACTTCCAGAATGCCGCCTTTGGTGATTTGACCCAACAAGCTGCCCAGTCTTTCAGCCAGGGTGAGATAGGGTCGAAGTCTGGTCAGCACCTCCCCGTCCAGGGATGGCACATTCACCGCGTTGCGAACGGTGCCGGTCTGGAGGTAGTCTATGATCTGGCTGGCCACTGCCACCGCCACGTTCTCCTGAGCCTCATCGGTAGAGGCGCCGAGATGAGGGGTGGCTATGACGTTGTCCAGGGCAAGCAACGGGTTGTCCTCCGGGGGCTCTTTCTCGAATACATCGAGGGCAGCTCCACCTACCCTGCCTCCCTGGAGTGCGTCGTAGAGATCCTTTTCGTTGACGATTCCCCCCCGGGCGCAATTGACCAGAAGCACTCCCGGCTTCATCTTGGCAAAACACTCACGGTCGATCAGGCTACTCGTTTCCGGTGTCATGGGAGTGTGAATAGTAATACAATCGGAGCGGGCCAGGAGTTGGTCGAGGCTTACCGGCTCCACCCCCATCTTCTGGATGGCTTCCGCCGGGATATAGGGGTCGTAGCCGACAATGTTCATCTTCATGCCGCGGGCCCGGTCGGCAACTATCCTGCCAATGCGGCCGATGCCGATAACACCCAATGTTTTGTTGAACAGTTCCTTGCCCCTGAACTTCTTCTTTTCCCACTTGTGGCTTTTCATGGATGCGGCCGCCTGAGGAATGCTGCGGCTGAGAGCCATGAGCATGGCCACCGCATGCTCGGCCGTAGTGATCACGTTGCCATCAGGGGTATTCATTACTACAATGCCCCGTTTACTGGCCGCTGGGATGTCCACATTGTCCAAACCGATGCCGGCCCTGCCGATAACCTTGAGCCGGTCCGCGGCGTCTATGACCTCTTCGCTCACCCTGGTTCCGCTGCGGATCACCAGGCCGTCGTAGTTCTTGATGACGCCGATCAATTCCTCTTGGGTGAGGCTGGTGTTCACCTCCACCTCGAAGCCCGGTGTTTGTTTCAGAGCTTCAACGCCCTTTCCATGGAGTGGATCGCTCACCAGAATCTTCATGTAACTTGGCGCTCCCGACCAAAGAAAAAAGGTATCCTGTGCGGGCTTATCCGCAGCACCATCCAATTTGAGGTATGATATCCGAAAAGATACAATTTAATCTCTTGACTAAGTACCATCATTCACAAGACTTGTCAATCAGGATGGACGCTGCTTCGGGGTCTTTTTTGTAGGCGCGGAATTGATTATCTTGGAACCATGGTGAGACTGTGTAAAAATTACCCAAAAGAGCTCTTTCTCCGTGGTTCTCGGCTAGCGAATGAAGTAAAGAGGGGTTGCGCGTAATGTTAGGGTTTCCTTTATCAGGGGCGAAGCCGCCGGTTGTCTCCCTCTTTGTTGTCTTCTATCACACTTCTGATCTCCACCATTATGGTCCCCAGCTTGCGGTTGGCGGCCGTCTGCCACTTCTCTGGCACCTCCTGTGGTCCAAAGCCGGATTTGTTGTCAAACCTGAGGGTGAAGTTGACGGGTTCACTCTTGTTTCCTGCACAATCTTGGATGGTAAGCGTCGCTTCCACATATTCCCATAGGAGCAAATTATTATCTCTCGGGGTTCTCAAAATGAGATACCCGGCAAAACCTTCCCGCTCGGCTCCTTTGATGTAGGTAAAATCAGGGGGATAATAACCTATTCCAGGCTGCACCAACTGGGTAATGATGGAATGTATGTCGCCATCTGCATCTTGGGCTCTGAGAAAAACCCTCCAGGTAGCCCCGGGCCTCACCGACTCTGCGGCATAGGAATCCAAGATCATGGGCGGCTCGTCGCCACCTTGAGCGGTTTTCACGCCTTTACAGGCGGTGCACCCGGCAACAAGGAAAAGCAAAACGATAACAAGCACGTTGTTTTTCAACATGGTTTCCTCTCCTATTTTATTTTATCCTATTATAAGACCGAAAAACATTGTTTCAAGCTCTAACAGCTAGCCCTTTCGGGAGGGGGTAAACCCCTCCCTTACGTTATTCTGGATAGTAGGTCCCTTTGTAGGGGCGGGGTTAATCCCCGCCCACCATCGCCCAGATTAGGAAGCATTCGAACGAAAAATGCAGATTTTATGACCCTGATGCATACAAAAGTTTACCGGTCCCGTTCCTACAGAGCCCATGGTTCTGTCCTCACCGGCCGCAAAGCCAAGCGACTGAGCAGCGTGAACGATTCTTTCAACGAAGTCAGATCAGAAAAATAGCTGCCCCTGTAAGGGGCGCCCGACAACCCTCCCAAAGCCCTGTATGTCCTTCTGAGCGAAGCGAAGAATCTCTTGAATCCAAATACTTACACATTGGAGATTCTTCGGCTACCGCCTCAGAATGTCACCACCAAACAGCCTTAACAGTGGTTAAGAACACCTTCCCGCCAGTAAGCTCTTCATCAATCTTGGTACGGTTATTGCTATGAAATCGAAGCCCTGGTGAGGCAAAAAAATTATTGTTTCCGCATATATATGCTTTTTTCCCTTGACATTACCGGGGGCTGCATAGTAAATGTGCGCGAAGTTGTACTTCACCCACATCAAGATCCATGCTGCGAAAAGAAAGGAGGTGGTGCGGGGGTAAGGAGCTTTTCATTACGTAGGGCCATACGTTTACACTGGAGATTAAGAGTTCGAGACAAGGAGGTTAACAGCCTATGAAACGGTTACTTATTTGCCTGGTGGCGCTCATCGCAGTGTTCGCCTTGGTTATGCCCACCTATGCGGCTGAGATGAAGGTCAACGGTATCTGGAATGCCAAGGCCTGGGCCAGGGACAACTACGATGGCGATGACGACAGCGATGATAGCGTCCAGTACGTCACCCAGAGAATGCGGTTGTATTTTGACTTCATTTCAAGCGAGAATCTCAAGCTGGTATACAAGAACGAGATCGACATGGAATGGGGTGATGTCTCAGGTAGCGGAGGATCGAGAAACGACGGTGGTGGTCTCGACGGCGACACCGTGAACCTTGAGACCAAAAACGTCTACCTGGAGTTCATGGTTCCGGACACCCCCCTTAAGGCCACCATGGGTCTGCAGGGCATAACCCTGCACAAGGGCTGGTTCGCCGGTTCCGACTACGCCGCTGCCAGGTTCGACATGAACTTCGACCCCATCAGTATCACCGCTTACTGGGCCGGCATCGGTGGTCTGTTCGATGATGGTACGGTGGCAGGCGAGGATACTGACGCCAGCAACGACAACTGGCAGATTGTGGCCAGCGGCGCCTACAAGGCCGAGAACATGGACGCCCGGCTCTCCTTCGGTTACGAGAGGAAGCCGAATGATGTAAACTCAACTGACCAGCCCGAGACCAACGATCTCTTCCTGGTCATGGGTGAGTTGAACATGAGCTTCGACATGTTCTCCTTTTTCGTCATCGGTGCTGCGAACTTCGGCGAAGCTGATGGCAGCGGTGGTGCTAGCGCAAACAATCGGGACTACAGCGGCTACATGGGCCATGTCGGGGTGGATTTTGCCCTGGATCTGGCGACCCTCAGGGCCCAGCTCATTTATGCCAGTGGCGATGATGAAGGTGATTTCGACGACGACTTCCAGGTCATGTCAGGTGCAGTCTTCAGCTGGGCGGAGCTCATCAGTGATGGTTACACCTATGACAGAAATGCCAGTTTGACCCAGATCGGTGGCGCCAACTCGCCCAGCAACATGTGGGCGGTCAATGTCGGCGCCGATCTGAAGCCGACTGATACCACCACAATTATGCTGGATGTCTACTACATCGGCATGGTCGAGGATCGCACCATAGCGGGCGAGGATGAAGACGAGATCGGAATTGAGGTAGATGCCAGGCTTACCCAGAAGATCTACGACAACCTCTCCCTCACCGTGCTCGGTGCGTACATGTTTGCCGAAGACGGCTATGGGGTCTATAGTCCCGCTACCACCAACAGTGGAGACGATGCCTTCCAGGTTGGCATGGGTATCGACTACAAGTTCTAAGGTAGTTTGATCCTTAGAAGGACACTCACAACCCCGGGGTCTACCCGACCCTGGGGTTTTTTGTGGGGATTGGGGATCTCGGATTGCGGATTGGGGATGTGGGAAGGCAGAGGGCATAGAGCATCCTTCAATAGGGCTCAGGACAGGTGGGGCATGGGGTAAAAGAAAGGCAGGCAGCCGCAGCTGGAAGAGCGCTTCGCTTGAGGTCGGAACCATTATTCAGCGGGCAGAAGGAACAAGGTAGCAAGCACGAGCAGCCTGCTGAAAAACGAGCTCCCCGTGTCATTCTGAGCCCTTCGACAGGCTCAGGATAAACTCCGCGAAGAATCTCCGTGCGAGTAAAATCAACATGTTATGAGATTCTTCGTCGCCTGCAGCTCCTCAGAATGACATATTCGGTGACTTTTCCAGCAGACTGCCAGGGACAAGGTAAGCGAGGCGGACTTGTCCGGAATGGCGGGTTGGGCGAATTGTGACATTGCTTATAAGGCGAGAAGAGATTCTTGCGGAGCTCAGTCAAAAGACATTTTATTATTTTCAATCCGAAATCCGCAATCCGAAATCCGCAATCCGCAATCCGAAATAACCTCTACTCCACCACTCCAATACTCCATTTGCTTACAGATCCGACTCAATAATCCCCGGGGCACTGGTCTTGCCGCTGAGCGCCCGGACCCGATCGAGCTCGTAGACGTAGATCATGCTCTTGGTTTTCTTGAAGGTTCCCCTCTCCAGAACTGCCGCTGCCACCAGCTCCTCCTGGCCGTCACCATCCACATCCGCCAGACGGTAACTTACCACCATGCCTCGGAGCGGTCTTGTCTTCCACTGGGGCAGAAGGTCATCCCCTGTCCACATCATGGATTGGATCTCACCGTCAGAGAATTTGCGCACTCCGGCAAGAACCCTGGAGACCAGTGAGACATTGCGGTTGACCAGGATCTCCAAGCGCTTATCGTTGTTCAGATCCACCAGGAGGAGGGGCGAGGGGACGTAATAGGTCTCCACCTCATCCTCATCGGTGGCCCCACCACCCCCTGTTGCTTTCGTTGTGCCACTGGCTGGTTTTTTGCCCTGGAGGATATTGGCAGTGGCCCCAAAATGGTCTCTGCTTTGCCAGAGCCGGGTGCCGTCGTCATCAACCAGGTAGAGGCGCTCGTCGCCCGGGAAGATGAAAGCGGTCTCCAACTTGCCGTCGCCGTCAAGGTCTCCCTGGGTGAAGTTGAAAACATTGGCCCTCCGGGGAAGGCTTATGCCTTCCAGGGGCTGGTAGGAGCCGGCGGCGAACTGGAGGTGGTAAACGCCGGGGATGAAAATGTCCTCCATGTTCTTTTTCTGCCCCAGCAAAATGGTCTCTTTGCCTGGGACAGTGAGGCGGTTGAAGTACCACTGGATATCCGTGGCCAGCTTGTTCAGCCTGTCTCCTTGCCACTCCAGCACGTAGGAGGAGAGTCTCTGTTTGCGCAGGTTGCTGACAAAGACCTCAGCCTTGCCGTCATGATTGGCATCCACCAGGCAAACCCAGACCAAGTTGTCACGCCTTTCCGCTTGAAAGGCGCCGCGCTTGTTGAGCCTCCCCTGGTCCCACTGGTAGACGATTACTTCTCTGAGTTTGGACAGCACCACAATTTCCGGGCGGCCGTCGCCGTCGAGATCACCCACGTCCATGCCAAGCACCGGAAAAGAGAGCTTCTGGCTCCGGAAAAGATCTGAACTGGCGTCCCTGCCCGACTGCAATTCTACGAAGCTGCCGCCGTCCTGAGGAGCGGGGGTACTCGGCGGTGGTCCGCTCATGATTGTCTCCGGATGCGCCTTGGAAAAGCGGGGCTGTGATGGTGCTGCCGCCACCGGTGTGGGGCCGCGGCCGAAAATCTTGTTGTTGATATCCTGGGCAAAGTCGTTGATCCGGGGAATAACCTCACCCATCCCCTTGGTCTGGGCATAGACGCTGACCGGTGGTCTGTCCTCTTTGAGGGCAATCATCTTGGCATCAATGCTGACGCTGTCGCCGAACACGGTGAGACTGCCAAAAAGGACGTAATCCGCTTCAAGGGTCGTCCCCACTTCACGGGCGGCGGCCTCATTCAGGGCTCCCTCGCGCCCGGACACAGCTTCTTTTACCAGTTGCTCTTCGATGGCCTCTACCTTGCCCTCCCACGCTATCCGGCTGGCAAGCATGTCAATAATCCCCTCTTTCAAATAGCTGAGATCTTCCGGCGCATTGATGTCAAAGGGGAGTATGGCTACCTTCTTGGGTGTCTCCGCGGCTGAACCGGCAGCGGTGAATAGAAGAGGAATGATGAGCACCAGGATAAGTAATTTTCTGATATATCTCATTCTGACCTTTACCTTGAGGGCAATATACCCATAGAGACCACTCAGGGCATCAAAAGTTCCAAACCAGCAACACCAAGCACAAGGTACTGCCGAGCAGGTAGCGGGCAGTAGTAGGATAATCTCTTTAGATTCAAGAAATCTGCCAGCCGCTAGCTGTCTGCTGCCAGCTGGTCAAATACGGCATTCGTCTTCTATTCCTTGTACTTGGCGTATCTACCATGGATCTCTAGTTTCGGTCAAGCGAAGGCTCTTGGCTTGAGAGGTTGCTCTTTGAAAAACCTATGACAAATCTATTCTATTTAGCCCCCATTGATTTCAACCCAATATTCCACCATTCCACTTTTCCATCTGCGATTTTTCTCTTGGCCATTTTTCTTTTCTGGCTTACATTGACGATTACGCAATCTCGGTCCCCCCTGGCAGGTTGTTGCAAAATTATCCCTTATGTCACTCTGAACGAAGTAAAGAGTCTCCACCTCTTGAATGTGAGAGATTCTTCGTCGCTTCTGGCTCCTCAGAATGACGGCCTGGGAGATTTTTTCAACAGCCTCCTAAAACATGGGAAGAATGGGTGTTTCGTATTTCGGTAGAAAATTCTGCCTTTCTTCCCGATTTTCAATGCCAAAATCCAAAATACCATAAGGAGGTCCAGCATGGCAGAACTCAAGGAAATGTACAGGACGGTCATGGATGATCACTTCCCCGAAGCAATGACCATCGCTTTCGGCGAACAGATCCTCACCTATCGCAAACGCGCTTGGAAAATTCCTGATGACAAGACCGGTGAGCTTATTGAAAAGGGTCTGCGCTATGGTGAGAACCCCGGCCAGGAGGCTGCCCTCTACGAACTGGTGGACGGCAACCTCACCCTCGGCGACTGCCGGTTTATCGAGCCCGGCAGGGCACTGGTAAGCAGTATCACCGAAGCTGAAATGCTGCAGGCTGGCAAGCACCCAGGCAAAACCAATCTCACTGACCTGGACAACGGTCTCAATATTCTCAGGTACCTGGACACCCGGCCAGCGGCGGTGATTCTCAAGCACAACAACCCGTGCGGCGCCGCCCATGGCGGCAGCCTGGCTGAAGCCTATGACCGCGCCAATATGGCGGATCGTATTGCCGCTTTCGGCGGCTGCGTGGTGTTCAATCAGCCGGTGGACAAGGGTACCGCCGAACTGTTGGCAGCCAACTATCTGGAAGTGGTGGCTGCGCCGGATTATGAAGCAGGCACGGTGGAGATCCTCAAGCAGAGGGCTAATCTCCGGATCATCCAGATTGCTCGCATGGACCGGCTCACCGACTACCGACAGAGCCGTTTCCTGGAATTCAAATCCCTTATGGATGGAGGTATCATTGTCCAGCAATCACCCCTGAATGCCGTCCTCAGTGTAGAAGACTTCAAGCCCGCTGAAACCACGTACCAGGGTAAGACCTACAAGATCAAGCGGCCGCCCACCGAGGAAGAACTCAGAGACCTCCTCTTTGGCTGGAGTATCGAACAGGGGGTGACCTCAAACTCGGTCCTTTATGTGAAAAATGAATGCACCGTTGGAATCGGCACCGGTGAGCAGGACCGGGTGGGTGTGGCAGAAATTGCTGCGTTTAAAGCTTATACCAAGTATGCCGATCGGCTGTGCTTTGAAAAGCATGGAATTCCCTACAAAGATCTCGAACTCGCCATCGCCAAAGGTGAGCGCGACCAAGCGCTCAAGGAAGAAATTGATGCTGCCACTCAAGAAGCCAAAGGTGATCTCATTGGCGCCACCATGGTCTCTGATGCCTTCTTTCCCTTCAGGGATGGCGTAGATGTTGGGCTCAAAGAGGGTATTAGTGCAGTGGTGCAGCCGGGAGGATCGCAGAGGGACTTCGAGGTGATCGAGGCCTGTAACGAGGCGGGGGCCACCATGATGTTCACCGGCCAGAGGGCGTTTAAGCACTAAACACGGCGACGCGGTGACGCGATGAGACGGAGACACGGGGAAATGATAAACTTGCGAGGAAGATCATAGGAAAAAGGAGGAGATAAGATGGGGGCACCAAAACAAAACATTCGGAGCTATAGGGATCTCAGAGTGTATCAGGCAGCCATGGATCTTGCTATGGAAATATTCCGCCTGAGCAAGACCTTTTCAAGAGAAGAAAGGTACTCTCTTGTGGATCAAATCCGGAAATCCTCGCGCTCGGTTTGTGCCAATATTTCCGAAGCCTGGCGAAAAAGGCGCTACCAGGCTGCGTTTGTGAGCAAGTTAAGCGATTCGGAGACTGAGGCTGCAGATACACAGGTGTGGCTGGAATTTTCCTTTCGCTGCGATTACATCAAAGAGGAAACCTTCAAAAATCTAGTTCAGCGATATGAACATATAGTATCACAGCTAGCCCGAATATTTCATGAATTGCTGTCGCGAGACCGCGAAGATGGGCGTGCCACCTGGCAACCGCAGGGTGTTGGTGAACGGTACGTCGCAGGGGCCGACACCCGAGGACGCCAGGAAGGACGGCCATATCCGTGGTCGCAGCAAGCAATTCATGAAATATCCGGGCTAGTCACCATGATTTTGGATGCACACAGTTGGGTTATTCGCAGACCATAGAGGGTTGAGCATTGGAAGCAGGAGCGAAACTATTGTTTGTGCGCCGTGCCACCGTCTCATCGCGTCTCCGCGTCTATCTGTCTCACGCACCCCAGCGGTCGAATAGCTGATGTTCAATAGCGAGGCAGTCCAGCACTTTACCCACGGTGTGGTGGATGAGGTCCAGGATGGTCTTGGGTCTGTGATAGAAGGCCGGGACAGGGGGCAAAATCACCGCTCCTTGCGAGGCGGCGGCGAGCATAAGCTTCAGGTGCCCTTTGTGTAAGGGCGTCTCTCGCACCACCAGAACCAGGGGGCGCCGTTCTTTCAGAGTGACATCCGCAGCACGAGTCAGCAGATTGGCGTCATACGAGTTGGCAATACCCGAAAGACTCTTGATGGAACACGGGACCACCGCCATGCCCCTGGTTATGAAAGAGCCGCTTGAAATGGGGGCGGCGAGATCAGCGTCGCCGTAGGTTCGGCCGGCCGCGACCTCTACCTCTTCCAGCGAGTGGTCGGTCTCCAGAAGAAAATTCTCACGCGCCCTTTCCGTGAGGACAACATGAGTCTCATAGCCAAGGTCTTTCAAGACCCTGAGCATCTCCAGCCCATAGATTACCCCGCTGGCACCAGATATGCCCACAACCAGGCGCTTTGATGCATCACCCATAGCCCTTTCCTGTTTCTGACTTTGCGGTTTGCACTTAAATTCGAAATCCGAATATCGAAATCCGAAACAAATTCTAATTTTCAGAATCCGAATGACCAAAACAAAAAATAAGTGTTTATAACTGGTTACGTTTCGAATATTCGAGAATTTGGATTTTGGATTTGTTTCGTGCTTCGGATTTCGTACTTCGAATTTGGCTGTGGACTCGCTACCCAGTATACCCTTTGCCTGTGGTTAACCTTTACCCAGGCCCTCTCAACCGTCTGCTTTCTGCCTTTTCTTGGCTGCTTCGATCAGTTCAACGAGAGAAACGATCTTATCTTTGGGTGTCTTACCAAAACACCTATCCCACTGCTCCTGCGTGAGCTTTGCCCGAAGATGGGTCTCCACTGAAAAATATCGCTGCCAGCAAGCGATGGTGCGCGAACAGGGGAGGTTACCGCCTTCCACCAGGCAATAGGCGAAGGTAACCTCGCCGCCAAGCTTGGGGCACCTCAGTTCTAGGCCCTTGTGGTGTTTCTCTTCCATTGCTCTGGTACCTCAAAGATTGAATCTCCCTGCAGTCCCACGAAAGCGGTCGCAGCAGGCGATTCCAGCAAAACTTGCGCTAGCCCGTATGTTTCATGAATTGCCGTGGCGAGACCGCGAAGATTGGCGTGCCACCTGGCAACCGCAGGGTGTTGGATCTGAGGCGTACCTGGACGGTACGTCGCAAGGTACGACACCCGAGGACGCCAGGAAGGACGGCCATATTATTCGCGATCGCTGCGCTCCGCTCAGTCCCGCAAGCGGGTTCCCAGTTTCGCGGTCGCAGCAGGTGATTCATGAAACATCCGGGCTAGGGGCATGGAAGCCCTTCGATGCATGTCAGAGCCCTCTTCATCTCCTCTTCTGGAAGCTCATACTGGGTGAGCTTCTCTGTCATGAAGGCGTCATAGGCCGCAAGATCAACCAGCTCATGGCCGCTCCAGTTGAACAGTATCACTTTCTCCTTGGCTTCCTCTTTGGCT
>WOR8_10009102_pt1 | contig 13182 bp, 12 predicted proteins | sample DeeMarSeWOR38_10_FD_19890 | JGI IMG/M metagenome (IMG submission 19890) | reverse complement strand
CTGTGGCCATGTGCTTTACCGCCTTGGTGCCCCAAATTGAGGTATTCAACTTTCCCATCTTTCTTTTCATCACGCCCATGTTCCTATTTAGTGGCACCTTCTTCCCCCTTGAGAACCTACCTCACTGGGCTCAAGTTCTGGCCCAAGTTCTTCCACTCACACACCTTGTCGCCCTAGTGCGGGCTCTGGCCATGGGCAAACTTGAGGGTCAGCTCTTACTGAGTCTTCTCTACCTGTTTCTCTTCTCAGCTGGCACTTTCATCCTGGCGATTGTGCTCATGAGAAGACGGCTGATTATTTAGTGTCGGGCAAGAAAACCCCAGTAAAGATCTAATTCCCCGAGCCTCCTGTTTCTACTCCATTTGACTATAATAAACTTGTTGGTTACCATTTTTACATATTTGGTAGTCAAACTAGCCAATGGGTGAGAAACGAGGAGAATATGGCATGAAAAATCATATTCGAGCATGACCCACACTTTCAAAACCTAATGAAACGTATGCTCGAGAATGCAATGGAACACTCTTTCCATGGGATTATGATTACCAAGGCCGAACCAGGGTATCCCGTTGTCTATGTGAACGATGCTTTTGCAGAAATCACAGGCTACAGCTTAGACGAGATAGTTGGCACGTCACCAGCTATACTGCAAGGTCCGAAGACCGATCGCGCCGTATTGGATCGGCTGAATCAAGCACTATCTGAAGGTAAACTTTTCCATGGTCAGGCTATTAACTACCGAAAAGATGGGTCTGAGTTTGTCATGGAATGGAAGATAGTCCCTATCAAGAACGAGGAAGAAGTGACCTCTCACTATCTTGCCCTCCAACGAGATGTTACGAAACCAAGAGACAGTCGATAGAGCCCACAAGCTAAAAAGTCATATATGACAAAAGCCATAATCTTTGATTTCGGCCGGGTGATTTCAGCCCCGAAGCCCTCTTCACTCTTCCGTAGCTACGAGGATGAACTAGGGCTGGAGCCAGGTACGATTAACTCCATCATGTTCGACAGCCAGGCGTGGCAGGATGCCTTGGTCGGCCGCAAAACGGTAGAAGAATTTTGGCACGAGATCGGTCCTGAACTTGGGCTGAACAGCGTCAAGGAAGTCGACGCATTTCGCCATCGTTACCGTGCTGATGAGGAAATTAACGAGGGAGTCCTGGATTTAATCTCTCGGCTCCACGGCAATTACAAATTAGCCGTACTCTCCAACGCACCACCAGGCCTTGCCCACTGGCTGGCCGACTGGAAGTTGCTCAACTTTTTTGAGGTGGTTTTTTGTTCCGGGGATGAGGGAATAGCCAAACCTGATCCCACCGCCTTTGAGTTGACCCTGGAACGGTTGCGACTCAAGCCCGATGAAGTCGTGTTCATTGACGATACTCTGGAACACGTGGAAGCATCGCGAAAGATGGGACTCCACGGGATTCTCTTCACCACGGCCGAAGAGTTGGAAAAAGAGCTAAATCTTTTCCTTGCGCCCTGAGCCTTGAGCCGTGCGCCCTTCTGGATTCTGACTACTTGCTACTGACTACTGATTATTTGCATTTTAGGCATTTGAAATGGAGGGAAAATGGTGACAGTTGTTGACAATGATCGCATTCAAATAAACAGGCTTGAATTAGGTCCTTTTGCAACTAATTCATATATCCTCATCTGCCAAGAAACACATGAGAGTGTGGTGGTCGATGCCCCGGGTGAGGCAGGAATGGTTGTGGAGACATTGCAGGATACTCAGCCAAAATACATCTTGATGACTCATGATCATTTTGATCATGTCGGTGGGCTGGTTGAGCTAAAATCGGCCCTGGAGGTCCCTGTTGCTGCCCATCCAGCAGATGCCAAAGATTTGCCCCTCGAACCCGACTTACTCTTCAATGATGGGGATGAGATTTCGCTGGGAGCTATTAAGCTGAGGGTGTTACACACGCCGGGACACACCACGGGCGGTCTATGCTTTCTCGCAGACAAGTACCTCATTGCAGGGGATACCCTATTTCCCGGAGGTCCAGGGAGAACAGAATCACCCGATGACTTTCATCAGATTATTAAATCAATCACTGAAAAGCTCTTTGAACTACCGGAGGACACCCAGGTGTATCCTGGTCATGGCGAGGCTACAACAATAAAGGAAGCAAAGCAGCAGTACGAGCTTTTTTCCGCCCGACCGCACGACCCTAACCTCCATGGAGATGTAGAATGGTTGTCGTAAGCGCAAAGCGTTTACGACAGCGAGGCGGGAGGTCGTGAGGTCGGGCGAGACAGGGATGAATAGATCAAAGAGTGGTATCCCGTCTCGCTCGTCTCGCCAGTCTCGCTCGTCTCGCGGTTTACCACCCAATCACTACCCGATGAAAGCCTTCCGCCAACTCAAAATCCTCCCCTTCAGCCATCTCCCTGCACCGCTCTTTCAACCAAATTTCCGGGTTGGGGTTAGGGAAACCTTGTATCTGGCTTTCATGGCAGCGGAGCGCCGAGATCTTCAGATCAAAGGTATCGGTTATATCGGAACGATGGTTTATGTCTTCAGCCGCCCAGAACCATATTTCATCCACATTATGAGGCTCTAGACCTTCCTCTAACAAATCAGGATAGGCAAGATGATCCCGGGAATAGGGGAAAACCGCGTCTAGGGTAACCTGGCCGGCAACGCGATGGTCGCGATGCCAGAGGTAGCGACGGTAGGGATCCGAGGTCACGACGATCCTCGGCCGGTATATTCTTATAATGCGAACGATCTGCTTGCGAAACTCCGAAGTATCTTCTAGTTCCTGATCCGGGTATCCAAGGAATCTGACTTCGCGAACGCCCAAAACTTTGGCCGCTGCCTCCTGCTCCCTTTTCCTGATTGCGGCCAGTTGCTTGGGCTTCAGGCTTCGGTCACTCGTACCCTTATCGCCGTTGGTGCAAACCACGTAGGCAACTTGTTTTCCCTCTTGCGTCCAACGTGCCACCGTCCCGGCAACGCCAAACTCGGCGTCATCCGGATGAGCTGTCACCACCAATATGTCGACTGCTTCACCCACATCTATACTCCCTAACTAATATGTACACCGAAGGTCAAAGGTCGCAACCTCGGCCAATCTGCAATCTCAAATCTAAATCTATAATTCTCAATTCCAAATCCTGAATCATCTGCCTCCACCTCTTACAACAAACGACAGCGAAGCGTAGTGACCTAACGACGCCGGAGGCATATGACCAATGTCCTTCCCTCTGCTCTATGCCCCCTATGCTCTATGCTTTTCTCAAATCTACAATCCCAGCACTGCCCTGTATTCATCAATTATGGCGGATGCCACATTAGCCCAACTAAACCTAAAAACTGAGGCCCGAACTTTATGGGGTGATGGTCCGTTCGAACTTGAGATAAATTTTTCTATATCCTTTGCCAATGAACGGGGAGAGCCATTGTTCACCACATGTCCTGTCTCCCCCTCTCTGAGAATACTCTCCATAGCTCCGACCTTGGTTGCCACCACCGGCGTGCCAGAGGCCAGAGACTCCAGCGCTACCAGACCAAAACTTTCATAATGTGATGGTACAACCACGACGTCGGCGGCACTGTAGTATGGTGGCAGGTCATCTTGTTCTATCCTGCCCATAAAAGTGACCGAATCCTGAATGGACAATTTTCGAGCTAAGCTTTGGAACCTTTGATGCTCTGGGGCACCATCGCCATCGCCCCCTACAATTACTAAGCGAAGCCCCTGATGCTGCTGGAGGTAGGCTATGGCTTCCATCAATCTGTCTATTCCCTTCACTGGTGCGAACCTGCCGACGTACAACACAATCGACTCATCTTGACTGAAACCCAACTGTTGTCGGGCCGCAGCTTTGTCTAATGGGCGAAAAAGATCCAGGTTCACGCCACAGGGTACAACGCCGATGGTCTGAGGGGAGGCCCCGTAGTGTTGCACCAGATGGTCTCTTTCTCTATCAGTTGCGACAAGTATACGGTCACATTTTCTTGCCAAATGTTTTTCAACAGCCATGCGAAGTTCGGGTTCTTTCTCAGAACCAGCTGTGCTGTTCTTTACCGCACCAACAGTATGGAACATAAAAACATGAGGAACTTCCCAGCGTTCCTGGGCCCAGCTCCCTACCCTACCTGACAGCCAGTAGTGACTGTGTATGAGATCATAGTCAAGAGACCTGCGGTTTCTGAATGCCTCCAGCTCGTTGAAGAATTCATCCAGATGAGCGTAAAGAGCCAATTTGTTCATCTGACCGTTCCCTCCGGCTTGCAGATGAATAAGCCGAACGTTGTCGTACAGGTCAGCTATTTGGTTTTGTCTGGAACCGGTTAGCCGGGTATAAATGTCCACCAAATGACCGCTGTCTCCCAGTTCCTTGGCAACCTCTCGGACGTAAACACTCATACCTCCCGTGTCTATCGCCCCCAACTCTCCTGTTGGGCTTGAATGGACGCTGAGCATTGCGATCTTCAGCTGTTCTGCTTCCAAGTGAGCCACCTCTCGAATTTTAACTAGAGTTAGTCCAGAAAATCCGTTTCCCTCCCCTGGCGGGAGGAGATGGTAAATCGTACAGCTCATAGAGCTGAGCGCAGAGCGTCGAGAGTTTTTCGCTGTGCGCTTAGCGCTATGCGTTGCGTCACCCAAGTTTAACCTGGCACCTGTACAAAGGAACAGGTTTACCACCCAAGCGATGTTTATATTCTTCAGTGCCTTTGAGAAAATCGTACTTTTTTTTCTTTCTTCGAATGCTCTCTTTAATGGTCAAAACCTTGCTGAGCAAACCCACGCTCAGGGAACTGTATTTGCCATCATAACCATTGTTGTACAGATATATGGTAGCATCATAATCAAAGCACATCACCGCGGCTGCAGGTGTACCATCAAGGTCTAGGAAATAGAGTTTCAACAGGTTTTCTCGCGCCATGGTTTCCGCCAGCGAGCGAAAATACGCAGTCATCTGATCGGTCATAAAGGCCGCCTTGTCTGATCGGCTCAATCCGAAAAGCGATAGAAAAGTCTCCATTTCATCCATCACCTCTGTGAAACTTGCAGCAACCCGATAATTGACCTCGGCTGCCTCATTCAATCTCCTGAGTTTGCGTCTTACTTCATGTCGCTGTTTGCCGGTTAACATTCCCAAGAATTCATCCCAGGTTCCTGGCAGGTCCAGTTCAAAAGTAACATCCTCTGGATCACAATAAATGTCGCATTTGAGGTCTTCAGCTACCCTGGAAAATTCACCGAGGATCTTGGAATCAGCCCTCACAGTGTTCAGGTCCAATCTCCTAATACCTTCCCCCCTCAGGTGATTAATGAGAGCCGTGAAAAAATCCTTTCCCCTCTCCGGGGCAACAATGAAATCTTGGTAATCACAGACATCAGGATCACCGATGAAGCGCGCTTCTTCTCCTTGCACCATGAGGGGCGCAACACCAATGAGCTTGTTGTGGTCTCTAACAGCAGAGAGGTAGGTCGCCGAGCCGTTGTTGAATACACTCCACCATACCTTCATCCAGGTGGGTAAGACAAAGAGACAATCCCATCGCAAAGGCTGTTCAGGATCCAGCCAGAGGGAGTGCAAAGTTTCAAAGGTTTCTTGAGTAACGGTGTATGCCATGTTTACCAAGGGAAAATTGGAGTAATGGAGTAGTGGAGTAATGGAGTGATGGAAGATTCGACAATATCGCAATACTCCAGCACTTCAGCACTCCAATACTCCGTAGAGAATTCACCTCCTCTGTAGGTAAATTCTCTACAATATGATCTTCTTTCCTGTTTTCGCTGCTTCTGCCAGTCCATCCAACACCCGCATATTGCGAATACTTTCTTCCGGGGCCAGGGCAAGTTCCCTCTTTCCCAAAATCGCATCGGAGAAATGTTCCACCATGAGCAGATACTCGTCGGCACCCGGCGTCACATGTTTCTGCCCCACCTCCTGGTCTTTGCCGCGCACCGTGAAAACTGCGTCCTTTTCCCACGGGATAAAAGCGTCGTGGGGCAATTCAATGGCCCCTTCGCTTCCCACCACGGAGTAGGTTTGCTGCATTGACGAAATGAAACTGGCCTCCAAAGTAGCAAGTCCATTTTCAGGGAATCGTAGCGATGCTACCACGTGCATATCCACACCGCTCGGATGATATACAGCCTGTGCTTGCACTTCAGTCGGCTCTGCTCCCATGTACCAACGAGCCACACTGACACTGTAGCAGCCCACATCCAGCAGGGCTCCCCCACCCATTTCTGGCTGTAACCGGGCATTGTTACCGCTTGCCAACAATTCGTCTTCCATCCTGTAACAAAAGGCAGATCGTACCAAAGAAACTGTCCCGATCTCACCTTTGGCAACCGTCTCCTTAATGCTCTGGCTTCTGGGATGAAAGCGATACATCATGCCTTCCATCAACAGTAGGCCGGCAGCCGCAGCTGCATCGACCATTTCTTGAGCCTCGGACTCATCGCAGGCGAGAGGTTTTTCGCACAAAACGTTTTTGCCTGCTTGCAGGGCTTTCAAGGTCCACGGGTGGTGGAGGTGATTGGGTAGTGGGATATAGACAGCATCAACATCCTGATCAGCCAACAGATCGTCATAGTTGTCGTAGACCTGATTAATCTTGTTTTCGGTTATCGTTTTCCTAGCATTCTTCGGTGACCTGGTGGCAAATCCATGAACCGCAGCGTTTCGGGATTTCTGGATGCCCGGGATAACACACACTCTGGCAATCTCGGCATTTCCCAGTACACCCCATTTCACTCGCTCAGTCATTCAGTCCCTCTACCGTGCCACCCTTTGCCGCTGACCTCGCCGCCGCTTCCAATATCCCCACCACCCGCACCGAGTCGTCGAGTGGCGCTACTATCGGCTCTCCTGTTAGCAGATGATCAGCCAGATTACGGTGAAAAAGATAGTGCTTGCGTTCGGGCAAAGCAAGTTTCTGGACCACTATCTGTCCAGAATGGTGCCGGTGGTGAAGAGTCAGGTCCGGCACCATTTCAGTAGCAGGGATGTGGTGCTCATGGAAATAAACGATAGGGTCAGTTTCGTAAGAGCTCACATCACGCCAGTGGCCAACAATAGCACCCTTCGTCCCGAGCACATACCATTTTGGCTTGCGCACAGCGGCAATATCGGAATGGATGAATTCCGCCTCCATGCCCCCAGCAAATCTTATTTGTATTCTCTCCTGGTCTGCGTTCGTGACATCATGCCAAACACGGTTCTGGCGAGTGGAGATTACTCCCGTTACTCGCTCTGGGATCAGGCTTACCACCCAATCTAGGTAATGAGCGCCCCAATCATACGTGGTGCCTCCTGAGATTGCATCATGGGAATGCCAGTAACCACACGGATGGTTGAAACCACCGACAAAGGTTTCCAGATAGAACAGTTCGCCTATAAGCCCTTCGGCCAGTGCCTGTTTGATCGCCAAATAATCCACGTCCCACCTTCGGTTTTGGTGACAACTGAGATGTACTCGTTGTTTCTCAGCCATCTCCACCATGGCGGCGGCTTCCTTACGACTCAATGCCAAGGGCTTCTCACAGACGACGTGTTTGGCTGCCTCCATCATTTGCACAGACAAAGTGGCATGGGTATTGGGCGGTGTGGCCACGATGACCACATCGACTTCAGGATCCCTTGCCAAACCGTCAGCCGAGTCATAGGTCTTCACCTCGGGAAAGTCCTGTTGTGCCTGCCTGAGCCGTTCCTTATCGAGATCGCAGGCTGCACGCAGGATCAAACCCGGTGTGGCCTCAATCCCCAGGCCATGAGGCTGCCCCACAGACTGAGCGTAGCCTAACAGCCCAACCCCGTAGGTTCGATGGGGTTCGAAATGCTTTGCCAGCAAGCGTAACACTCGGTAAAGAATCTGCTGGAAAGCCGGATCATCATAAGCTTGCAAGGTTGTACAGGCAACTTGCACCAGTACGGGGCTATGCTGGTAATGCCAGTCAGCATAGAGAACCGTCTCTGTGTCTTCGGACGTCTTGTCCAGGGGTTGGTAACACCCCTTTAGATAAATCGCCTCTGGCAACCGAGTTGCCAAGGGATGATCCCTATTTTTAAAAAGAATACGTAACTCGGCCTCAGGTCCCAGGGGATTTGGCTGAGCCCCAAATAACTTCGGCAAGGCTTTATCCGACAGCCGGACCAATCCCAGCCAACCACCACCTCCGTGTACGAATTTTTTCAGTTGCTCGTTGTCACGTGTAAAGGCAGCCGTGTTTTCAGTGACAACAACATCATAGGGGCTAAGATCCTTCACCATTTGCGGCTCTATAGTCAACTTGAGCTGTCCAATATTCTGCAAATAGGACAACAAAGGCCGCAAAGATGAATCTTCTCTGTCGGTGACGAAGAGTATGGCTGTAGGGGAATGGACAATCATACTTTACATATCCTCTGATCCTAGCTGATTTCGAATTACAGATACTGGATACTAGATTCTGGATGCTTGTCTAGGGATCACTCTTTGGCAGGCAGAGACGCCTGCCCTACTGATTCTGAATTCTGGATTCTGGCTTCTGCCTCCTTACTCTATGCTCTATGCTACTGGCTACTTCTCTATGACTTTATTCTCCAGCGAGCACCTTCCTCCGTATCCTCCACCAATATGTCCGCCCGCTGCAGGCTGTCTCGAACCGCATCGGCCTCTTGCCATTGCTGGTTTTGTCTGAATTTCTCCCTCAGCTTGAGTAGATCTTCAACGAGAGGGGCGAGACAATCTGCTCTGTCCTTGGGAGAAGCCTCCAATCTCATCCCCAAAAGCACAATAAGATCTCGCAGCACTTCCCTGGCTTGGGAGATAAACTCCTCCTGCTCGAGCTCCTGTTTGCCCTGCCAGATGGTTCGATCCAGCTCAAGAAGAGCGTTGGTGGTTTCTTTCGCATCAGCTTGTTCGAGACCAGCGCGAAAGGTTGTTTCGATGGCATGAATGCTGTCCCAAAAAGACTCCTCCTCTATCTCGGAGACCGCCTCCGAAACCCTCTGCTTCCGAACCACCGGTTTCCAATCTTTGCCGAGATCTTCCCCTCGGAGGATATCCAGGGAAAATCGGTCTCCCTTGGCAAAGACCATCTCGGTTCCTTGGCGTCGCAAGACTACGGTACCGAGTCCCTTAATTACGGCTTCGTCACTTTCGAGGTTTATGAGACAGGCCGTGTGTTCGTCTAAACCAAAGATGGAAACATCTTCCGGTAGGAGCGACTCAAGCTTTTCAAAACGCGACTCACCCATGAAACAGAACCGCGTGTCATGGGTCCCACCTTCCGCATTGTTCCAATGGGGTATCACCACAAGATTGAAACCAAACTGTGCGAGAATATTCAGCCCTTGCAGCCAATGGAGTTCTTCGCCCACTTTATAAATTTCATATACGGGAAGGGTGAAGCGTCCCACCGTCAGAGCCGCGGCACTTGCAGCCACCAGGCAACCCCCATCTTCCACTCCCTTGATAAGAATCTCTGGGATGGGTGTTTCCTGCCATTGGCGCACTGCGTAGCTGGGACTCCCAGGCCCGATTAGAAAAAAATTCGCTTCCCGCATGGCCTGAAAGGCCTGCTCGGCCTCCAATGGTGTACGCCCCTCTTTGGACTTGAAGGAAACGATGGACATGTCTTGTTGTACATGCAGGCGGAAGTACTCAGTGGCTCTTTCGGAGAGTTGGTCCACATTGAGCTGAAAGCCGGCTGGCGTGTCCAGAAATACAGCTTGGGGGGGAGCAGGCAACTCCGCCAGTAGCTCTTTGTGTACTTCCACCATGGTTGCGGTCAGCTCTCCCGAACCCATGAGAGCTATGACGCCCTTCTTCGTTGGCATCTAAGTACCTTAATTGTGGGTTTCAGTGTTCAGGTTTCAGTGTTCAGGTTTCAGCTTCTATGTTTCTTTTTCCTGACACCCGGCACTTTAGTCAATGAGCAGGTTGCTTTGTAAGCTAAGACACACTATGTGGAGTTGTCAATATTATCAAGATATGTGGGTTATCTAATATCCACCGCGCTGAGGGCTGATTTTCAATGCGGAGTGCACACCACTTCTTTAAGTATATCCACAGAGATTCTTGAAAACCACGATAATCAACCATTCACCGGTGGAGCTTGTTAGGAAAATGAAGCGAGCACAAAGGAGTTTGGCGCAGGGGCGACCCCTTATGCATTAACGTTTTTGGGCCATTGATCGTGGTGAGGTCCAGGCGAACAGCTATCACTCGGGAGGTGAATATTCCAGAGGATTGGAACTTAAGAGCAAACCAGTTTCGTTTGATTCGGCAGTTTCAGTGGTTTGTTGTCGTCTGACATAGTTACCGTGAACCCAGCCATCGCCGATCTCATTATTCGATATTCGCAGCCACACTCCTTTTGTTTCTTTCACTGTAATGACTTCTCCTTTATACAAGACACCAGTAATCTGATGATTAATACCCGGCTTTTTTCTTAGGCGTAGCCGATTAGACGTCACCACAGCTTTGTTTGATTCTCTGAACTTTTTCAAGGAAGAATCATCAGGAGCAGGCGAGAATTTGCTTATCTCTTCCTTGGGAAGTACATCATTTTCTGATTCGCAACTTCTAATTCTCTGATTTTTTTCAACCAACTCATCCAGAATCATTTTAGTGGCATACGTATTTATAAACGTCTCTTTCTGCAAAATGGACATCGCACTTGTTATAACCGGAGAGCAGAGTACTACTGAGCCCAAGACCGTAAAAAAGACGCCAGGAGCCAAATTAGCAATTCTAAATCGCCATCCTTTCAGGTCTGAAAATATATCAAATGGTTGGTTTGCCCCTATGGTAAAAAGACGATAGCCAAGACAGATGCAGAGTATTCCTCCCAGTGCAATAAGCAAGACCTCGAACATTTTGAGCGAACTTATAATTTCCATAGCACTACCTCAGAAGTAAGTGAACATAGTTGCCGTGTCCCGGAATGTGCGAGACTTCTGGTCAGTCTTAACCACCTTTGGAAATTAACCATCTGACATATTGAAGTCAACTTTAGCCGTGCAACAAGGGGGGATGCCCGTGAAATCGGGACTTGTTTTTAAACGCGGTGAGGGAGTTAGGGTTTAGCCGTTTCTTCCAACTGGGAGTGTGAGAAGGGCCTGAGGGACGATCAAAACTTCCAGTTCATTCCGGCCAATCTTAGAGACAGCGATCCGAAAGGCCTCGTCCATGTCGGCAGCCGGAATCATGTGGAGCTGGCGCACCACCTCAGGTGTTTCGGTCCCAACAATAACCACATGATTCTTTTCCAAGACTTTGGCCATGACAAAGGCCCGTTGGGCCCCGGGTGGGTAGCCGGTGCGCCTCAGTTCAGCCAGCAGAGAGACCATATCGGTACCGCTTCGCATGGTTTCCAAAAAACGTCGCTCCCCCTCCCCCTGGCCCGCCCCTTCCGGAGTAGGAGCGGGGATGATAAAAACGGACCCATCTTTTACAACCGAGGTGGGGGCAAAAAAAAGTTGACTGGCAGCCCGGCTCGCCTGATAAAGGTTCATATCTTTGGGGAAGCCAACCCCAGCTACCACCACATCATATTGTTGCTGGATGGGGACTTCATATAGCCTTTTGGCAGCCTTGACTAACCTCTCAAAAGTGTCTTCTGGCGTCCCGGCGAAGATGGCCACTGGTCGTTTACGGTCGTCCTGGACCACGTTCAGGATAAAGTCCAGGCCAGCGCGCCTGGCCGCTTCGGTAACCGCCTGGTGAAAGATGTTGCCCTCTATCTTGCCCAACCTCGTTCCCGGGTGATCAACCATCTGGGGACCGTGGGTGTGAGCGATCATTGGTTCCCCTGCCGCGCCTATGGCGAGAGTCTTGGGACCTCCTGAATAACCGGCGTACTGGTGGGGCTCCACAATCCCGGTGGCAATCAGCAGATCCGCTTGGTAGGCAATTTTATTTACGGAAAGGGGAATTCCACTTTCCGTGACTCCCAGGTCCTCGAGTCCGGCCAGGTTGAACGGTTCATGGTCCAACACCCGGTAGCGGTCAACAATCGACTGCCCGAGCTTGATGACCTTTTCCTGCGGCGTGCTTGGCCGGTGCAGGCCAGTACCACAGAGCAGGGTAAGGTCCTCATCACGCACTCCAGCAGTGTGCAACATGTCCAGAAGCGCGGGAACCAGAAGATGCTCCGGAGTGTTCCGGGTAATATCAGTGAAAACAATGCAGACGGTATCGCCCTGTTTAGCCAGTTCACGCAAGGGGGGGCAGTTGATGGGGGCAACCAGGGCTTTTTCAATGGCTTCCTCTACGTCGGCCAGCGGCTCCACCGGGCGGGAGGCTGCGTAGGTGCCACGCATATGTGCTGGCAGCTCAAAGTCTAAATATGCCTTACTGAACGGAATGCGGTACATCCTTGTTTCACCCTCCCCAATTCTTATAGCCTGCAAAATTAAGATACACAATTTTATCATAAAAAGGGACAAGAGGATGATAAGGTGGAGAACATGTTTTTTGTAAATCTGCTGATCTCCCCTTATACTAGTAAGAAGGATTCGCAACACGATTTTGTTGGGAGGGGATCAATCCCGCCCCTACAGGGCCAGACTTTCCCAAGCGAAATGTTGGGGTGGGGTTTACTCCCACCCGCAGAGTTTACAACGGACCTTGAACACACATTGATTTGTCATGTCCAAATTTCCACTAGCCATGGCTTTTCTTGCTGCGCTCTTATTTGGGGCGGCAACACCAGCAAGTAAAAAATTATTGCAGACACTACCCGCTTTTCAGCTGGCCGGGCTGCTCTACTTGGGCGCAGCCCTCGGGGTGATCCCGCTGATAGTCAAGGAGAGGAAGTTTTCTTGGCCGTGGAAATTGGATCGCACGACAGCTCTTCGCCTCTTGGGGGCCATTGGTCTGGGTGGCGTCGTCGGACCGGTTCTTTTACTCTACGGCCTTAAACTCGCCTCATCTGCTTCGGTGTCCCTTTGGCTCAATCTGGAACTCATTGCCACCGTTCTTTTCGGATATCTTGTTTTTCGCGATAAGCTCAGCCCCCACGCCTGGGTGGCCACCGTGGGAACACTGGCAGCAGCAACGCTTTTGTCTATATCCGAGGGTTATGCCGGCGTGCAAGCAGGTCTTCTGGTAACCGTGGCCTGTATTTGCTGGGGCTTGGATAATCACTTTACCGCCTTGATCACAGGCATCACCCCTGCACAGACCACCTTTTGGAAGGGGTTGGTTGCAGGTATTAC
>WOR8_10009776_pt1 | contig 13184 bp, 10 predicted proteins | sample DeeMarSeWOR38_10_FD_19890 | JGI IMG/M metagenome (IMG submission 19890) | reverse complement strand
AGCTCCTTCAGAAAGGAGAGCGCATCTTCAGCTTGGGGAGTGTTGAAATTGTACCCGCTGCCATCGGGGAGGACGATTGGGCTTTCGAAGGCGTAAAACCAGCTCAGTGTCGCGGCCGGAGAGGTATTGACCAGCCAGCCGCCGGTGCCGTCGTCTTCGGAGATCTCGTTGCTGTTGTTGTCTTGAGCTGCGCGGCAGGCTTGTTCCTTGAATTCCTCAGGAGTGCTGGGAGGAGAGGAGAAACCCAGTTCTTCTGCCCAGCTCTTGTTGTAGAAGATCAATTGTGTCGATCGAACCGCTGGAAAACCGATCCGCTGTTGGTCGATCACGTCTTGTTCCAGAAATATGCTGTTGAAGTCGGACAGATCTTCCGTGCTGAGCCCCCACTCCGGATCGTTTAAATAGGCGTTCAGGTCAACCACATCCTTGCCATCTGCATCCCAGGTCAAGATCTGGTAATTGGCACCGACCGCCAGATTGGGCAGCCCTTCCTTTGTCTCCATATTGTCGAGGCGCTCATACAGAGAATTTAAATTTCCCTGGGAGCTGCTCTCCACGGTGATCCCGTATTCGTTCTCTGCATTGAACCGTTCGAGGGACCTCTGGATGGCATTCCCTGTTTCTCCTGTCCAGGGATGCCAGAAAGTGATCGCCAAACCATTTAAATCTGATTTATCCACCTCCAGGGAAGAGGTGGGTATGGGTGTTACCGTTGGGGTCGGTATCACTTTGGTGCGGGTGGAAGTGGGCGTTACCTCCGGTGTCGCTGCAATCCTGGTTGCGGTTGGTGATGGCTGGCTCCCACAGGCGACCAGGAAGAAGGTTACCACCAGGATCAGATTGTAGCTCACCCGGCGAGAGAGACTCATTGCAATGTTCCCCGTAAATGAGGTAAGATCATCCTATTACCTTGAATGGTTTTTTGTGTAGGGCTGACTTTCGCCAAGTTTCACCTTCAAATATCGTCTTAGTTGCCGGAGTGCCACGTGATTATATCAAAACCCCAGGATTCTGATCTCCCAAAGGATCCTTATGCCTGACCTGACTCCCGCTTTGCTGCCCGGTTTGAGATCGCACCGATTATCCGCTCTGGACCTGGGTGATGAATTCGTCTATCCGGATTATTTCGGTCGATCCATCCTGAACCTGCCCTCCAGCATCTGCACCTGGTTGGGAGTCCCGGAGCTGGGTGCTGGACCTTTACATCCAGATATCCTGGCCCCTCTGGGGGATGGCTATCAAAATGTGATCCTCATCCTGATGGATGCCCTTTCTTTACGGCGGTTGACTCAGCTTATCGCGGAAGGCATACTACCACTTTGGGAGAAATCGGCCGAGGCTGGGGTGCTGGCTCCGCTGACTTCAATCACGCCCAGCACCACAACCGCCGCCCTGACAAGTTTGTGGACGGGAATGAGTGCGGCCGAGCATGGTATTGTTGGCTATGAGATGTGGTTCAAAGAATATGGGGTGGTGGCGAACACAATACTTCATTCCCCGATGAGCTTTCAAGGCGATGCGGGCAGTTTAAGCAAGGCTGGCTTAGATCCAGAGACCTTCCTCGAGCCTCCGTTGTTGGGATCTCACTTATCCAACAATGGAGTGCGTGTCTTTGCCTTTCAGCATCAGAGTATCTTCCGCTCCAGCCTTTCGCGCATGTTGCTGCGCGATGTAAACTTGAATTCATTCCGCACGCCAGCTGATCTATGGGTCAATGTGCGGCGCACATTGCAGGAGCATGTCCAGGACCGTAAATACATCTGGGTCTACTGGGGCGAGGTGGATAATTTTGCTCACCATTACGGACCTGATGATGAACGTACGGTCGCTGAATTTGTTAATTTCTCAACATCCTTGGAAAGCTTATTCTTAGATCGCATAGACGGGTCTGCCGTGGGGAAAACCCTGCTTCTGCTGATGGCCGATCATGGTCAGATCAACACTTCTCCGGATCCGCATTATGATTTGCGCAACCATCCCAACCTCCTGCGCCGCCTGCACATCATGCCGACCGGGGAAAATCGCCTGGTTTATTTGTATTTGCGCCCTGGTCAGGGGGAAGCGGTTCGCGAGTATATCGAACGCACCTGGCCAGGAGGGTTTTCATTTCTGGATCCGGTTTTCGCGGTTGAAGCCGGATTATTTGGTCCCGGACCATTTCATCCGCGCCTCTATGATCGTTTGGGGGATTTAATCGTCATCGCCCGCCGCGATGCCTATCTGTGGTGGTCGAATAAACGGGATCACCTTTTCGGCCGGCACGGCGGCCTTTCCCCGGATGAGATGCTGGTGCCTTTCCTGGGTTTCAGCCTTTAGGGTTTTTACTGGCTCGCGCAGGATTTGTAATCCTGCGTAACTGTTATCTCCGGGGATCGTAGTTCCCCTAGGAGCGAGGAGCTAATCTTTCCGCTCAAGCAAGATTTGGGATCTTGTGGTTCAAATGGCTCCGGGGATCGCAGATCCCCTGGGAGCGAGGAGCTGATCCTTCCGCTCAAGCAGGGTTTGAGACCTGTGCAACGAATTTGCTCTCCGCTTTTCTGCTCAAGCAGAGTTTGAGACCCGTGCAACGTTTTTGCATTCCGCTTTTCCGCTCAAGCAGATCCTGTGCTTCAATTGGCTCCGGGGATCGTAGATCCCCTGGGAGCGAAGAGCTAATCTTTCTGCTCAAGCAGGGTTTGAGACCCGTGCAACGTTTTTGCATTCCGCTTTTCTGCTCAAGCAGGATCCTGCGCTTCAAATGGCTCCGGGGATCGCAGATCCCCTGGGAGCGAAGAGCTAATCTTTCTGCTCAGGCAGGGTTTGAGACCCGTGCAACTTTATTGCATTCCGCTTTTCCGCTCAAGCAGATCCTGTGCTTCAAATGGCTCCGGGGATCGCAGATCCCCTGGGAGCGAAGAGCTAATCTTTCTGCTCAAGCAGGGTTTGAGACCTGTGCAACGATTTTGCTTTCTGCTTTTCTGCTCGCGCAGGATCCTGCGCTTCAAATGGATCCGGGGATCGCAGATCCACTGGGAGCGAAGAGCTAATCTTTCTGCTCAAGCAGGGTTTGAGACCTGTGCAACGATTTTGCTCTCCGCTTTTCTGCCCTGGGAGCGAGGAGCTGTTCCTTCCACTCAAGCACTTTGCCATCAAAAAACCCGTCAGAAATCGACTGACGGGTTGCTTGTATTATTTGGGGGAGTTTATTTAATCAGGGCAAGAAATCCCAGGGGTTAACTTTGCCGTAGCTGTCATGCAGCATTTCGAGGTGGATGTGAGGGCCACTTGATTTCCCGGTGGAGCCTATCGTGCCGATGGGCGTGCCCTGGAAGACGCTTTGCCCGCAGCCAACGCCCACCACGTCCATGTGTGCGTAAGCGGTCTGCCAGCCGTTGCCATGATCGATCACCACCATGTTCCCGTAACCGAAGTTGTTCCACCCGGCATAGACCACGACGCCGCTGTCTGAGGCCCACATTGGCTCGCCAATATAGCCTTTAATGTCGATCCCGTAGTGATTTGTCCCTGGTGAATAGTCGTAACCCGAGAGGAAGTGATTGGTACTCGGCCAGATGAATCCACCTGTGCCCACAGCACCATCGAGGATCGTTCCACAAGCTCCAGGGCCGATATACTTAGCGACTCCGGGATTCTGCCTGGTGATGCGTGGCGCGCTCCAGGTGACGAATTCGCGGGAACCACCCGGTACAACAAGAAATGTCCCCGGTTCAATATTGGGGGCAGCCCAATCACCCAGGGTTTCTATGTCCAAATTGTTTCCTTCCCAGTTGATGATGTCTTCTGGGGAGACACTGTAGCCTTGCGCTACCCCGTTCAATCCCTCTCCTGCTGACCATTTATGGTATGTGCCATCCACCGGCAAGATGTTCAATTCCTGCCCTTCTGAAAGGGCGTGTGGATTATCTGCCAGGATGAAATAATTGCCCCAGAAAACAGTTTCTGGTTTCAAACCGAACATTTCTGCGATGTCAAAGACCGTATCTCCGGGTTGGACGATATACGTGGTCACCTCAGTCCGTGGGCGTGTCGGGATGGTGGTATGGACCTGGGCCAGTCGTGGAATGCCTTCTGCATAAGCATCAGCGGAGATTGGTAAGGGTGGCAGCTCGGGAATGACAGTCGTCGGTGTAGAAGTGGGCTGCGCCGCAGCCTGTACGGCAGATTGTGGTCCTTCAACGACCTGGGCGCGCAGATAATAGCCGCGCATCACCCACACAACCAGCAATGCCAGGGCGATGAACAGCATATGTGTCCCGACGCGCAGAATAGAATCAGCCATTCCCAGCCTTGAAAGGCGTGCCATGAGCAATAAAATGCGGCTCTCTCGATTAGAACCATGCTCTGGTTCTGCAGGGTGGGCCGCGTTTAAATCATTATTGGGTTTTGTCCGAGGCTGCTCGCTACTAAAGTCAGGGAGCTCCTCGGGGAGTTGATCATCTTGCATACAAAATGTCTCCGAACCGCATGATAACACCGGCTTACCATTTCGTCAACCATCCTGATTAAAGGAAGATTAGCGTAAATCAGGGTCCAAATTTGTAATGATAATTACTTTATTGGGGGGGTTGCACACTTTCAGCGGCCTCGGTAGCGGCAGGACCGGGATCGGATTGTTCTTTTAGGATGTCCACTGTCGCCTGTTGGAGCGCTGGACCGACCGCAGCCATGACATCATTTGGCGGGAGTACCTGCGCTGAGCTGGCGATCGATTCAACAATCCTTCTCACGGCGATGTTTTCCCAAGCATTCAGTGCGGAGGCGCGCGGCGGCAGATATCCGGCAGCTTCACTCCATTGGGCCAGGAAGTCGCCCTGGATGAGAAATTCAGCCAGATCAACACTTAGCGCGTGTCGTTCGGTTTGCGGGTTTGAGAGTGCCCAGACCCAGCCATTGGCCAATGTTAATGGAGTCCCATCTTGAGTTAATATCGTGGTTGCCGCAGTGTCACCCGGCAGAGTGCTCAGGTAGCGATTCGTCCAGGTGATGACCATATTGGCTTGATTTTCTGTGTACGCCTGCCAGGATTGTTCATCAGTTGTGAATTGGGTTAACCAGAAAGGCATCACGCCAGCAGCTTCTGCATCCCGGTAAAAGGTCAGAACGTTGGTAAGGGCGTTGGCGTCCAGGAAAGGGCGTCCTTCAGAGTCTTGACTTTGCGCTCCGGTGGAGAGGTATTCAGCTAAAGTGAACAGCGCGCTTTCATCAGCGGCAGGAAATGAAAGGGGTTGAGCTAATTCGATCGCTGCAGTCCAATCTGCCGGTGGGTTTCCGATCTCAGCTGGGCGGTGGAGTAGAAGGAGTGCATCACCGGCGAACGGCAACCCAAAGGTGCTCGTTTGAAGCTGGGCTAATTCCTGGGCAAAGGGATACCAGTCATCGGCGTTCATTGCATTGCTCAATCCGTCGTAGGGGATTAATAATCCTTTTAGAGCGGCGATCTCCAGGCTGGTGCGGGGCAACAGGACCAGGTCGGGGACGGCTAAGGGTGCGGCCGCGTTTGCTGTGCTCAGCGAGTCGAGTAAACCACCCGTTCCACTGGAGGCCTTTACCCGTGTTTCGATGCGTACATCCGCTCTTTGTGCTGTGTAGGAGTCCAATCGCTCTTGCAGCAGCTTACCTGCTGGACTGCCATTGGCAGGGTCGAATTCGGGGGGGAGCCATAAAAGCAGTTCAATCGGTTCCGGAGCAGACTGGGTGCTTTCCAGTGTTGGTATCAGGGTGGGGGTCGGCGTTGGGGGTGCATCAAGGGTAGGATCGCTACCCGTGACCGCTGAGGGTGTGCAGCTGGCCAACAGGATACAAATAAGCGCTAAGCTGAGCAGGAAGGTTTTCATCGCGATAAGTCCCGGAGTAAATTGGGATCGATTAATCAATTGCTACCTTTCGTTCGATTAATGACAGCAGCAGGCTGACTGCCTCCTTTACATCCCTGAGATCCACCATTTCTGAAGGGGCATGCACGTACCTGCAGGGGATGGAAACGCATCCGGCAGGCACACCGGCCCGGGTGAGCTGCATGGCGCGCGCATCAGTTGTGCCGCTTTCCAATACTTCCATCTGGTAAGGGATCTTTTTTCTTTTGGCTGTGCTCACCATCCAATCAACAACCCGGGGGTCAGAAAGCATCCCGCTGTCCCGCACTTTGATCGCTGGTCCTTTCCCCAAGGCGACCTCCATTTTTAAACCCTTCGGCGTATCTCCGGAACGCGTGACATCAACCGCTATACCAATGTCTGGATCGAGACCATATGCGGCAGTGGTGGCTCCCCGCAGACCAACCTCTTCTTGAACGCTGAACACGAAGTACGCCTGATTGGGGCTCTTCCCAAGGCGGCGCAGGGTTTCGACCAGGATAGCCACACCAATGCGGTCGTCCATTGCTTTTGACACCAATCTTTCCCCGTATTCCGAAAACGAGCGCTCGAACGCGGCAACATCACCGACACGCACTGGACAATCTGCGCGGCTTTGCGCGCCGACATCGATATACATCTGGCCGAAGGTGGGCAACTTATTGGCGTCATCGATCTCCTCGTGGCCGATTACCCCTGATGTCCCATCCAGAAAACGCACCCGTCCCCCAATGCAGTGTTTTCTGTAGACTCCCCCAATTGGGGAGAAGCGCACAAAACCGGATTCATCGATATGGGTGGCGATTACGCCTATCTCGTCCATGTGGGCTGCCAGCATGATCTTCTTTCCGTCTGCAGAGGGTTGGCCCTTGAGGGCGATTAAATTTCCAAGGGCATCCACTTTCACCTCATCCGCTGAAGTCTCTACTTCAGACCGGATCAGGTCCCTTATTTGAGTCTCATATCCAGATGGACCGGTTGTTTCGACGAGTTTTTGGATCAGAGATTTCATCGTAGCTCCAGGCTTCTTTATTTGCGTTGGGAATCCTTGTTACCGCTCCACGGAAAGCACATCCGGCGTCAGGTTGGCGAGCGCGGTGTGCAGCAGCGCCAGTGTGTTCTTCCAATCGGAAATTCGTGCGATTCCGGCTGGGGTGTGGGCATAACGCCCCGGGATCGAGACGGAGACGCTGGGCACACCCGCCCGCGAGCGGTGTATGGCCCCGGCATCCGTTCCGCCTCCGCCCGGCTGGCGGATCTGGTACGGGATATCTGAGGCCTCAGCTGATTCGACCAGGTGGCGGACGAGCCTCGGATCCGACAGGGTTGCGCCGTCGGCGAGATAGATCGCTGGTCCCCCATCCAGGCGGGTGTTGTAGCGGGAGTTCTCGCCCGCCTCGTCCTCCTCGCTCTCCCAGCTTGGCAGATCGAACGCGGGGGTAGAATCGATGGCGATCGCCAGATCGGGTTCAAACGCATACGCTGCTACCAGTGCTCCCCTTAATCCTACCTCCTCTTGTACGGTGAAGGCTGCCAGCAAGTCGATGTTTTCCGGGGCGTGTTTGACGAGTTCAATGAGCGTGGCCACACCTAAACGGTCATCCAGGGCTTTTGCTCGTATGCTGGGACCGATGCGGGTGTAGCGCGTGGCGAACGTGGCTCGATCACCGACTTTGATCTTTGAATTGCCTGCGGTACCGATATCGATGCGCAACGTATCCAGCGAGATGGTGGACTGGCGCTCTTTAACGGTGGTCAGGTGGATAGGCTTAGCCCCGATCACGCCAGGAATATGGTCCTTGCCGACCCATACTGGCTTGCCGACCACCTGGCGGATGTCAATACCGCCAACAGTGTCGAACCTGAAGATCCCCTTACCTTCATCTTGGGTGAGCATAAACCCGATCTCATCCATATGCGCCGCCAGCATCACCCGTAGGGGACCACTCCTCCTCCGCCGGGTTTTCTGGCCAGGTTTTGTGACCAGCACATTCCCCAGGGGGTCAATTTTGACCTCTTCTGCCAGTGATTCGACCTGCTTTAGCACGATGGCTCTCATTACCGATCCTTGGCTGTGAATATATTTGGGGAGAGTCAGGACTCATGATATATCATCCAAAGTTAATTTATCCATGTAATCAACGTCCAGGTGGGTGATGAATTCACTCAGCAGGAGTGCAGTCCGCCGGATATCCTTCAAGTTGACCAATTCAACCGGGGTGTGCATGTAGCGCAGGGGAATGGTGACAACCATGGTGGGAATCCCCTCTGCTGCCACCTGCAGGGCGAATGCTTCTGTTCCAGAGTGACGCGGCATCACTTCAATCGCGTGGGGAATTTCCAATTGATCGGCCAGCTCTTTGAACGACTTGTGCAATCCAGGGTGGATATTCGGTCCCCAACCCAGGGTTGGACCTTTACCTAGTGGAAAGGTTTTATGTTCTGGCGAACCGGGGCTTTTTCCCCAGGTGACATCGACCGCTACTGCCAGCTGGGGGCGCAGCTGGAAGGCAGAAGTCTTTGCTCCTCCAAAGGTTACTTCTTCCTGGGATGTTGCCACTGCCCATACATCCCAGTCGTGACTGCGCTTCTGCAGGTGGTCTAAACACAGGCTTAATGCAGCCACGGAGGCGCGGTTATCCAATGATTTTCCGGCAAGCGTATCGCCGGTCAATTCGGTTGGTTCCTGTGCGAATGAGATCAGGTCGCCGATGCGCACCTGGCGATCGACTTGTCGTGGTCTAAGGCCGGTGTCTACCAGCAGATATTTGAGCGCCACCGGGCCACTTGCAGCTCCTTCAGGCAGCAGGTAGGCCGGGGGTTGCACGATCACTCCAGGCAAATCTCTCCGTCCATGCACTGTGACCAGCTGTCCGGGGAGCACGCGGGCGTCCAATCCACCGATTTCAGTCACTCTCAGAAAACCATCCACGATGCTGGTGACCATTAAACCGATTGCGTCCATATGCGCCGCGATGAGTAGGGTTGGTCGTGGTTCGGGGGCTTGCCCACGTTTCAGACCGTGAAGGCTGCCCAGGCGGCTGGTAGTGAGTTCATCGGTTACTGGTTCCCAGGCAGATTGAATGATCTCGCGGGTAGATCCTTCATGACCTGAAAGACCCGGTGATGAGAGTAAGGATTTGAGCAATGGGAGTAATTCTGTCATCGTCCGATTGATTGTCTGCGCGGCTTGGGAATGTAGTTTTTCATGGTTCAGTGGGAGTGGTTTCACCTGTGGATGTAATCGTGGGGGTTGATGTTTCTGTGGCTGTTGCAGAACCTGTTGGACTGAGGGTTAAAGTAGGACTGGGTTCTAATGTATCAGTTTGCGTGGGCTCTATTGTATCAGTTGGGGTCGGCTTGATCGTATCAGTTGGGGTGGGCTCGATCGTATCCGTTGGTGTCGGCTCAATGGTATCCGTTGGGGTTGGCACGATGGTATCCGTTGGTTCGGCGGTTTCGGTTTGAGTTGGTGAAGGTGAGGGTGTTGCTGTTATAGTTGGAGTGTTGGTAGGCGGCAGGGTGGGGATCGCGGTTAACGTAGGAGGTAAAGTGAATGTGGCCCCCATCACGGCGGTTGGTGTCCAGGTAGAGGTTGGTATGATACCACGTTCTGGAGCTAATCCAACTGCGATCAAACCAATACAATAACATGGGATGGTGCCCAATGTGATGGCGGCAAGGATCAAGCGCAGGCGATTCTGGTTAGTCAAGTTGGAAAACATAGGTGCGCTTCACATGTGTAGATGATAACACCTCGGGGGACTGGTGGCAAGGCGGTGAGAAATTAGGTAAAATTTTTTGGCGTCAGGTATATTTTCATGCAATGGATCTATCTTTCCCCACATTTTGATGATGTCGCCTTTTCCTGTGGTGGGCTGGTATGGGAGCAGGTAAGATCTGGTCACGAGGTCTCGATTTGGACGATCTGTGCCGCTTATCCACCACCTGGAGCGATCTCCCCTTTTGCCAGCGGCTTACATGAACGCTGGGGAACTGGTCATGATGCCGTAAAGCATCGCCGTGAAGAAGATCGACTTTCGAGCAAGCGCATGGGGGCAGTTACCCGCTATTTTTCTATTCCAGATGCCATCTATCGGGTTTCCTCTATTGATGGTCGCTCTATGTACACATCGGAATCGGGATTGTTCGCCGAGCTGCATCCACATGAAGCCGATCTGGTGCTTAGTTTACGGGGTGAACTCAGTTCGGCCCTGCCCCAGGACTGTCAATTGGTCTGCCCGCTGACATTGGGCGGTCACGTCGATCATCGCCTGGTCCGCTCCGCGGCGCAGGGCTTGGATCGACCAGTGTGGTATTACGCAGATTATCCTTATTTAGTCAATATCGTTGAAGATCAGGCGGACATGTTTTCCGGGTTTGATGCGAAGATTTTCCCGGTCTCCGCGGCTGGTCTCGATGCCTGGAAAGACGCTGTTGCTGCACACACTTCTCAGATCAGCACCTTTTGGTCCGATCTGGTTCAGATGCGTTCAGCTATCCAAAACTACTGGCAGCAGTTCGAAGGTGTGAGACTCTGGCAGGCAACCTAGAATAGATGTTCGCTTTGTATACTTGCAAATCGGATTACATTGTGATAAAATCCTGCGCGCGGCGGCAGAAGGGTGTTGGGCCTTTCTATATACGCCGCATCTCCTTTTCATAACTGATTTCAGGATCATACCTGAAACTTTTGGGGACTGGGAAGAAAATAATTAGAAGTCTAAGGATTGTACAATGCCTCCGTCTTTTCTAACGCCTAATGGTTATCAAAAACTGCAAGACGAATTAGCGTATCTTCGAACAGAGAAACGCCAGGAGGTCGCCGCTCGGTTGCATGAAGCGATGGAGGATGGTGGTGACATGGGCGTGGATCTGGATGCTGAGTATGAAGCAGCCAAAAATGAGCAGGCATTTGTCGAAGGGCGTATACAGGAGCTGGAGATATTGCTGGCCAACGCCCGCGTCATCGAGAACTCGGGGAATCGTGATGTGGTTGACATCGGCGCAACCGTCACAATTAAAGAGGGAAGAGCCAAACCCGAGATTTATACCGTCGTTGGTCGCGCCGAGGCTAATCCACGTGAAGGTCGCATATCGAATGAATCCCCACTGGGACGCGCTATTATGGAGAAGCGACCTGGTGATGTGGTCGAGGTTGAAGCGCCCGGTGGTTCTTTTGAAGTCAAAATAGTTAAGGTGGAGTGAACCAGGGCTTATCGTGAACAAGCCCCGCGCCAGATGAACAGCGCGGGGTTTTTTCTTAACCCTGTTCCCAATTTTTTGCAGCTTCCGAGAGTTGTTGAGCTGCTGAAGAGGAATATACAGCATATAATAAACTACCCCTATGTGTAAGTTTCGTTGTCTTCTATTTGGGGCAACAGATAGGGTTGTCTAAAACTAATGTAAGTGTCATTCTGAACGGAGCGCAGCGAAGTGAAGAATCCCTATTGACCTAGTTAACAATGGTCACAAGGAACCTTCGACTCCATCTCACATCACTCCAGAGTGGCAAACTTACTAGGACTTGATACTTAAATATTGACGTTAAGAATTTCTTTGTGTGAAATTGAGCATCGTCCTGGAAAATAATCATGGAGAACGTCTATGTCTAGGGAATACTCTAATCTGGAAAAAGTGCGTTTGGAAAAGTTGGACAGATTGCGCAAGGAGGGGATTGATCCATATCCTGCGCACGCCGAACGTACACATACCAATGCGGAGGCCATCCAGGCCTTTGAATCTGTCGAAAGCGAGGCCGCAGATCAAAGTGTGGGGGTGACCCTGGTCGGGCGTTTGCGCTCCATGCGCCCGATGGGCAAGATCACCTTCGCCCACATTGAGGATAGCAGCGGGCGAGTGCAGCTCTTCTTGAGAGGTAATGAACTCGGCCAGGAACATCTGGAACTTTTCAACCGCAATTTCGACCTGGGTGATTTCGTTCAGGCCAGCGGGGATATGTTCCGCACGCGCACCGGAGAGGTAACCCTGCGCGTGGCTGATTTCCATCTGCTGGCCAAGGCCATAACACCGCTGCCGGCCGCCAAAGATGAGGTCGTCGATGGGGAAGTTGTCCAGCATGCCACCCTCTCAGAGCCAGAAGTACGCTACCGGCAGCGCTACGCCGACCTGGCTGTCAACCCGGATGTGCGCCGCATTTTTCAGACTCGCGCCGCTGTTGTGCGCGCCCTGCGTGATTTCATGGATAATCATGGCTTTCTGGAAGTTGAAACCCCCATCTTGCAGCCCATCTACGGTGGCGCCGCAGCGCGCCCTTTCATCACCCACCACAACCAGCTCAAGCAAGACCTCTACCTGCGCATCTCCTTCGAACTGTACTTAAAGCGCCTCCTGGTCGGCAACCTGGAGCGTGTCTACGAGATCGGCCGCGATTTTCGCAACGAGGGCGTTGACCGAACGCACAATCCCGAGTTCACCATGCTCGAATTTTACATGGCCTATGCTGATTACCGGCAGGTGATGGAGCTGACCGAGGCGATGATCGTGTACGTCGCCGACCAGGTGGCGGGCAGCCGCCAGATATCCTATCAGGGGCACCAGATCGACCTGGAACCGCCCTGGCCGCGCATCAAGCTGAGCGATGCGCTGCTTGAGAAGGCGGGCATTGATATCCTGGAGCACGAGACCCCCGAGAGCCTGGCGGAGGCCATGCGGGCGAAAGACCTGCAGCCCGACCCGGGATCCACCCGTGGCAAGTTGATCGAATCATTGCTCGGGCATTTCCTGGAACCTAACCTGATCCAGCCGGCCATCCTGTACGATTACCCGCGCGATATTTCTCCGCTCACCAAGAGCAAGCCCGGTGATCCAAACACCGTCGAACGCTTCGAGAGTTTCATCGCCGGGATGGAGATCTGTAACGCCTTTACCGAGCTCAACGATCCCTTAGACCAGGAGGCGCGCTTCCTGGAGATGGGTCGCTGCCACCCAACGGCGGCTTCGGCTTGGGGGTTGACCGTCTGGTCATGCTCTTCACCGATACACCCAACATCCGCGAGGTGATCCTGTTCCCCCATCTGCGCGAGCGCGAATAACCAGCAGACAGATCAGCTTCATATTGAGTAAACTGCAGGATCACCCAACTGGAAAATCCCTGATTCAATAACCTGTGTTCGAGTAGGCGTATCCTGAATGCCGAAAAGGATGCGGCTCGAGTCAAATCCCATTCCGCCGATTGTCGCAACACTAAATGTTGCTTATGGCAGAATGGTGTCATTCTGATCCATTCTGCAAGCACATAAGGGATTATGAACTGCCCGACAGGCATGTCGAGCAGTTTTTGACTTTCTTGCACGAGTAATGAGATTGGAC
>WOR8_10004712_pt1 | contig 13185 bp, 9 predicted proteins | sample DeeMarSeWOR38_10_FD_19890 | JGI IMG/M metagenome (IMG submission 19890) | reverse complement strand
ATGGACTCTTCACCGAACCGATCCCGGATGCCCAGATGATGAATTTCACTTACTTTCGGTTTCACGAAACCGTACTGAAACGCATACAGGATACCCGTTTTTTTGTGGGTCTGGGCTATCACCTCGATATACACTCTGAATTTGTTGACAATTTACTGAACCTCGATACCGTTCCACCCGTCGTCACCAGCCACTACGGTTACCAGACCCTGAAAGGGATGTCCGCGGAGTCATATACCTTGTCGGGTATTTCACTCAATGCCTTGCTGGACAGCCGCGACAATGCCATCAATCCGTACAGCGGGCGCTATGCCTTTGTGAACATCAGGATCAACCCCTCCTTCCTGGGAAGCGACAAAAATTCCTCCATTCTCTGGCTGGAATACCGGGATTACATTCACCTGGACAAAAAGAGGCCCAGGCACCTGATCGGCTTCTGGACCTACGGATGGTTTGTCACATCCGGTGATGTACCCTACATGGACCTGCCCGCGGTTGGATGGGACCAGTTCGGCAGGTCCGGCCGGGCATACACGCAGGGCCGTTTCCGTGGGCTGGATCTGATGTATGGAGAAATTGAATACCGCTTTCCGCTCCAGAAGAACAATGAGCTGCTCGGTGGAGTGATATTCGTCAACGGAACCACTGCCGGGAGCCGCGAGGGAGGTATCGGCCTGTTCGAATACCTGGATTTCGGATACGGGATCGGCCTCAGGATTATGATCAACAAGAAATCCAGGGCCAACCTCAACCTGGATTATGCCTTCGGTAAATACGGGGCCAGCGGTTTTTACCTGGGAATTAATGAAGTTTTCTAAAATATGATGGGCAAATTGGTGATACCCGTACTTGGAGCTTTGCTCCTGCTAACATTCCAATGTGCAACCGGACCGGAAGAGGTTGTGTCCGGGAGCAGAACTCCCGTAGTCATCTGTTTTGATGTGGAAGACTATACCTCTCCCGAATCTGTGGGGATGGATGACATTCCCAAATGGATGGCGGAGATCATGACGGAGGAGGGAGTCACCGGATCGTTCTTCATGATCGGCGAGAAGGCCCGGATGCTGGAAAGGAGGGGAAGGGAGGATGTGATCAGGGCCATGGCAAGGCATGATATCGGCAGCCATACCAATTTCGGCTCGATTCATCCGACGGTCACTGAGATCCTCGAATATGCCAGCTGGGATGAAGGATTGAACATCATGTTTGAGAATGAAGGAGCCGGGATCAATGAGCTGGAACGTATTTACGGCCGGCGCCCTGCCAACCTGGCGAGGCATGGAGGATCTTACGGTCCGCAACTGATAGGGGCGCTGGGTAAACTGGGTGCCGGGTACGTTTATTCCCCCGTCAGTCTTCCGGGCCACAACATCGTCTGGTTCTGCAACGCCCTGAATTTTCACGGAGAAGGGAACTTCGGTTTTTTTGATGATGCCTACTACAGGGATGACCTGTTTGATCCCATGCTTCTGGGACTCGACTCACTCATCCCTTCACAAACCAGGGATATTGACATGGTCGCTTTTTTTGCCTGCCATCCCAGCAAGGTTCGCAGCATCCAGTTCTGGGATTTCAACTATTACTACGGAGCCAATCCCGGACCGGAGGAGTGGCAAACTCCGGAGCTTCGTCCGCTGGAAAGCATGGAAACGGCCAAAAAGAATTTCCGCAGGCTCATCCGCTACCTGGGCGACAGGGAGGACATTGAGCTGACAACCTACAGGGAGCTGGCCGAAAGATATTCCACTCAACGTAAAGAGATTACAGCAGATGAACTGGAGAGGCTGGCAGGAATCATCCTGGAAGAAAAAAAGATAATCATAGATGACCACTATTCACCTGCAGAATTATTCTGTGCAATGGCTGATGCAGTCAGCCAATCTCATACCAACGGGGAGGTGCCTGACCAGGTGAAGATCCGCCGGCCGTACGGTCCGCTGGAAATGCCACCGGTGGATCCTGAATTAAAGCATATCCCGTCCCGTTCAATCTTTTTGCTGGCGGAGGAAGCCATCCGGTATGTGGTTCATACAGGACATTTACCTGCACATCTGCAAATCGATGATCAGAAAATAGGTACCGGTTCACTGCTGGCGCTGTTCAGTGACGGATATATTAAAACCAGAAATCAAGTATTGACCGACCAGGCAGAAGTAATTCCCATGGAACCCTTCCCTTCGGTAAATGAACCACAGATCATCCGGGAAGTGGAATCCTGCAAGAGCTGGCCGGTCCACCGGGAAAATCTGGACATGACCCACCTTGTGGAGATGACCAGGTTGCAGCTCTGGACACTGAAGCCCGCATGGGCTACCTCGCAGTGAATTGATCCCTACACGCCACCCGTCAATTACTTGCCTTTTTTTATTTATATTTTCATATATTTAGATTGTTTAATAGCTATTTACGGTATTAAATAATACACCTTATTCCACATCTTTATGACTGACCATCCCGGTAAGCTTTCCAGATTTTGGAAAGAGCTAAGACGGCGCAACGTACTCCGATCCCTGGCTGTTTATGCAGGAACTGCTTTTGTGATCCTCGAAGCTGCAACCATTATATTTCCCAGGTGGAACCTGCCCGACTGGAGCATTGACCTGTTACTGTATCTGTTGATCCTGGGATCATTCATTACGGTGATTCTTGCCTGGATATTCGATATCACTCCCCAGGGGGTGCAGAAAACCAAACCCCTGGAGGAAGAGATCCAACCCGCAAAACAAGGGGATTCCAGGATATGGAAAGCTGCCACTTACGTCAGTGTGGTTATCATCGTCGCACTGGTCATCTATAACATCGCACCCATCCGGGATGCCATCAAGGAGGGGGACATTCAGTCGCTTGTGGTACTGCCCTTTGACAACTTCACAGGGGACGAGCAGCTGGAGTACTTTGTTTCGGGGATGCACGCCTCCCTGATCGGGGATATGGGGAGAGTGGGCGGATTGAGGGTCACCTCCAAGACCACCTCCAACAAATACAAAGGTGCCAACTTATCCATTCCTGAAATTGCCGAGGAGCTGGCCGTGGACGCTGTAGTGGAGACCCAGGTGATGTGCCTGGGGGATACGATCTGCATGCAGTTGAGGGTAGTGACTCCCTACCCTGAAGAGAGAGAAATATGGTCGGCTGATTACCGGCAGGAAAAGAGCCAGATTCTGAACCTCTACAACAGGGTGACCCGGCAAATTGCACAGGAGGTCAAGGTCGAACTGACGCCCGGTGAGGAAAGGGTATTGAACCAGTCCAGGATCGTTAACAAGGAGGCCTATGACGACTACCTGATGGGTTTGTTTTACTGGGATAAACTGGGCCAGGAATCGCTTGAGAAGGCGCTTGAGTATTTCGACAGCGCCATAGAGAAGGATCCGCAGTGGGCCCCGCCCTATTCAGGTATCGCCAATGTATGGACGGGCATGGCGCAGATGGGTTTTGCCGCACCGGAAATTGCCGGGCCCATGATTTTTGAAAACCTTAGCAAAGCCCTGGAACTGGATCCTGAATTTGCTGCATCCCATTATACACAGGCGTTGGTCGGCACCTGGGTCGAGTGGAACTGGGAGAAGGGAGAGCAGGAGTTTCAGAGGGCCCTTGAGTTGAATCCCAATGATGCCATGTCAAGGATCTATTACGCACATCTGCTGATAGATCTTCGAAGGAACGATGAAGCCGTCAGGCAGGGAGAGGTGGCCATAGAACTGGATCCCATGAATCCGTTGGTTCACGGATTATACGCAGTGGTACTTGCCGCAGCGGACCGATGGGAGGATGCGATGGACCATGTGGAAAAAGCGATCTCTCTTGATCCGGCCAGTTTTTTTGCCCACCATGTCATGGAAATGGTATCTTTTGAGACCGGGAATGGCGATGCATTCATGAAGGCGATCCGGTTTGTCTTCCCGTTTCAGGAGGAGCAGTTTCAATCCATTGAAAATACATTAAAAGAAAAAGGTATAACGGAAGCCATGAAGGAACAGATCTCCTACCTGGAGATTTTGGAAGAATCACACATGCTTGTCCCCATTCATATGGCCAACAGGTACATCCGAACGAATCAGATAGAAAAAGCGATGGAATACATCCTGAAGGGAGTGGAGGTTCACGACCAGAATGTACCCTATATCGTCTCAGGATTCATGAAGTATGATCCGCTCTTTGGCGATCCCAGGTTCCAGGCCATCGTGGAACAGCTGAAACTACCCATGCCTCAATAATGACTCCTAAATGCTGAGATTCGCGGATTACTCTCTATGGTCCGGCAACTGAATCTGACTTCACACGAAAGCAGACAGATTTCCTGGATACCGGGTCTTTTGTGAAGATAAAATCACTGATCAGCCTTGCATGCTCCTCCGGATGATCCAGCCACGGCAGGTGTCCTGCATTTTCAAATTCAACCAGATGGGAATCTTTGACCTTTCCGTGTATCCGGTTAGCAATTTCGCTGCCGGCGAATGTATCATCCTTGCCCCATAACCACAGGGTACCGGTTTCCAGCTTTGCGATCTCCTTGTCTGAGAGTTCAAACTGGATAACTTGTTCCCCCCCTTTAACCACCCGTGCAATGGCATCAAATTCGTATTTCATGGTATCCGTATTGTTGCAAAGGCTCACATACCACTCTATGAAATAATCCGGAATGAAATGTTTTTCTCTTTGCAGGTTCAATTTTTTAAGCAGTATCTCCTCACTCTTCCCGTAAGCCTTAATCTACTTCTGATTCGTATGTCTGGGATTAATGATATTTCCCTAGTTAGTAATGATTTGAATCAGTTGATGTTTACTAAATCCTAAAGAATTCGAACCTACTGTTCCATTAGCCAGAATTCAAGGGGTTCTAAGTATTCCGACATGTATTCGCTGCCTGTCGATTCACCAATGCATCCGGTTTCAGCTTCTATCATCACATGACCCGCATCCGGAATGACAACTACCTGAAAATCCTGGTTCCCTGCTGCATATAGTGCTGTTTCATAAGCCTGGGCACCCTGCACCGGATCGATGTTCTTATCCAACCCACCAAAGAAGGCAAGCACCGGTATGGTGGTTTCGCGCAGCACCTCTGTGGGATCGAAAAAGGCATCAATTTCCCTGGGCCAGGGATTCCAGTCTTCTTCTGCTTTCAGGATTACCGGAGTATTGTTTCCAATCCAGGGTATCTCCAGCAGGATCTGGACGGCTGTTTTATATTCATAATATTCCGTTGCTTTATTCATGATGGCCCAGTAGTGCTCCACAGTAGATGCATCTTCTGCCGATCCCCCGTCACACAGTAACCTTTGTCCCGTTTGATACGCTCCCTGCTCAATGCCATCCTCCCCTCCTCCGCTGACCACGATCATGAAATCGATGGAACCTGTCATTTCCAGCGCCCTGGGCATCACCCAACCGGCCTGGCTGATCCCCCAGAGCCCGATCATGGAAGGATCTACAGATGGGTTCTCAGCCAGTACACCGACGGCATCCCGTATGATTTTGGCCCGTTCCGTACTCTGATACCCCTGGGTAAATTCCCCCTCCGACTCTCCGCTTCCGGGTTTATCCCACGAAAATACCGCATATCCGTGTCTCAGGAATATTTCGATCATGGGCACGAAATCCACCGCCCCTCTCCTGGTGGCCTCACCGCTCCCGTGTATCATCATGATTACCGGGTGCTGATCACCCTCTACCGGAAACCTGAGGTCCCCTACCACAGTAAATTCCTGGGACGAAAACCGGACTTCCTGTACGATGGCAGTTTCTGTCCCAAATTGTTTGGTTACTTCCGGTCCGAATTCGAATTCCTCTTTATCACATCCAATCAGGAGGAATGGCAGCAGGAAGAAAACCAATTTTGCGCTTATTGTTATTAACTCTTTCATGATGTTTATTTGATTGGTTCAATGACAATAAAGGATTTCAATTATCATCAATCAGGTTTCCCACCCCGGAAACCATGGAGGTGATGTCGGGTTGTCCCCTGTAGTAAACATTCCCGACACCGGAAATGTCCACCTCCAGGGTTTCGATGACATAAACATAACAATTGCCCACCCCGGAGGAAAATACAGCGCAATGGTCCACGGTAAGACCATAGGCCTGAATATCGCCTACTCCCTGGTGATCAATTTCAAATGAGTTCCGGTCTTCTCCCTGGAGGTTCATATCACCCACACCTGAATGGAGCAGGCTGAAAAGCTCATCAACGGTGATCTCAAAAAGGATTCCCTCATGTTTCTGAAGCGTCACATCATCATCCATGGAGATGATCAATGTCCCTGATTGAACCTCCCAGTTCATCACATCGATGATGTTCTGTTGTGCCTTCAGTGTAACTGATTGCTCCCCTCCCACAGTAACATTAAGGTCAGCAACTCCTCTCAGGTTGATATCGGTGAAGGGATCCAGTTCGATGGGCAATGTCGCGATCTCTCCCTCACCGGTGAGGTTGAGATTATGGGGCTCTTCCTTCTCGCAACCCAGAAATAGGAATAACGTTGCGAGTATGATTCCGAATGAAAGTTTTGTTTTCATGGTCTTACATATTTAATGGTTCAACTTCTGTTTCGATCAATGGTGTATTGCAGATAAGCCGAATAAATCAACCTGATCCATATCACCATGATCAGAAATGCAATACATCCTGCTGCGACGATGCTGGGATGACTGGTGGACAGGCTGATGCAGATGATGCCAAATAGGATGATTTGCAGTGTTGTAAAGGCTTTGTTCCATGTGTGATTTCCTGTTGTTTCTGGTGCAGGAATAGCTTTACCCCGGAACCTGGCACTGCACACCTTGATCAGCTGCACTCCCAACCAGCATCCGGTGAACACGATCCCAACCAGATGATAGATCATCTCTTTTCCGGGGATGATCACAGCCACCGAACCTGCCAGCAATGCAGGTAGATAATAAAAGTAATGGTGATCCATGCTTGCGGGGTACCTAACTATTGTTGAAAGCAAATAGGAAAGAGGCCCGATCAGAAACAGTGATGCTGTCCCCATGAATCGTAAAGGCACTTCCCATGATAATCCAGCGTGCGCGATTGCTGTAACGTAAACCAGAAGTATCGCAAGCACCGCAGTATAGATACCCAGGAGGAACCTCATGTTCTTCCTGAGCCGGGAACTCACCAGGCTGACCAGGGAGATATAGAACCCCAGCAAGACCATGACCGGAATGATCAGTTCCCAGGGGGCCGGAAATACACTCTTGAACTCAATCTGACTGAAACGGTACATGGCAGTTGTTGCATGTTTGTAAAGCAAACATAGACCATGTTCACATCATGTAACGAATCCGCTTATCGGGGAGATGTGTCACCTTATGGGGAAGCACATCCCTATCATTCGGAAGGAGATTATAATGAGTTGTTATTAAGAGCGTTACGGCCGTCCTCTGAATGCAGAAGGTGTCATGCCGGTCAGGTTCTTAAAGCTGCGGTTAAAAGCAGATTTCGAGTTATATCCCACTTCATCGGCCACATCCTCCACGGTAAGCTGGCCTCTCGAATGATCTTGCAGGAGCCTTTTTGCCTCTTCAATCCGGTAAAAGGCAATCATTTCGAAGAAAGACTTACCCAGCTTTTCATTAATGACCTGTGAAATATGGTGTACGGGGGTGTTCAGTTTTTTGGAAATCAGGGGTAGTGAAACCAGGGGATTCTTAAAGTCCTTTTCATCCTCCATTAATCTCTGAATCTGCTGGAGAATCAGCTTTTTCTCCTCTTCCTGAAGTCCCGATTTCTCATATTTCTGTTTTGATTTCATCTGATCCGGAACATTTTCCCTGAAGAAGTCAGAGGCCCTTACCACATTGAAGGCAGTGGCATAAATCACCAGTGAAATCAGTGATGCGATCAGATAATCCCCGATATCCGCTTCGAATATGGTTTTTACTGCAACCAGGGTCACCAGGATCGCGAACATCAGCAAGATGAAATTGCGCAGCCAGCTGATGGGTCTTTCGCCTTTTGAAAAAAAGGAGAGGCCCAGGGATCTGAATGTGCCACGGATAAAGAGGATACTGACCAGCAGATAGGCCGTCAGCTGGAACATGAGCAATTCGTTGACAATTCTCCTCAGTTTCAGGGGATCGTCCCTGTATGGAACATCCGGCAGCTCCACACCCATATCCGGGAAATGGTAATGAAGGTAATGTAGCTGTTTCAAATCAAGTGGTTGGATGAAGTACCATATGCTGTAAACCAGCCAGAAAAACATGGGGAGCATATGCAGCCACACCTTGCCCGGAGACTTTCCGTTCACAGCTGAGTAGATGTAGCAAAACATCAACGGGGGTACTGCAAAAGCAAGGGGCTCGGAAAAATTATCGATCCTGAGGAACCTGTACATGTACCCGGTGTGGTTCAGGAAGATTTCCAGAATGACCAGGGCCAGAACCAGCATCAGCAAACCGAGGTAGAGGTTGGATGGTTTCCTCCGTACTTTCGTTCCCAGGAAGAAAAAAGAGAGAAACAGACCCTGAATGACTCCGAGAAAGATGATCGCAGCGAAAAGATCCACCTGTACAGATACTTGATTCATGCCTTGGGAATGAAACAACTACAAATTATGAAATTCAGGGAATGATTGAAAATATGTGCCTATATTAGCCATACCTCACCCTGGGCACATGAAATTTCGAATCAGTAATATCGGGTCCACCGTAGTGTTACTGACAGCAGCTTTTATCCTGTCTGGTCCGGCATGCGATCCGCGTCAGACCCACTCGGAGCAACATGATCATGGGGGTGAAACTCAGCCTCCGAATATCATTTGGATTGTGGGTGAAAACCTGAACCTGGACCTGGGTATTTACGGTGAAGGTCTTGTGGCCACACCGAACCTCGACAAACTGGGCAAGGAGGGAATGATCTACACCCATGTTTTTGCTACCAGCCCGGTGTGCGCCCCGAGCAGATCGGCATTCATGACCGGTATGTACCAGACCACCACCGGGACCCACCACATGCGTTCGCACCGTGAGGATGATTTCAGGCTGCCGGAGGGGGTGCGGCCAATCACCCACAGATTGAAAGATGCAGGGTACTATACGGCCAACATTTCCAACATAGGTGACCGTGTAGTCGGTACAGGCAAACTGGACCTGAATTTTGTGAATGAAGGAGCCATATATGATTCGAAGGAGTGGTCCTCACTGAAAACCCACCAGCCCTTTTTTGCAATGATCAATACCCCTGAGATCGAATATGATATTTACGACCGGAAGACCGTCTCCAAGGATCGCGTGGAGTGGGTGGGCGAAGAAGTGCACCCTCTGATCGCCACTCCGGAATCGGTAACCGTTCCTCCCTACTATCCCGATCATGAAATTACCCGGCAGGAGATCGCAAGGTATTACAATTCTGTTTCCGGTATGGATATTCGGGTGGGATGGATCCTTGACCAACTGGAAAAGGAAGACCTCGCAGATCATACCATTGTAATTTTTTTCGGGGACAATGGCCGGCTGGATGCAAGGGGAATCCACTGGTGCTGGGATACCGGCCTGAGGATACCTCTGATCATCAGGTGGGCTGCGGACTATCCTCATTTTGAAGGATATGAGCCCGGAAGTGTAAACGAAACCCTGATCAGCCTGCTGGATATTACGGCCACCACCCTCAGTATGGCAGGCATCACACCTCCCCTTAACATGCAGAGCAGGGTATTCCTGGGGGAACAATCCGGTCCTCCCCGGCAATATGCATTCAGTGCCCGGGACCGGATTGATGAAACCGTAAACCGGATCCGTTCTGTACGTGAGAAGCGATATCACTACATCCGCAATTACATGCCCGAACAGGGATTTGCGTCCCTGAACCGCTATAAGGAGAAATGCTTTGCAGTAATTCCGCTGATGCGGGAGATGCACGCCAGGGGAGCATTGAGCGGACCGGCGGCCGAACTGATGGAACCCCTGCCTTACGAGCAGCTTTATGATACCTGGGAAGATCCCCACGAAATACACAACCTGGCCGAATCGAACCTCCCGGAACACCGTGAAGCACTGATACGGTTGCGTGCGGCACTTGATGCATGGATCATAGAAACCGGCGACCAGGGCGAATGGCCGGAACCTGAGGAAGTGGTCATCCCTTTCGAAAAGGAGATGCACGATTGGTTTGGTACCCCGGAATGGTACCCGGAAAACAAATAATTAATGAGACGCATGAGCGAAATCTTTGTGAGACTCAGAATCAAAGAGATGTTGAAAGGGAATATGAAGCGTTATCTTCTATTTGGTTTTGTAGAAATCTTTCTGATTGTGACAGGGATTCTGATCGCGCTGGCAATCAACAACTGGGACATTAAAAGATCGCTTCGACATGATGAAGTGCAGATTTATAAAACCATCAAGGAAAGTGTCCTGGAAGACAAGGAAGTGATATTAAATGACCTTGAATACAATGCAACCTACCTGGCTCAGTTCAGGTATGCAGACCGCATTATTTCTGAGAACAACCGGTCTTTACAGGATACGCTGGAACAGATCATTCCAAACCTGTTCAAGTATTCAGATTTTGACAAGAGCAGTTACATCTATCAGAACCTGATAAACAGCGGAGAAATGAAGATTCTGGAGAATTCAGAAATCACCTCCACCCTTCAGGAGTTGGAAGAGGCCTATTTATATATCAACCGGATGGAGAACATCCACTGGGAGCTCATTGTTGGGATCGTGAGCAAAGATGTGCTCAACAGCGTAAACCTTTCCACGGGAGAATCTGTCGTACCGGAGGCACTTTATGATTTCAGGTTTCACAACCGGATCATCTTGTTGATCAACATCATGGAAGAAAAGGAAGAGGTCTATCAACGAACCCTCCGACAAATAGATAACCTCATTGAATTGATCGATCAGGAGATTTCTGAGAGGTAAGCTTATTAAGTTATCTGTTAAATGAGAGATAAACACAGCCCTTACAGCAACATCAGCTCCAACCAAACGTCTCTTGGAAAGAAATTCCCGTTATGTTACGAAATTATTTACTGATTGCCTTCAGAAACATTGTCCGGCAAAAAGGATACTCCATCATCAATATAACCGGCCTTGCCATCGGGATCATGAGCTGCATGCTCATCCTGCTATATGTGGTCGATGAGCTGAGCTACGATCGCTTTCACGAAAAAGGTGACCGGATATACCGGCTTTTTTTCAACTATACCAGTCCCAACGGGGAATCTTTCAATCATGCAGTTGGACCATACCGCCTGGCCGATGAGCTGGCCGCACGTTACCCTGAAATCGAGGAGGCCGTAAGGCTTTCGTTTACTTCTCCCATGGTATTGCGTAATGGTGAGATCGAGTTTGTGGAAGACAATGTCATGCTGGCGGATTCAAATGTATTCGAACTATTCACCATAGATATCCTGGCAGGAGACCCTCAATCTGCACTGACTGAACCATTCACCTGTGCCGTGTCGGATGAGGTGGCCGGAAAATTCTTCGGTGAGGAAAACCCGGTGGGACAATCTCTGCAGATCGATACACCCCTGGGCGAGGCCGAGATCAGGATCACCGGGGTCTTCCGGACATTCCCGGGAAATTCACATATCAAGCCCGATGTCCTTGCCTCCATGTCGACAGCCGAATATATTTTCAATGACCGGCAGAGATTAAACTGGGGCGAAGGAACGGTGGCCTACTACCTGCTTTTACCGGATGGATTCCCCAGGCAACAGCTGGAGGATAAATTCCCTGAACTGATCAGTGAGATCTTTGATGATGATGAAGCTCCCAATTTTGTGAAATACTGGTTGCAGCCTCTTCATGACACTTACCTGAAGTCTGACCTGCGTTTTGATTTTGAACCCCATGGGGACATGACCACCGTGCTGGTCTTTTCCATTGTAGCAATTTTTATTCTGTTCATCGCCATCATCAATTACATGAACCTCTCTACCGCCCGTTCTGCGCGGAGGGCCAAAGAGGTGGGCCTGCGCAGGCTGGCAGGAGGTCAGCGTAGTCAGCTGATCAGGCAATTCCTGTCAGAATCAACGGGCATGGTTTTGCTTGCCATGGTACTTGCATTGATATTGGCCCAACTACTGATACCGTTCTTCAATACGATTTCAGGAAAATCTTTCGAAACAAGTATCCTGCTTAACCTGAAGGTTCTCCTGCTGGCAGTGGGAGCGACCTTTGTGATCGGAATCCTTGCCGGATCCTATCCATCATTTGTACTCTCCGCCTTCAGGCCGGTTAAGGTGCTGTACAGGGATACGGGCGGGGTCCGTTCGGGATTTACCCTGCGAAAAATCCTGGTTGTACTTCAATTCACCATCTCCATTGCACTGATTATCTCCACCCTGGTTATCTATTCCCAGTGGAGACACCTGAGCCATATGGATCTGGGCATCAATCCTGAACACATTGTGATCGCGCCCCGGCCCGCCAGCGGCTATGAGACCTTTAAGCAGGAAGCCCTGAAGAATCCACAGGTACTCTTTGTCACAAGCTCCAACAAGCGACCCACCGGAAGACTCACGAGTAACCTGGGATACACTGCCGAAGGGGTTCCTGAAGAGGAAGGTAAGTCGATCAAAATCGTTACGGTCGATTTCGATTTTTTTGAAACCATTGAAAACCGGATCGTGGCCGGCCGCAGTTTTTCGAAGGAATACAGCATGGATTCCGTTTCAACATTTATTCTTAATGAAACGGCAGTGAAAGATATCGGGTGGGAAGATCCCATCGGAAAGTGGTTCCAGACCTCCACCCTCGATCCTGAGACCGATAACTGGAAAGACCGGCGGGGGATCGTGGTGGGTGTAGCAGAGGACTTCCATTTCGAATCGGTTCACAATACCATCCAGCCCGTCTGCTTTTTTGTGGACAATTTCTGGATCAACTGGATGTCGATCAAGATCAGTGGAGATGAGGTGAATGTAACACTGGACTTCCTTGAACAGGAGTATTTGAAAGTGGATCCTGAAGGTAATTTTGACTACAGCTTTTATGAGGATGACATTGAAGCCCTTTATGTGACCGAACGCCGATTCTTCCGGCTGTTTATCATCTTTGCCGTGCTGGCCATTGTGATTGCTTCTCTTGGAATACTGGGTCTGGCCTCCTTTTCTGTGGAACAACGTACCCGGGAGATCGGGATCCGCAAAGTCAGCGGAGCAAGCGGGAAGGTGATCATATTGCTTATTACACGGGAATTCTCAGTGCTTGTAATAATCGCCA